>Ga0307516_10003646_pt1 | contig 19563 bp, 18 predicted proteins | sample 19_EM_MG_FD_203310 | JGI IMG/M metagenome (GOLD analysis project Ga0307516, IMG submission 203310) | Populus trichocarpa ectomycorrhiza microbial communities from riparian zone in the Pacific Northwest, United States - 19_EM | ecosystem: Host-associated > Plants > Roots > Unclassified | place...
ACCGGGCTCGAATAGAACGAGCTGGTGTCGAGCAGGTCGTACAGTAGCGCCGCCTTGGCGCGGTTGTGTTTTTCGATGCCGGCCAGGCCGCCCTGCGCCTTGATCCACTTGAACACCAGCCCGGCGATGTAGATCGCGTAGGTCGGCGGGGTGTTGAGCATCGAGTCGTTGTCGGCCTGCTGCTTGTAGTCGAAGGCCGAAGGTGTGATCGGCAGTGCCTGGCCGATCAGGTCGTCGCGCACGATCACGATCGTGAGGCCGGCCGGGCCGATGTTCTTCTGCGCGCCGCCGTAGATCAGACCGTACTTCGACACGTCGACCGGGCGCGACATGATGCTCGAGGACATGTCGGCCACCAGCGGCACGTCGCCGACATCGGGCGTGAAGTGGTACTCGACGCCGCCGATGGTTTCGTTCGAGCAGATGTGCACGTAGGCCGCGTCCTTGTCGAGCTGCCAGGTGTCGCGCTTCGGAATGCGGTCGAAGTTCGTGCTCTCAGAACTGGCCGCCACATTGACCTTGGCGTACTTCCTGGTTTCCTTGATCGACTTCTTCGACCATTCGCCGGTGTTGATGTAGTCGGCGCTCGTCTTGCCGCGCAGCATGTTCATCGGCACGATCGCGTTTTCGGCCATCGCGCCGCCCTGCATGAACAGCACCTTGTAGTTGCTCGGCACAGCCATCAGCTCGCGCAGCAGGCTTTCTGCCTCGGCGTGGATCGAGATGAATTCCTTGCCGCGGTGGCTCATTTCCATCACCGACATGCCCGAGCCGTGCCAGTCGAGCATCTCGTCGGCCGCCTGGCGCAATACGGGCTCGGGCAGGGCGGCGGGGCCGGCGCTGAAGTTGAAAACACGGGTCATGGGGCGGGGTCTCCGAAGGGTGGCACACGGCCGGATGGAACGAGCCCGTGAGCTTAGCCGAACCCAGGGTGCTGTTAGATTGCCCGCATGAGCGACCTCACCTTCTTCTGGCACGACTACGAAACCTTCGGCCGCGTGCCGCGCCGCGACCGACCCGCACAGTTCGCCGGCATCCGCACCGATGCCGATCTGAACGAGATCGACGCGCCGGTGATGGTCTATTGCCAGCCCGCGCCCGACTACCTGCCCGACCCCGAATCGTGCCTGCTCACCGGCATCCTGCCGCAGACCTGCCTGGAGCGCGGGCTGCCCGAACACGCATTCGCCGACGCGATCGAAGAGCAGCTCGCCCGGCCCGGCACCGTGGGCGTGGGCTACAACTCGATCCGTTTCGACGACGAGGTCACTCGCCATTTGTTCTGGCGCTGCCTGATCGACCCGTATGCGCGCGAGTGGCAGAACCAGTGCGGGCGCTGGGACATTCTCGACCTGGTGCGCGCCGCCTGGGCGCTGCGGCCCGAGGGCATCGAGTGGCCCTTGCACGAAGACGGCCGGCCTTCGTTCAAGCTCGAACACCTGACCCGCGCCAACGGCCTGGCGCACGACGCGGCGCACGATGCGCTGTCGGACGTGCGTGCCACCATCGCGCTGGCGCGGCTCATCAAGACCAAGCAGCCCAAGTTGTGGGACTTCTGCCTGCGCCTGCGCAAGAAGGATGCAGTCGTCGCCGAGATGGGCGTGGGCCAACCGTTTCTGCACGTCTCGGGCATGTACGGCGTGGAGCGTGGCGCGCTGGCGCTGGTGTGGCCGATGGCGCCGCACCCGAGCAACAAGAACGAGGTGATCGTCTGGGACCTGAGCGCCGACCCGGCCGAGCTGCTCACGCTGAACGCCGAGGCGATCCGCGTGCGGATGTTCAGCAAGGCCGAGGAACTGCCCGAAGGCGTGACGCGGCTGCCGATCAAGACCATCCACATCAACAAGTCGCCGATCGTCATCGGCAACCTGAAGACGCTGAACGACGCGACCGCAGCGAAGTGGGGGCTCGACGTGGCGCAGGCGCACCGCCACGCGGAGGTCCTGAAACACAAGGCCAACCTGCTCGCCGGAATCTGGCCGGCGGTCTTCGCGCGGCCGGCGCGTGAGGGCACGACCGATGTCGACGAAGACCTCTACGGCGGCTTCGTCGGCAACGAAGACCGGCGCGCGCTGGAGCGGCTGCGCACGCTCAGCGGCAGCGAGCTCGCGGCCAAGCGCCCGGCGTTCGCCGATGCGCGGCTCGACGAGTTGCTGTTCCGCTTTCGTGCCCGCAATTTCCCCGAAACGCTGAGCGGCCCGGAACAACTGCAGTGGCAGCAGCACTGCGCCCACCGCCTGCACGAGGGGGCGGGCGGCGCACTCACGCTGCAGGCCTTCTTCGAGCGGATCGACCTGCTCGAAGAAACGGCCGACGAGCGCGGCCAGGATATTCTGGGTGCGCTGGTCGACTACGCGACCGGCATCGCCCCCGAGTTCGATTGAATTGGGGGTGGCCCCCGCGGCACCGTTTCGGGTAGGCTCGGCGCGCCTCAACCGACCGGAGCTTCCCATGCCCATGAATCGACGCATCCTCGCGCTCGCTGCCGCGACCCTCGTGCTGGCGTCTTGCTCGCCGATGCCGGCGCAGCCCCCGGTGGCGCTCCTCAAGGACGGTGAAATGGCCGTGCCCGCGAACTACCGCAGCTGGCCCAAGTTCCTGTCGGCCGTGCAGCGCCCCGACGCGAAACAGGTGCGCGAGATCTACATGAACACGGTTGCCACTGGCGGTACAGCCGCCAAGGGCTTCCCGAACGGCACGGTCTTCGTGATGGAAAACTTCGCTGCCGCGGCGAACCCGGACGGCACGCTCAAGCAAGGCCCCGACGGCAAGCTGGTGAAGGCCGAACTGCTGCGTGTCTTCGTGATGGGCAAGAACGAAGGCTGGGGCGCCGACGCTCCCGAAGGCCTGAAGAACGGCGACTGGATCTATTCGGCCTACCTGACCAGCGGCGAAAAGGCGCCCGATTCCACGCTGACCTGCCGCGCCTGCCACCTGCCGATCACGGCAGACAAGGACTTCGTGCACCGCTACGACGAGCACTTCGCCACCCGCTAGGCGACAGGCTGCCCGACAAGAGGCGCTACAAAAGCTGACAACGCGGAAGTGCATGCCCGGCACAGAATGCGCCGCCCCTTGTTGGCAGTCGCGCTTGGAGTTCGTCTATGAGTACCGGATCAAAACTGCGCTTGGCCCTGTGGTGCGTGCCACTCCTGTTCGTGGCCTGCGGCGGCGGCAGCGACAGCCCGGCTGCGGGCCAGGCGCCCACGGCGAGCATCACGAGCCCGGCGGCCGGCGCGAGCTTCAAGGCCGGCGACACGGTGCCCTTCGCCGGCACAGGTACCGACCCTGAAGACGGCGCACTCGCCGGCACCCAGCTCACCTGGTGGGTCGACCTGCACCACGACACCCACACCCACCCACTGCTGCTCGACACCGCGGGCGCGAGCGGAAGCGTGGAGATCCCGGTGCGCGGCGAGACCTCGAGCAACATCTTCTACCGCTTCCACCTGCGCGCCACCGACAGTGCCGGCCTCACGAACGAGGTGACACGCGACATCCAGCCGCAGAAGGCGCAAGTGACGCTGGCCACCGTGCCGGCCGGTCTGGCGCTCACGCTCGACGGCCAACCCGTTGCCAGCACGCCGAACACCTTCACGGGCGTGGTCGGCATCGAGCGTGATGTCGGCGCGGCGGCGCAGAACCTCAACGGCCGCCGTTACGCCTTCGCGAGCTGGAGCGATGGTGGCGCGGCCACCCACACCGTCGCCACGCCGGCCGCCAACACCACCTATACCGCGACTTTTACCGACACCGGACCGGTGACGAACAACCCGCCGGTGGTGGCACTCACCGGCACGCCAACGACCGGCACGACCGGGGTGCAGATCACGCTCGCCGCCACCGCGACCGACAGCGACGACAGCGTGGCGAAGGTCGAGTTCTTCGACGGGGCCACCAAGCTCGGCGAAGACCTGAGCAGCCCGTACACGCTGGCATGGACGCCGGCCGCCACCGGTGCGCACAGCATCACCGCCCGGGCGACCGACAACCTCGGGCTGGCGGCAACGAGCGCCGCCGTCGTCGTGACCGTGAGCCCGCCCGGCGGTGCCGACACGCAGCCACCGGTTGCCGCGCTGACGGCGCCGGCCGCGTTTGCCACCGGCCTGACCGGCACGCTGACACTGTCGGCCACGGCGACCGACAACGTCGCCGTCACCGGGCTGGAGATCCAGCTCGACGGAGCACAGGTCGGTGCGGTCGGCACGAGCGGCGCGCACAGCGTGACGGTCGACTCCACCGCCTACACCTCGGGCCAGCACGTGGTGCGGGCACGCGCGCGAGACGCGGCCGGCAATTTGTCGCCCTGGGTCAGCCGCACCGTTCAGTTCGGCGGCAGCCGCGTGGTGCCGGCGGGTTTCACGCGCAACGAAGCCTGGATCACTGGCCTGAGCAGCGCCACCGCCTTCGTGCAGGCGCCCGACGGGCGCATCTTCGCGGCCCAGCAGGGCGGGGCCCTGCGGGTCGTGAAGGCGGGTGCCTTGCTGACGCCGCCGATGCTGAGCGTCAGTGTTGATTCAAGCGGCGAGCGTGGCCTGATCGGCGTGACCCTGCACCCGAACTTCGCCGCCAATGGCTTCGTCTACGTCTACTACACGACGGCCGCGAACGGCACGCACAACCGCGTCAGCCGCTTCACCGCGAGCGGCGACACGGCGGGCAGCGAACAGATCCTGTTCGAACTGCCGGCCTTGTCGAGCGCCACCAACCACAACGGCGGCGCAATGCACTTCGGCGTCGACGGCAAGCTCTACGTGGCCGTGGGCGACAACGCCAACAGCGCCAACGCGCCGCTGCTCACCAGCGTGTTCGGCAAGATGCTGCGCCTCAACGACGACGGCACGATCCCGAGCGACAACCCGTTCTTTGCGAGCACCACGGGCCAGGCCCAGGCCATCTGGGCACGTGGTCTGCGCAACCCCTTCACCTTCGCGGTGCAGCCCGGCACCGGGCGCATCCACATCAACGACGTGGGTGAGGGCACCTGGGAAGAAATCAACCTCGGTGTACAGGGCGCGAACTACGGCTGGCCGGCGTCGGAAGGGCCAGACAACCTGAGCGCCGGCATCACCGGCCCCTTGTTCACCTACAAGCACAGCGCGGCGTCGCCCGCGGGTTCGGGGCCGGGCGGGTTCTTCACCGGCTTCGCGATCGCCGGTGGCGCGTTTTACCCCGACGCCGCGCCGTTCCCGGCGGCTTACCGCAACAGCTACTACTTCGCCGACTACGTGAGCCGCTTCGTCGCGCGCTACGACTGGGTCAACAACGCGAGCTATGCGTTCGCGACGGTCTCTGGCGACCCGGTGGACTTGCTGGCCGGTGCCGACGGCGCGCTCTACCTGCTGACCCGCGGCGGGATCACCCGATTCAGCGCGCCTTGAACCGCGCGACCGGGTGCGGCCTCAGGGGGCAGAAGCTGCACCTGCGGCGGGCTTCGGCGGCGTCGGTGCGAGAGTCGTCGGCTCGACCGCCTTGGGGTCTTCCTGCTCGTAGTCGACCACCAGAAAGCGTTGCAGCAGCACGAAGAAGCGGTCGTAGAACGATGCGGCCGTGACGGTTTCGCTGGCCACCCTGACCAGCGAATCGTCGCTCGACGAAAACGGCAGCGACAGCGAGCCGATGGCCCCGACGCCGACGCTGGCCGAGTTGTTGCTCTTCTTCAGCGCGTAGCGGTCCTGCAATGCATTGACGAACGCGATCGATTTCTTGCCGCCCCTGCCATCGGATGCACACACCACGTGGAACTCGAGCACGACGTGCAGGTCGTGTTCGGGCTGGAAGTTCTTGCGGCCGTCGACGTGGTCGGCGTTGGCCGCGCTGATCACGAAACCCTGGCTCAGCAGCGCGCGCCGCGCCGCTTCGCAAGTGCGGCCCGGCGGGTCGCTGTAGTTGCGCGAGTGGGTGGTGGTTGAACCGAAGGCCTCGGGTTCAATCTTGACCCGGCTGCTCGTGCCGCAGGCAGACAGCAGCACGAGCGACAACACGACGGCAACGCGCGAAGCACCGGGTCGAATGATGAAATTCATGGATGTTTTGGAAACCATCGGCGGCTTGGGGTTCATGTCGTCACCGTGTTCGGCGCTGAAAGCAAAAGGCCCCGCAGTCTGCACCGAGGGGCCCTTCGATTCGGCCCGCGCGGGGCGCCGAAATGCAAGCGGTGGTTACGCGCCGACCTTCTCGGCGGCGTCGTTGAACTCTTCGATCTTGTCGAAGTTCAGGTACTGGTAGACCTTGTCGCTGGCGGCCGTCAGCACGCCCATGTCGGCCATGTACTCCGCACGCGTCGGAATGCGGCCGAGCTTGGAGCAGATCGCCGCGAGCTCGGCCGAACCGAGGTAGACGTTGCTGTTCTTGCCGAGCCGGTTCGGGAAGTTGCGCGTGCTGGTGCTGAACACCGTGGCGCCTTCCTTCACCTGCGCCTGGTTGCCCATGCACAGGCTGCAGCCCGGCATCTCCATGCGCGCGCCGGCATTGCCGAGCACGCCGTAGTGGCCTTCGTCGCTGAGCTTCTTCGCGTCCATCTTGGTCGGCGGCGCGACCCACAGCTTGACGGGGATGTCGCGCTTGCCTTCGAGCAGCTTGCTGGCGGCGCGGAAGTGGCCGATGTTGGTCATGCACGAGCCGATGAACACTTCGTCGATGACCGCGCCAGACACTTCGCTGAGCGTCTTCACGTCGTCGGGGTCGTTCGGGCAAGCGACGATGGGCTCATGCACGTCGGCCAGGTCGATCTCGATCACGGCGGCGTATTCGGCGTCGGCGTCGCCCTTCAGCAATTGCGGGTTGGCGAGCCAGGCTTCCTGCGCGGCGATGCGGCGCTGCAGCGTGCGCGGGTCCGCGTAGCCCTCGCTGATCATCCACTTCATCAGCGTGATGTTGCTGTTGATGTACTCCTTGATCGGCTCGGGGTTCAGGTGCACGGTGCAGCCGGCGGCGCTGCGCTCGGCCGAGGCATCGCTCAACTCGAAAGCCTGTTCCACCTTCAGGTCGGGCAGGCCTTCGATTTCGAGGATGCGGCCGCTGAAGATGTTCTTCTTGCCCTTCTTCTCGACCGTCAACAGCCCGGCCTTGATGGCGTACAGCGGGATCGCGTTGACCAGGTCGCGCAGCGTCACGCCGGGTTGCAGCTTGCCCTTGAAGCGCACCAGCACGCTTTCGGGCATGTCGAGCGGCATCACGCCGGTGGCGGCGGCGAACGCGACGAGGCCGGAGCCGGCCGGGAAGCTGATGCCGATCGGGAAGCGTGTGTGGCTGTCGCCGCCCGTGCCCACGGTGTCGGGCAGCAGCAGGCGGTTGAGCCAGCTGTGGATCACGCCATCACCCGGGCGCAGCGAAATGCCGCCGCGGGTGCTGATGAACGCGGGCAGCTCGTGGTGCGTCTTCACGTCCACCGGCTTCGGGTACGCGGCCGTGTGGCAGAAGCTTTGCATCACGAGGTCGGCGCTGAAGCCCAGGCAGGCCAGGTCTTTCAGTTCGTCGCGTGTCATCGGGCCGGTCGTGTCTTGCGAGCCGACCGAGGTCATGCGCGGCTCGCAATAGGTGCCGGGCCGAACGCCTTGCTGGTTGCCGCCAACGACGGGCAGGCCGCAGGCCCGGCCGACCATCTTCTGGCCCAGCGTGAAGCCCTTTTTCGTGTCGGCCGGGTTCTGCGGCAGGCGGAACAAGGTGCTCGGCGCCAGGCCGAGCGCGTCGCGTGCCTTGGCGGTCAGGCCGCGGCCGATGATCAGCGGAATGCGGCCGCCAGCGCGCACTTCGTCGAACAGCACGTCGCTCTTGACCGTGAACTCGGCGATGACCTTGCCGCCTTTGAGCGCCTTGCCTTCGTAGGGGCGCAGCTCGACCACGTCGCCCATGTTCATCTGGCTCACGTCGAGCTCGATCGGCAGCGCGCCCGAGTCTTCCATCGTGTTGTAGAAGATCGGCGCGATCTTCGATCCGAGGCACACGCCGCCGAAGCGCTTGTTCGGCACGAAGGGAATGTCTTCGCCGGTGAACCACAGGACCGAGTTGGTCGCCGACTTGCGTGACGAACCGGTGCCGACCACGTCACCCACATAGGCCACCAGATGGCCACGGGCACGCAGGTCTTCGATGAACTTGACCGGGCCGCGCTTGCCTTCTTCTTCCGGCGTGACGCCGGCGCGCGGGTTCTTGTGCATCGCCAGCGCGTGTAGCGGAATGTCGGGGCGGCTCCAGGCGTCGGGCGCGGGCGAGAGGTCGTCGGTGTTGATCTCGCCGGCAACCTTGAAGATGCTGACGGTGATGCTCTTGGGTACTTCCGGGCGCGAGGTGAACCACTCGGCATCGGCCCAGCTCTGCAGCACCGCCTTGGCGTTGGCGTTGCCCTTGCCGGACTTTTCCTGCACGTCGTGGAACTGGTCGAACATCAGCAGCGTCTTCTTCAGCGCTTCGGCGGCGGCGGCGCCGACGAGCGCGTCGTCGAGCAGCTCGATCAGCGGGTGGATGTTGTAGCCGCCCAGCATCGTGCCGAGCAGCTCGGTGGCGCGCTTGCGGTCGATCAGCGGGCACTGCTCGCTGCCATGCGCCACGGCGGCGAGGTAGGAAGCCTTCACCTTGGCCGCGTCGTCCACCCCGGCCGGCACGCGCTGCGTGATCAGCTCGACCAGTGTGGCCTCTTCACCGGCGGGCGGGGCCTTCAGCAACTCGATCACTTCAGCGGTCTGCTGTGCCGACAGCGGCAGCGGCGGAATGCCGAGCGCGGCGCGTTCGGCAACATGTTGGCGGTAGGCTTGAAGCATGGGTCGTGGCTCCTGGAAGGGTCGGGTAAAGGTGGGCCGGAACGTCAGGGTGCCTTGGGCACGATGACTTTCAAACCCTTGAAGTAGTCGCGGAAGAAGCCCGCGTCGCGTGTGATCAATGCGCTGCACTGAAGCAAGGCATGTGCCCCGACGATGAAGTCGGGCACCGTGCGCTGCGCTGCCAGGCTGGTGGTCTTGCCGAGCGTGCGCAGGCGTTGTTTGTAGCGCCGCTGCATTTCGCCGGCGCGGATCGCCGATTTGCGCTCGACGGGCAGGAAGCTCATGCCCATCTCTTCGACCACGTCCATGATCTCGGCGCCGTGGCCGAGCCCGGCCGTGATCTCGCTGACGACGACGTCGCACAACACGACCGGGCCGTGGGCGAGCGCGTCGCGCAGGCTCAGCTCGGCGGCACCGGCCCGGGCGTCTTCGCCCAGCAGGTCGATCAGCACGGAGGAATCGATGGCGATCATCAGGCGTCGGTCGGGTCGCCCGGGGCGCGGCCGCGCAAGTCGCGCATGACGTCGTCGGTGGTCACGCCGGCTGGCAGTTTGAAGCGGCCACGGGCGCGCGAAATGGCGTCGTCGACGTTCTTGCGCAGGATGATCCTGCCCCCATCGAGCTCGACCTTGAGCTGCGTGCCCTTCGTCAGCCCGAGAGCGTCACGCACCGCCTTGGGCAGGGTGATCTGTCCGCGTTCGGCAACGGTGGCTTCCATGGTTCGCTCTCCAGATGAGTATGCATGAATTGTACATACTTTTGGCGGCGTACCGGTGCGAAGTCGGGCGCTGGAAGACAAACGGGCTCCGTCGCGCAAGGCGACGGAGCCCGTTCAGGGCTTGCCGAGGTGAATCAGCTCGCGGCCGATGCGACCTTGGTGTGCTTTTCGTTGACGCAGCCGTCGAGCAGGCGCTGGCCGGTCTTGACGTTCAACAGCATCGACTTGTTGGCGATCTGCACCACCAGGGTTTCACCCTTGACGTCTTCAAGGCGGATCGCGCCGGTATCGGAGGCCACGGGTTTCATCACGTACACCGACTTGCCGAAGCGCAGCTCGGCATAACCGGGGAACTTGGGCAAAGACGAGACCTGCACGCTCTTGTCGAACTCGCACAGGTAGGTGCCGTAGAAAACGCGCTCGGCGGCGGCCAGCTGCGCCGGGGTGGCAGCCACCGGTTCGGCGTCGGCCACGGGTGCGGCCTTCTTGGCGGCAACGGGGGCCTTGGCCGGTTTGGCGGCGGTTTGGGCCAGGGAAGCGAAGCTTGCGGCGCAGAGGGCGACGGCCAAGCCGATGGTGGAAAGACGGTTCATTCAGGAATCTCCTCAACGCAAAGATGCGAGCGCATTGTCTTCATGCGGCGGCGCCCGTTGCGCACCGGCCCGAATGCGATTGCAACAAAAAGCAGTGCCTGTGGTTCCGTCGAAGCGGGCGGCCGGTGCTTCGGGCCTGCGCAATATTGCCTAATCGTCGCTGGGGACCGAGTGCGCGGCGTGAGGCCTGTCACGCCTTTTCGGGTGGCCGAAACCGAGCGGTGCAGGCGGCCGTCGGCGAGGCCGTTTCGTTTCGGAAACAGGTCCGACGTTTTGTGTCGCTGCCATCCGCAGGCTCAGGCGCTGGTGGGTGCGAACCAGGCCTTCCCTGCTTCGGCCGGCAGCGCCTGCCCGGTGCGCGCAGCGCGCTCCAGCACCTGCCAGAAGTAGCGGTAGCTGGCGCGGTCGTGCAGCGTGTCGCGCCCGACGTGCTTGTGGCGGATCGGCGCCCAGTTCGCCGCCTGCGCCGCTGCGATGATCTCGGCCGCTTGCTCGATCTCGGCCGCGCCCGGGGCGAACGCCGCCACGATGGGCCGGATCTGGTTCGGGTGAATGCTCCACATGCGGGTGTAGCCGAGTTCGCGCGAAGCTTTCGTCGCAGCCGCCGAGACCGCGTTCAGGTCGTTGAACTCTGTCACGACGCAGTGCGACGGCGTCTTGGCAAAGCCGTGGCAAGCGGCCGCGATGGCGAGCTTGGCGCGCAGCACCAGCGGGTGCGTGAACTGGCCTTCCACGCTCATGCCGGCGGCGGGAATCGCGCCGCGGTGCGCCGAGACGAAATCCATCAGGCCGAACGAGATCGATTCGATGCGCGGGTGCGCCGCGATGCGCTCGACCTCGCGCAGCGCGCCATGGGTTTCAACGAGCACGTGCACCGGGATCGGCCGGCCGTGGCCGTGCACGCGGATCTGGTGGTCGATCTCGGTGCAGGCGCGTTCCACGTCGGCGAAGCCGCGCGGTTTGGGCACCATCAGGTAAGCCAGCCGGCTGCCGGCGCGCCGGATCAGGGTGTCGGTGTCTTGTGCGAACGCCGGGTGATCGACCGGGTGCACACGCGCGCCGACTCGGCCGTGCACGTTGGCCGGCGACATCAGCATCTCGGCAACCAAGTGCGCGTGCTCGGCTTCGCCGCCGACCGCGGCGCCGTCTTCACAGTCGAGCGTCACGTCGAACACCGGGCCGAGCTCGGCCTGCAGCTCCAGGCTCTTGCGCATGCGCACCTCGACGCCGGCGTAGTGGTCACACACCGGCAAGGGCGTGGCGCCCTCGTCGGTGTCGAACAAGGCCTGGCGCGGGTGAACGAAGCTGGCGCTCATGGCCCGGGTGGCCTCAGAGCAGGTGCTTGACGCCGTCTTGCTCGCCCTGCAGCTCGGCCAGCGTCACGTTGATGCGCTCCTGGCTGAATGCGTCGATCGGCAGGCCTTCGACGAGCTTGTACTCGCCGCCGGCGCAGGTGACCGGAAAGCCGAACATCACGTCCTTCGGAATGCCGTATTGGCCGTCCGACGGAATGCCCATCGTGACCCATTTGCCGTTGGTGCCCAGCGCCCAATCGCGCATGTGGTCGATGGCGGCGTTGGCGGCCGAAGCGGCCGACGAGACGCCGCGGGCCGCGATGATCGCTGCACCGCGCTTGCCGACGGTGGGCAGGAAGGTGTCGGCGTTCCAGACCTGGTCGTTGATCATGTCTTTCACGGCCGCACCGCCGATCGTGGCAAAGCGGTAGTCGGCATACATCGTCGGCGAGTGGTTGCCCCAGACGGTGAGCTTCTCGATGTCGGCGACGGCCTTGCCGGTCTTCGCTGCGATCTGGCTCAGCGCGCGGTTGTGGTCCAGGCGCAGCATCGCGGTGAAGTTCTTGCGCGGCAGGTCGGGCGCGCTCTTCATCGCGATGTAGGCGTTGGTGTTGGCCGGGTTGCCGACCACCAGCACCTTGACGTTGCGGCTGGCCACGGCATTGAGTGCCTTGCCTTGCGCGGTGAAGATTTCGGCGTTGACGGCCAGCAACTCGGCGCGTTCCATGCCCGGGCCGCGCGGCCGCGAACCGATCAGCAGCGCGTAGTCGGCGTCCTTGAACGCCGTCATCGGGTCGCCATGGGCTTCCATGCCGGCGAGCAGCGGGAAGGCGCAGTCCTGCAGTTCCATCATCACGCCCTGCAGCGCCTGCTGCGGCTTTTCCATCGGCACTTCGAGCAGGCTCAGGATGACCGGCTGGTCTTTGCCGAGCATTTCGCCCGAGGCGATGCGGAACAGCACGGCGTAGCCGATCTGGCCTGCGGCACCGGTGACGGCGACGCGAACGGGTTTCTTGCTCATGGAAATTCTCCGAAGAAGGGTAGGCAGGAGGAAGGACGAAAAGGGGCGCGACGGACTCGCGGCTGGCTGAAGTTTAGGCCAGACCGAGCCCCGGATTCGGGATTTCCCGGCCCCGAGTGATCTTATGTCTTACATAAGACATCATTCCGCAGAGCCGTGGACGGCGCCCGGTGCTTGTGATGCAATCGGGCATGCCCGTTTCCGCCCCGCCTTCCACGCTCGCGCCGCTGCCGCTGGACGAAGGCGCCTCCAACCCGTCTTTCAGCCCGCTGTACCAGCAGATCAAGACGCTGATGACACGCAGCCTGCAGCAAGGCGAGTGGCGCCCCGGCGAGGCCATTCCGAGCGAGATGGAGCTGGCGGTGCGTTTCAAGGTCAGCCAGGGCACGGTTCGCAAGGCGATCGACGCGATGGCCGCCGACAACCTGCTGGTGCGCCGGCAAGGCAAGGGCACGTTCGTGGCGACCCACGCCGAAGAGAAGATCCAGTTTCGCTTCCTGCGCCTGATGCCCGACGGCGCCGAGCAGGGCGGCATGACACGTCGTTTCATCGATTGCCAGCGCCAGCGTGCCCCGGCCGAGCTGGCGCGCGCGCTGAACCTGAAACCGAGCGATGCCACGATCCGGGTGCGGCGGCTGCTCTCGTTTCGCGGCGCCCCGGTCGTGCTCGACGACATCTGGCTGCCGGCCCAGCTCTTCAAGGGCCTGACGGCAGAACGCCTGAGCAATTACCGGGGCCCGATGTACGGGCTGTTCGAAACCGAATTCGGCGTGCGCATGATCCGCGCCGAAGAGAAGATCCGCGCTGTGGCGGCAGACGAGGCGAGCGCTGCCCTGCTCGGGCTGGCGCCGGGTGCACCGCTGCTCAGCGTCGAGCGCCTGGCCATGACCTATGGAGACAGGCCGGTGGAACTGCGGCGCGGCCTGTACAGCACGGCATCGCACTACTACCGCAACGAACTCAGCTGAGCCCCGGTTCTCGCGCGGCGTTTATGAACATTCCGGCGGGCGGCTCATGAATTCTGTTGCATTGCAATAAACTCTGCGGGTTTACGCAGCGGTTTCATCCCCATTGAACTACGTTGAGAGGCAAGGCTGAACATGGCGCTTACAGCAAAACCAAGACCGGGCGAGAACATGCGGCTGCTCGACGCGCTCGGGTACCGCCTGCCGCTGGCCGGCGTCGTGTCGATCCTGCACCGCGCCAGCGGCGGCCTGATGTTCATCCTGATGCCGTTCATCATCTGGATGTTCGACACCAGCCTCACTTCTGAAATTTCGTACGCGCGCTTCACGGCCGTGTTTGCCGGCGGTGTCGGGTTCCTGCCGGGCTGGTTCATCAAGCTCGTCGCGCTCGCCCTGATTTGGGCCTATCTGCACCATTTCATCGCAGGCGTGCGCCATTTGTGGATGGACGCCACCCACGCCGTCACGCTCGAGTTCGGCCGCAAGTCGGCGGTCGTCACGCTGGCCCTGAGCGTCGTGCTCACGCTGGCGCTCGGCGCCAAGCTCTTCTTCTGAGGCGGCGGACCATGGCACAGAATTTTGGTTCGAAGCGCATCGTCGTCGGTGCGCACTACGGTCTGCGCGACTGGCTTTCGCAGCGTGTCACCGCCGCCCTGATGGCGTTGTTCACGCTCGCCGTCATCGTGCAGGTGCTGCTGCCCGGCGAGATGGGCTACGACAAATGGGCCGGCATCTTTTCGCGCCAGTGGATGAAGGTGCTGACCTTCGTCGTGATCGTGTCGCTGCTGGTTCATGTGTGGGTTGGCATGCGTGACATCTGGATGGACTACGTGAAGCCGGTCGGCGCACGCCTGGTCGCCCAGGTGTTCACGATCGTGTGGCTGGTTGGCTGCGCGGGTTGGGCCATTCAAGTGCTTTGGAGACTTTGACGATGCAAGCGGGTACCTCCCCCATGTCGGCTGGCACGGCTTCCGTGACCCGCCGCAAGTTCGATGTGGTGATCGTCGGCGCTGGTGGCTCCGGCATGCGCGCCTCGCTGCAACTGGCGCTCGCCGGCCTGAACGTGGCCGTGCTGTCCAAGGTGTTCCCGACACGTTCGCACACGGTCGCCGCGCAGGGCGGCATCGGCGCTTCGCTCGGCAACATGAGCGAGGACAACTGGCACTACCACTTCTACGACACCGTGAAAGGTTCCGACTGGCTCGGCGACCAGGACGCGATCGAGTTCATGTGCCGTGAGGCGCCCAAGGTCGTGTACGAGCTCGAACACTTCGGCATGCCTTTCGACCGCAACCCCGACGGCACGATCTACCAGCGCCCGTTCGGTGGCCACACCGCGAACTACGGCGAGAAGCCGGTGCAGCGCGCATGCGCTGCCGCCGACCGCACCGGCCATGCGATGCTGCACACGTTGTACCAGCAGAACGTGAAGGCCCGCACCAACTTCTTCGTCGAGTGGATGGCGCTCGACCTGATCCGCGATGCCGATGGCGACGTGGTCGGCGTGACCGCGCTCGAGATGGAAACCGGCGACGTGCACATCCTGGAAGCCAAGACCGTGCTGCTCGCCACCGGTGGGGCAGGGCGCATCTTCGCGGCTTCGACCAACGCCTTCATCAACACCGGCGACGGCCTGGGCATGGCGGCCCGCGCCGGCCTGCCGCTCGAAGACATGGAGTTCTGGCAATTCCACCCAACCGGCGTGGCCGGAGCCGGCGTGTTGCTGACCGAAGGTTGCCGCGGCGAAGGCGCGATCCTGCGCAACAGCGACGGCGAGCGTTTCATGGAGCGCTACGCGCCGACCCTGAAAGACCTGGCGCCGCGCGACTTCGTCTCGCGCTGCATGGACCAGGAAATCAAGGAAGGGCGTGGCTGTGGCCCGAACAAGGACTACATCGTCCTCGACATGACGCACCTCGGCGCCGAGACCATCGCCAAGCGCCTGCCCAGCGTGCTGGAGATCGGCCACAACTTCGCCAACGTCGACATCACGAAGGAGCCGATCCCCGTCGTGCCGACGATCCACTACCAGATGGGCGGTGTGCCGACGAACATCTACGGGCAGGTCGTGGCGCCTAAGGACGGCAACCCGAACGCCGTCGTCAATGGCCTCTACGCGGTCGGTGAATGCGCCTGCGTCAGCGTGCACGGCGCCAACCGCCTGGGCACGAACTCGCTGCTCGATCTGCTGGTGTTCGGTCGCGCCGCGGGCAACCACATTGTCGACAGCGCACTCAAGAGCAAGGCCCACAAGGCGCTGCCGGCCGACGCCGCCGACTACACGCTGGCGCGCCTGGCGAAGTACGACGGCACGACCGGCGGCGAGTACGCGCAGGACGTGGCCAACGACATCCGCAAGACGATGCAACAGCACGCCGGCGTGTTCCGCACCCAGGTCTCGATGGACGAAGGCGTGGTGGCGATCAAGGCGCTGGCAGAGCGCGTGAAGGGCATTCACCTGGCCGACAAGTCCAAGGTCTTCAACACCGCGCGCATCGAAGCGCTCGAGGTCGACAACCTGATCGAAGTGGCGCTCGCCACCATGGTGTCGGCCGCGGCCCGGCGCGAAAGCCGCGGTGCGCACACGGTGAACGACTACGGCGATTCGCCTGAGTTTCCGAACGGCCGCAACGACGCGACCTGGATGAAACACTCGCTCTGGTACAGCGAGGGCAACCGGCTCGACTACAAGCCGGTGCAGCTGAAGCCGCTCACTGTCGATTCGATCCCGCCCGTGGTCCGCACGTTTTAATTCCAGAGGCAGCAGTCATGACGAAGCGAGTGTTCCAGATCTACCGCTACGACCCCGATACCGACGCCAAGCCGCGCATGCAGACCATCGAGGTCGAGCTCGACGGCAGCGAGCGCATGCTGCTCGACGCGCTGAACAAGCTCAAGGCCGTCGATCCGACACTGAGCTTCCGGCGTTCCTGCCGCGAAGGCGTGTGCGGCTCGGACGCGATGAACATCAACGGCAAGAACGGTCTGGCCTGCCTGACCAACATGCGCACGCTGCCCGGCGTGGTGGTGCTCAAGCCGCTGCCCGGCCTGCCGGTGATCCGCGACCTGATCGTCGACATGACGCAGTTCTTCAAGCAGTACAACTCGATCAAGCCTTACCTCGTCAACGACGAAGCACCGCCCGAAAAAGAACGCCTGCAGTCGCCCGAAGAGCGCGACGAGCTGAACGGCCTGTACGAATGCATCCTGTGCGCGAGCTGCTCCACGAGCTGCCCGAGCTTTTGGTGGAACCCCGACAAGTTCGTCGGCCCCGCCGGCCTGCTGCAAGCCTACCGCTTCATCGCCGACAGCCGCGACCAGGACACCGGCGGCCGGCTCGACAACCTCGAAGACCCGTACCGCCTGTTCCGTTGCCACACCATCATGAACTGCGTCGATGTCTGCCCGAAGGGGCTGAACCCGACCAAGGCGATCGGCAAGATCAAGGAACTGATGGTGCGCCGCGCCGTCTGAACCCGCAGCTACGTCAGTGAAGCGTCATCCAGGCCATGCACACTGTCATCGACGAGCGCGCACTGAGCAAGCTGCGTTGGCGTTGCCGGCGTGGCCTGCTTGAGAACGACCTTTTCATCGAGCGCTTCTTCGATCGCCACGCCCTGACATTGACGCAGCATCAGGCCCAAGGCTTGCAGGTGCTGATGGACCTGTCGGACAACGACTTGCTCGATCTCCTGCTCGCCCGCACCGAGCCGGAAGGCGAGTTGTTGCGCGACGACGTGGCGCAGGTGTTGCAAATGATGCGAACGCCCCCGCGAACGGGCGCGCCAGCGGCCCCTTAACCCAAGAACTTCAAGGAAAGCTCATGACCCCGTCCGACGTGAAAGCCACCCTGTCCTTTTCCGACGGCAGCCCGTCCATGGACTTGCCGCTCTACAAGGGCACGATCGGCCCCGACGTGATCGACATCCGCAAGCTCTACGCGCAAACCGGCAAGTTCACCTACGACCCGGGCTTTCTGTCGACGGCGTCGTGCAACTCGACCATCACCTACATCGACGGCGACAAGGGCGAGCTGCTGTACCGCGGCTACCCGATCGAGCAGCTGGCCGAGAACTGCGACTACCTGGAAACCTGTTATCTGCTGCTCAAGGGCGAACTGCCCAACGCAACGCAGAAAGCCGACTTCACCAAGCTCGTGACCAACCACACCATGGTCAACGAGCAGATGCAGTTCTTCCTGCGTGGTTTCCGCCGCGACGCTCACCCGATGGCCATCATGACCGGCCTGGTCGGCGCGCTCTCGGCCTTCTATCACGACAGCACCGACATCCACAACGCTGAGCACCGCGACATCTCGGCGATCCGCCTGATCGCCAAGATGCCCACGCTGGTGGCCATGGCCTACAAGTACACGGTCGGCCAGCCCTACATCTACCCGAAGAACGACCTGACTTACGCCGGCAACTTCATGCGCATGATGTTCGCCACGCCGTGCGAAGAGTACGTCCCCAACGACGTGCTGGTGCGCGCCATGGACCGCATCTTCATCCTGCACGCCGACCACGAACAGAACGCGTCCACGTCCACGGTGCGCCTGTGCGGATCGTCGGGCACGAACCCGTTCGCGGCGATCGCGGCGGGCGTGGCCTGCCTGTGGGGCCCCGCCCACGGTGGTGCCAACGAAGCGGCGCTGAACATGCTGGAGGAAGTCAACCGCATGGGCGGCGTCGAGAAGATCGGTGAGTTCATCAAGCAGGTGAAGGACAAGAACTCCAACGTCAAGTTGATGGGCTTCGGCCACCGCGTCTACAAGAACTACGACCCGCGCGCCAAGCTGATGCGCGAGACCTGCCACGAGGTGCTCGACGCGCTCGGCCTGCACGACGACCCGATCTTCAAGCTGGCGATGGCGCTCGAGAAGATCGCCCTCGAAGACGAGTACTTCGTTGCTCGCAAGCTCTACCCGAACGTCGATTTCTACTCGGGCATCGTGCAGCGCGCGATCGGCATTCCGGTCAGCCTGTTCACGGCGATCTTCGCGTTGGCGCGCACGGTCGGCTGGATCGCGCAGCTGAACGAAATGATCGGCGACCCGGAGTACAAGATCGGCCGGCCACGCCAGTTGTTCAACGGCTCGACCGCGCGCAACGTCGCGCCGCTCGGTCAGCGCGGCTGAGCGCCGGCGGGCATTTGCGAGGCCCCCGTCCTGGATGCTGCGCGGCACGACGCTTGCCACGACCTTCTGCGGTGTGCTGATGGTCGGCTGCGCGACTGGATGTGCTGCGCCCGTTGACGCTGGTCGGTCGGGTGCAAAGGAGCAGGTGCCGGTGGGGAACGATCTGCAGTCGATGATCCAGGCGGCCCTGGCCGACGCGGCGCGCGCCGCGCCACCCGGCACGCCGGCGCCCACGCTCGTGCGCGCCGAAAATGTGACCTGGCCCGATGGCTCGCTGGGTTGCCCGATGCCGGGCCGGATGTACACGATGGCGCTGGTACCGGGCTACAGGATCCGCATCCAGTCTGGCGCCGCGCTGCTCGACTACCACTCCGGGCAGCGCGGCCGGCCGTTCGTGTGTCCGCCGGAGCGCGCCGTCGAGCCGCTCACGGACGACCGGGCCCGCTAAGAAAAAAGCCCCGGGGATTGCTCCCCGAGGCTCTCGGGCCGCGCTGCGCGCGGCCGAGGTTTTGTAGTCTTACTTGTCGACGCGCACGATTGTCGGATTCGGCATGCCGGCGGCCCCGCCGTAGACGATCGAACCGAGGTACTTGCCGGCCGCCAGCGAGGCGCTGAAGCTCAGGCCGATCGCGCCGGTGCTGCCGAGCGTTGCAGTGGCCGGTGCCGTCACCGTCATGTTGCCCGCATCCGCAGACCCCAAGGCCCAGTTGAACAGCGTGAAGTCGGCCGCGCCTGAGGGCACCGCGAAGCCGATCACCCGCACCGTGTAGACGCCCGCGGCCGGGTTCAGCAGGTTCACTTCCTCGGCCGCTGTCGCGCCGCCGCTCGATCCGACCAGTGTGCCAGCCGCGTTGCGGACTTCCAGATCGAGGTCACTGGCCTGGCTGACGTTGGCGTCGAACAGCGAGAACCTCGCGTAGGTGGTGCCTGCCGGAATGGTGACGGCGAAGTCCTGCTGACCACCGGTGGCCACCGCGCCGGTCTTCGGGTCGGCCGCTGCCAGGCCGCGCGGCGTCGCCGTGAACGGACCGGAATACCCGAAGGTCACGTTGTAGCTGCCAGAGACCTCGGTCGG
>Ga0307516_10003647_pt1 | contig 19562 bp, 21 predicted proteins | sample 19_EM_MG_FD_203310 | JGI IMG/M metagenome (GOLD analysis project Ga0307516, IMG submission 203310) | Populus trichocarpa ectomycorrhiza microbial communities from riparian zone in the Pacific Northwest, United States - 19_EM | ecosystem: Host-associated > Plants > Roots > Unclassified | place...
CACCGCCGCGGCACCGAACCGATCATCCCGAAACCGAACGCTCCCGGGATCAACGGGCCTGGGCGAGCCCTGCCGCATCGGTTCCGCCGCCTTGACGTCCTCAGCGGTCTGGTCGGCTTCGCCTGTGCTCTGATCTGCTGGTGTCGTTTGATCAACTGAACCTACGGGGGATCGTCTGGAGGCCCTTTTGAGAACGCGGCACCGACCACTACCGGGCTCGCAACTGCCGGCGGGCGGGGCCTTCAGCGGTCGCATGCCGGTTTCGGCGTCTTCGGGTGGCGCGGGGAGTGGTCGTCTTTCAGTTGAAGGGCGGCCGGTGGACGCCGAAGCGTTCGTGGATCTGTGAAGCCCTGATCTCCGAACGGGCCACGAATGTCGCCATTGTCGCCAGCACCGTGATGACGCCGGCGATGCCCAGCCAGGGGCGACCCGCCGGGTAAAGGTGGGCACCGATGCCGAAGCAGCCCATCGCCAGTCCGCAGGCCAGGGAGGTGAGCATCAATTCGTGATACATCCGGTGGAAAATGCGATGCGCCTCGAGTTCCTTACCGAAGTGTGCGGCCGGTGACCATCGTATATTGACGTAGAAGCCGGTCGCCGCGCCCAGCCAGAGCATCGCGAGCCAGGTGTTCCATGCCGCGACCTGGCCGAGGAAGTATGCCGGAGGTATTTCGAGTCCCGCGATCATGAATGGCATGAACGAGTCCAGGAAGGACGGCGCCCAGCGGAGCATGATGCTCATGTTCACGTAGGTGTAGAAGACGCCCACCAGTACCAACAGCAGGCAGATGCTGTGGAAGTAGACGAGCGGCGAGGGGTCGTTGAAGGTGTTGTCCGCCAGGATCGCCAGCGCGACGCCCTGCAGGATGCTGATGATCGTGGTGAAACAGGACGACGAGATCTCCAGGGAACGACGGATGAGAACGTCGTGGTCCAGGGCTTGGATAGCACCTCCGCGCTCGGGGCCGTCCTCGGCCGTGCGGGGATAATTGTGACGAGCGACTGAGTAGTAATCCCCATCCGGCACGCGGTGAGACCGGGTGAGCAGTCGCGCCGGAGGCTGGGGCCACTCGTAAGATTCATCGATCACCGGTATATCCTCGCTCGCCGGTCAAAACCGAGCCGGATTCATGTTGCATTTCTGATCTTCGCGTGGCCGATAATTCGCGGAATGACTACACAAGGTCGCGGCGCATTAGCCCGCCGAATCCGACCCGGCCGGTGCACTTACCCTCGGCTACCTGATACGTACGCGTTGTCTGGGCGTCGGCGCCTTTTGTCGGCGCGTGCGACGTTACGCAGGGTGAGTGAGGTAATCTTGTAAAGAGTTCGCGCCCGCGCACTAGACAGATCGGCGACGATGTACGCCGTGGCAGGGGCAGGGCGAAGCGATGATCGACAATGGTGGCCTCACGGGCTCCAGGCACCGTCCAGCCGCAGTCCAGTCGCCGGAGGCATGCTCCGAGAATGACTCGGCTCATCGCTTTGGCCAGAATTCTTCCACTGGCCGCCATGCTCACTGCAACGGTCGGTGCGGCGCCCGCGCCCGCGTCGACCCTCGCTGTTGACGGGGTGACCCTGAGCGCCCCTCAATGGGTTTACTACAAGCGCTTCACCGACCCGGCCCGGGTGAGTCCACCGATCACGGCGACACCGGTCGGCGGCACTGCCCCCTACTCGTACCGTTGGGAGAAGACCGGCGGTGACTCGCTGATGGCCGCTACCGCACCCAGCTCGGCCACCACCGGTTTCAGGCGAAGCCTGCCGCACAATGTCACCACCGTCGTTACGGCCTACTTCCGTGCCGTGGTCTCCGACAGCACCGGCAGCGTTGCCTACAGCGCGGCCATCCCGGTGACGTTCGAATACGAGAACGGCGACTGACACCCATGTCCTGATCAGCGCGGGTGCGGTGCGGGCGGGATGACCAGCTTTCCGGCCACGGCCCGGGGCCACGTCTGGTATCCGGACGCGTACAGGCTCTGCCCTGCCCACCTGTTGTCGTTGCGGACCGGCTTGCGCGGCGTCACCGCGACGAAGTTGGCCGCGTCGTCGGCGCTGCCCGTTCCGTCGTAGCGGGCCACGGCGGGATAGGGGAACACCGGCCGGGTCCGCGTGACGCTTCCGGTCACGACGGTCGCGGCGGTGATCCGGCCGGGCTGCCGGCCGCTCTCGACCCAGGCCATCACCGGGGTGAGGACGTCGAAGGTGTTCGGCCCCGCACCGCCACCGCAGTGTGCGACCCCCGGGAAGAGGTAGAGCCGCGCGAAGCGATCGCCCGTCGTCTCGCGCAGGGCGTCGTAGTAGGCGAGCGTCGTCCGCGGTGAGATGTGCTGGTCGTTCCAGCCGTGCCAGAGCAGCAGTTTGCCGCCGCCGCGCTGGAAGGCGCCGAGGTCGGGGTCCATCGCCGCCAGGTAGGTCGAGGACGGCAGCACGGTCTGCCAGAACGACTCGACGGTGAACTTCAGGTCAGTGAGCTGGTAGTCCGGCCGCGGGTCGTTCGGCCGGGCCAGGTAGCGCAGGTAGGACAGGGCGAAGTTCTCGCTGGCCACCGTCTGGCCCTGGGCGGCCGGCACGAACAGGGTCCATTCGAGTTCCGAGCCCCACTCGTGGGCGACGGCCGGCTCCAGCCGGCGGCCCCGGGCGTCGACGGCGCCGTCGTGCAGGCGCCGGACCACGGTGGCCTCCGCCTTCGACAGGCACGTGGCGGCGTCCTGGCCCGTACGGCAGCGCAGGGTCGCCGGGTCGAAGCGGCACAGCCGCGGGTCGTCGATCAGGCCGTCCCGCAGGCCGTCGAGGGTGTCGCAGGCGGCGAGCACGGCGGCGTGGATGAGCGGCAGTTTGCCGGCGAGCAGGATGAACGCACCGTCGGCGTCCTTGTTCGCCAGCACGTTCCAGGCGTGGTGGAAGGTGTTCTGGACGGCCATGTTGTTAGCCGGCGCCCCGGCGGCGATCCCGTCGAAGTCGTCCGGGTAGCGCTGCGCGGCCATGAGCCCCTCGCGGCCGCCGTCGGAGCAGCCGGTGAAGTAGGAGTACGCCGGCGGCCGGCCGTAGAAGGCCGCGATGACCGCCTTGGCCACCTGGGCGGTCACGTGCACGCCCCGGTAGGCGAAGTCGATCTGCGCCTGCGGGTTGCCGGCGGCCCACGAGCCGTCGTTCTGCCCCTGGTGGCCCATGTCGGTGGTGGCGCTGGCCACGGTGCCGTCCGCGATCGGCTGGCAGGTCGCCGCCTGGCCGTAGTTGATGGTCGCGTTGCCGCAGAGGCCACCGCAGCCGGTCTGTACGTAGCGCTGGGTCCAGCCGTCGACCGGCAGGCGCAGGACGATCGTGTTCGCCGGGGCGATGGTGCCGCGGACGTCGCAGTAGGGCGCGGGCGCGCCGGTGCTGACGACGGTGGCCGAGCGGATCGTGACCGGCGCATCGGTGACGCCGGCCAGGTCCAGGCCGGTCACATCGGCACAGTTCAGCACGGGCGGGACGGCCGGCAGGTCGGCGAGGCCGGCGGCAACGGCGGAGGCGGCAGCGGCAGCGGCAGCGGCAGCGGCAGCGGCAGTGGCAGTGGCGGAAGCGGCGGGGAGGCGCGAGGCCGGCACAGCGATGGCGGGTGCGGCCGCGGTCGAGGAAAGGACCAGGACGGAGGTCAGGCAGACGCTCAGGACCGCGGTCCGGTAAGCGGCCGGGACAGCGAGGATGGTGGGCCGGTTCATCGGGGGGTGGCCTCCGCAAGTGAGGTGAGTACGGCGTCCAGTCGTGGATAAACGCGACGGGCATTGGTCTCGTAGACCCGGGCCCGCTCGTCGGGGGTGATCGTGAGGGCGTCGACGTACCGGCGGGTGTCGTCGAAGTAGTGGCCGGTTCGCGGGTCGATGCCGCGGACGGCGCCGACCGTCTCGGAGCCGAACAGGATGTTGGCGACGGGGACGACCTCGAAGAGCAGGTTGATGCCGGGCTGGTGGTACACGCAGGTGTCGAAGAAGACGTTGCCCAGCACCGATTCCTCCAGCGGTGGCCGGCCGAGCATGTCGGCCAGGCCGCGGAAGCGTCCCCAGTGGTACGGCACCGCCCCGCCACCGTGCGGGATGATCAGCCGCAGACCGGGGAACCGCTGGAACAGGTCCGCCTGCAGCAACTGCATGAACGCCGTGGTGTCGGCGTTGAGGTAGTGCGAGCCGGTGGCGTGGAAGCTGGGGTTGGTCACCGCGGAGACGTGCACCATGCCGGGCACGTCCAGCTCGGTCATCGCCTCGTACAGGGGAAACCAGCTCGGGTCGGTCAGCGGCGGGGCGTTCCAGTGGCCTCCGCTGGGGTCGGGGTTGAGGTTGCAGCCCACGAAGCCCAGCTCCGTGACGCAGCGCCGCAGCTCGGCGACGGACCTCGCGACCGGGACGCCGGGCGACTGCGGGAGCTGGCAGACACCGGCGAAGTGCCGCGGGTATAGCCGCACCACCCGGGCGATCAGGTCGTTGCAGACCCGGGCCCAGGCGGCGCTGACCGCCTCGTCGCCGAAGTGGTGGCCCATCGCCGACGCGCGCGGCGAGAAGACGGTCAGGTCCACCCCGCGCTCGGCCATCAGGCGCAGCTGGCTGCCCTCGATCGACTCCCGGATCTCGTCGTCGGAGATCCGGGGGTACGGCGGCGGCTCGCGCCCGGCGGTGTACGCCTCCTGCTGGGCCGCCCGCCAGGCGGTGTGCGCGGCCGGCGCCGTCGTGTAGTGACCGTGACAGTCGATGATCATGGTCGGGTCTCCCGGTCTCGCACCGCGATCAGCAGGTCCCGGGCCGCGGCGGCGATCCGGGGCGGGACGCCCAGCCCGGCCAGTTGCTCGCTCGCCGCGCTCATCTCGTCGGCGCGGCGCCGCGCGTGCCGGTGGGTGCCGTCGACCAGCCGGTCGATCGTGCGCTCGTCGAAGCCCGCGAGTTCGGCGCTGATGTCGGCGCGCAGCCACGGCGCGCAACCGGCCGCCTCGGCTGCGGCCAGCGCTTCCACCACGGCGGCCGCGAGACCCTTGTAGAAGACGCTGCGCAGCAGCTTGCGGGAGATCGCCTCGCCCACCGGGCCCGGTTGGACGGTCACGGCGGCGCCGAAGCCGGTGAGGATCTCGGCGTACCGGGCGGCACCCGGACCGGAGACGAGCATCGGGGTACGCAGTCCGCGGCCCGGCACCGGGCCCATCAGGGCGACGTCGGCCACCGGCACGTCCCGGCCGGCGAGCTGCCGCACCAGTGCGGCCTTCACGGCGGGTGCCGCGGTGTTCAGGTCGGCCCAGAGCGTCCCCGGCGCCAGCGCCCGCAGCGCGTTCGTCAGGGCAGGCAGGGCGTCGTGGGCGCTGTTGATGCTCAGCACCAGGTCGGCGTCGCGGACCGCGTCGGCCTCGTCCGATCGGGGGTCCACCCCGGCCGGCGGGCCCACCGCGGGGTCGTAGCCGCGGACGGCCGCGCCGGCCGCGACGAGACCACCGGCGATCTCCGCACCGGCCTCGCCCAGCCCCAGCAACGCGACGCGCACCGTCACGGCGCAGCCGGCGGAACAAGCGGCGCAGCCGGCGGAACAAGCGGCGCAGCCGGCGGAACAAGCGGCGCAGCCGGCGGGACGACGGGCGTGCCGTGGGTGTGGAAGGTGTCGATGGTCTTCAGCCCCCACGCCTGGCCCTTGGCCCGTTCCTCGCGGTTCCAGCTGATCGTCTGCCAGTCGGGTGCCAGGATCAGGCGGGCGCCGGCGTTGCAGATCTCGATGCGGTTGCCGCCCGGCTCCCACACGTACAGGAAGAAGGTCTGCTGGATCGCGTGCTTGTGCGGCCCGGTCTCGATGTGCACGCCGGCGTCCAGGCACACGTCGGCGGCCCGCAGGATTTCCTCGCGGGTGTCGGTGGCGAAGGCGATGTGGTGCAGGCGGCCGCTGGTGCCGGTCCAGTCCTCGGTGTAGACGAGGTCGTAGGTCTTGTTGCCGACGGAATACCAGACGGCCTGCGGGCTGCCGTCGTCCTTGACGATCCGCTCGGTGCACCGCGCGCCCAGCACGTCGCCGAGGAATTCCACGGTCGCGGGGACGTCGGCGGTCAGGTAGTTGACGTGGTCCAGGCGCCGCAGGTTCGCGCCCCGGCCCGGGTAGGCCGCGGCCTGGTTCTTCAGCGCCGGCCGGTCGGTCTCGTCGGCCCGGTACCACTCGACGTCCCAGTACAGGCCGAACTCGTGCCCGTCGGGGTCCTGGAAGAGGTGGACCGGGCCGAGGCCGTACACGTCGGTCACGACGCCGCGGCCGAGACCGGCCGCGGCGATCTCCGCGGCGAGCCGCTCCAGGCCCTGGGGACTGGCGGCCCGCAGATAGGTACGGCCGATGCCCGCCGCCGACCGCCGCACCAGGCGGATCGTCCACGACTGGTAGTCGTCCCAGGTGTGCAGGTAGACGGAGGTCTCGTCGCGGTGCACCTCGCGCAGGCCCATGACGTCCACGAAGAAGTCGCGCGACGCCTCCGGCACCGCGGTGAAGAGCTCGATCGGTCCTACGTGGGCGATCTCCCGCCGGCGGTCGGGGTCGTGGGCACGGCTCATGGGGTTGCCTTTCCGCTGCGCGGCCACACGAGGCCGTCGGCCAACTTGCGGGCGGTACGCACGACGGCGCTGGTGCGGACCCGGGTCAGCGGGCCACTGCCGTCGAGTTCCAGCGACACCTCGAAGGTGCCGGTCGGATGCTCGATACGCACGAGCGGGCCGGCGTGTCCGGCCACGCTGGCGACGGCGCCGGGCGCGAGGACCCCCGCCGCGACCGAGACGGCGCCCAGGACGCCGATCGCGGCGTGCACCCGGTGCGGGATGAACGTCCGGGTGCACACGGTTCCGCCGTTGCTGGCCGGCGACACGATGCTGATCTTCGGCACGGTCGTGTCGGCGACCTCGCCGAGCCCCATCGCGGGGCCCGCCGCGAGGCGGATCGCCTCCACCTTCGCGCGCAGGGTGGCGTCGGCTTCGAGCACGGCCGGCGGCTCGTCGCCGGTGATGCCGAGGTCGGCGGCGCGGACCAGCACGACCGGCATGCCGGCGTGCACGCAGGTGACGTCGAGGCCGGCGAGCCGGTCGACGAGCCGTCCGGTGGGGAAGACCGGCTCGTCGCCGCCGGGGAACTCCAGGGCGATCGGCGCGGCGGGGAACGGCGTACCGGCCATGACGGTGTCCCCGGCATACCGCACCCGCCCGCCGGGCGTCCGCACCCGGGCCTCGGCGCGGCCGATCGTGGGGTTCATGATCCGGATGCGTACGGTCGTGGTCTCGCCGGTGGCCGCGACCAGTCCCCGCTCGATGGCGAACGGCCCCACCCCGGCCAGCAGGTTGCCGCAGGTCTGCGCGCCGGTGACGATCGCCCGGCCGGGCACCACCTGCAGGAAGAGGTAGTCGACGTCGGCGTCGGCGGCGGGCGAGGGCGCGACGACCGCCACCTTGCTGGCGAGCGGATGCCCGCCGCCGATGCCGTCGATCTGCCGTTCGTCCGGCGAGCCCATGATGCGCAGCAGCAGGTCGTCGCGCTCGTCGGGCTCCGCCGGCAGGTCCGCGGCCAGGAAGTACGCGCCCTTCGAGCTGCCGCCGCGCAGCTGCATGCAGCGGATCCCGTCAGGGAAGTCACTCACGGCAGCCGGTCCACATAGGTCACGCCGAGCTCGGCGAGCAGCGGGCGCAGCCCGTACAGGTCGACGCCGAGCGTCCCGCCGGCCAGCAGGTCGCGTTTGGACACCTCGTTCGCCAGGCGCTTCGCCGCCGCGTCGGCCACCCTGCCGCCCGTGGCCGCCGGCAGGACGAGCACGCCGTCGTCGTCGGCGATGACGATGTCGCCGGGCCGGACCAGGGTGCCGGCGGCGACGACCGGCACGTTGACCGAGCCGGGGCTGGCCTTGACCGTGCCCTGCGCGTGCACGGCCCGCGACCACACCGGAAAGCCCATCTCGCGCAGGGCGGCGAGATCCCGGACGCCGGCGTCGATGACCAGGCCGACGACCCCGCGGGCGGTCAGCGAGGTGGCCAGCAGGTCGCCGAACATGCCGTCGGTGGACGGCGAGGTCGTCGTCACCACCAGCACGTCGCCGGGCCGGCACACCTCGACCGCCGCGTGGATCATCAGGTTGTCGCCGGGGTGGCAGGACACGGTGATCGCGGAGCCGCCGATCGCGGAGCCCGCCTGCCGGGCCTGGATCGCCGGGCCGAGCAGGCCGGTGCGGCCGGCCGCCTCGTGCGCCGTGGCGACGCCCGCTTCGCGCAGGCCGGCGATGGTCTCCGGATCGGCGCGGTCGACGCAGCGCACGACGTAATGGGGTGCCATGAGGCCGACCGTAGCCAGGAGTCAACAGGATTGTCAACAATCCGCAATGTGCCTGCAAGATTGCCTTCACAATTGTTGACAATCTCTGTACCGTCCGGTCATCGGCCTCTCGAGTCCTGTTGGAGGACCCCATGACCCCACTCCGGCGCCGCCGGTTCACCGCCCTCGTCCTGACCATCTCGGCGGCCCTGCTGGCCGGCGCCTGCGGCTCCGACGAGCCGGCCGGTTCGACGGCGGCGGACGGCACCACCAAGGTCAAGATCGGGGTGATCCCGATCGTCGACGTCGCTCCCGTCTATCTCGGCCTGAAGCAGGGCTTCTTCGCCGCCGAGGGCCTGGAGGTCACCCTCGAGACGGCCCAGGGCGGGGCGGCGATCGTCCCCGGCGTGGTCAGCGGGCAGTACCAGTTCGGCTTCAGCAACACGACCTCGCTGCTGCTGGCCACCTCCAAGGGGCTGCCGCTGAAGGCCGTCGCCTCCGGGGTGGCGTCCACCGGCGAGCCGGGCAAGGACTTCGGCGGGGTCATCGTCCCGGCCGGCAGCGCGATCAAGACCGCGGCGGACCTGGCCGGCAAGCGGATCGCCGTCAACACCCTCAAGAACATCAACACCACGACGGTGGACAAGGTCGTCCGGGACGCCGGCGGCGACCCGTCCACCATCCGGTACGTCGAACTGGCGTTCCCCGACATCGCCGCGGCGCTCGCCAAGGGTGACGTGGACGCCGGCCAGGTGGTCGAGCCGTTCCTGACCATCGCGACCGGCCAGGGCAACCGTCAGGTGGTCTCCAACTACGCCGGCACCGACCCCGACCTCACCGTCGCGATGTACTTCACCTCGAAGCAGTACCTGGCGCAGAATCCCAAGGTGGTCAGCGGCTTCACGGCGGCGATGACCAAGTCCATGGAGTACGCCGGCGCCCACCCGGACGAGGCGCGCGCGACGCTCGCCACGTACACGAAGATCGACCCCGCCGTGCAGCAGAGCCTGGTGCTGCCGAGGTGGCCGGCCACGGTCGACCGCGACTCGGTGCAGCTGCTGGCGGACCTGGCCGTCCAGGACAAGCTGATCACCCAGCAGCCGGACCTCGGCGCCCTGCTGCCGTGATGACCACCGCACCGGCCCTGACCCGGCCGGCGCCCGAGCGGCCCCGCGCCCGGGTGCCCACCGGCGAGCGGTGGCGGCGGCCGGCGCTCGGGCTGCTCGGGCTGGCGCTGCTGGTCGGCGTCGTGGAGGCGCTGCCACGGCTGGGCATCGTGGACAGCAGGTTCCTGCCGCCGTTCAGCGCGATGGCCCGCAGCCTGGCCGGGCAGCTCGCCCTCGCCGACTTCTGGACCGCGTTCGCCCAGACGGTGCGGGGCTGGGCGCTGGGCCTCGCGGTCGCCATGATCGCCGGCATCGTCGTCGGCGTGGTGCTCGGCAGCGTGCCGCTCCTGCGCGCCCTCACCGCCTCCACCATCGAGTTCCTGCGCCCCATCCCGTCCGTCGCGCTGATCCCGCTGGTGGTGCTGATCTACGGCAGCCGGCCCCCGTCGGCGCTGGTCCTCGTCGTCTACGCCGCGTTCTGGCAGGTGCTCGTCCAGGTCCTCTACGGCGTCGCCGACGTCGACCCGGTCGTCCGCGACACCGCCCGCTCGTACCGCTTCTCCCGCCGGGCCGTGGTCCGCACGGTCCTGTGGCCGACCGCCATGCCCTACGTCGTCACGGGCTTCCGGCTGGCCGCCTCGGTGGCGCTCATCCTGCAGGTCACCGCGGAGCTGATCATCGGCGTCCCCGGCCTCGGCCGCTCGATCGGCGTGGCGCAGAGCTCGGGCGCCGTGTCGGAGACGTACGCCCTGGTGATCGTGGTCGGGCTGCTCGGCGTGGCGGTCAACGCCTCGGCCCGGGCCGTCGAGCGCCGCGCCCTGCGCTGGCACACCTCGGTGCGGAGGGACCTGTGAAGATCTCGGAGCTGCCCCGCCGGGCGCTCGTCGCCCTGGGCCTGCCCGTGCTGCTGATCGCGCTGTGGTGGGCGCTGTCGGCGCACAGCACGAGCTTCTTCTGGCCGCCGCTGGCCACCATCGCGCGCGCGTTCCCGCAGACCTGGACCGCCGATCCGCTCCTGCACGACGTGCTGCCCAGCCTCGCCCGGCTCGCCGCCGGCTACCTGACCGCCCTGGTCACCGGCGTCGCCGCGGGCACGGCCATCGGCTCGTCGCGGACCCTGCGCGCCCTCTGCGAGCCGGCGCTGGAGTTCCTGCGCGCCATCCCGCCGCCGGTGCTCATCCCGGTTATCGCGCTGTTCGCCGGCTACACCGGCTGGACCGCCAAGGTGATCACCATCGCCCTGGGCTGTGTGTGGCCGATCCTGCTGAACACCGTCGAGGGGGTGCGCTCGATCGACGAGGTGCTGCGCGACACGGCCCGCTCGTACCGGCTGGGCCGGCTCGCGACCCTGCACCACGTGGTGTTGCGGGGAGCCAGCCCGCGGATCGCCACCGGCGCCCGCCAGGCCCTGTCCATCGGGGTCATCCTCATGGTCATCAGCGAGCTGTTCGGCGCCGACCGCGGGCTGGGCGCGGCGATCGTGCAGTTCCAGCGCGGCTTCGCCATTCCCCAGATGTGGACCGGCATCATCCTGCTCGGCCTGCTCGGCGTCGCCCTGTCCGGGCTGTTCCGCCTGGTCGAACACCGATCCCTGGCCTGGTACCGCGGGCTGCGCCAGGCCGAACGAGGAACGTGACGAGATGACTGTGCTCGAAGTGGACGGGCTCGCCAAGACCTACCGGAGCCACAGTGCGGACGTCGAGGCCATCCGGGACCTCACCTTCCAGGTCGGCCGGGGCGAGCTGGTCTGCGTCGTGGGCCCGTCGGGGGCGGGCAAGACGACGCTGCTGCGCTGCCTGGCAGGGCTGCTCGACCCGACCGGCGGCCGGATCCGCCTCGACGGGGCGCCGGTCACCGGGTCACCCGCCGGCATGGCGGTCGTCTTCCAGGAGTACGGGCGCAGCCTGTTCCCCTGGCTCACCGTCCACAAGAACGTCGAGCTGCCGCTGAGGGAGAAGGGCCTGTCCCGGGCCGACCGCGCCACCAAGGTCGAGGCCGCCCTGGCCGCGGTCGGCCTGAGCGACAGCGCGGACGCGCACCCCTGGCAGCTCTCCGGCGGCATGCAGCAGCGGGTCGCCATCGCGCGGGCGGTGGCGTACGAGCCCAGCGTCCTGCTGATGGACGAGCCCTTCGCCGCCGTCGACGCCCAGACCCGCGCCGACCTGGAGGACCTGGTCCGGGCCCTCTGGAAGCAGCTCGGGGTCACCGTCCTGTTCGTCACCCACGACATCGACGAGTCGGTCTACCTCGGCCAGCGGGTGCTCGTGCTCTCCAACCGGCCGACGGTCATCCTGGCCGACGTACCGGTCGACCTGCCGGACGAGCGCCAGCAGCTGGAGACCCGCTCGTCGGCGCAGTTCACCGCGCTCCGCAGCCGCGTGTACGCCCTGGTCCAGCAGGCGAAGAAGGGTCACCGGCCGGGCACCGGGTGACCGGTGCCTACGATGACCTTCGACGACGAGGAGCACCGAGGCAATGAGTGACGTCCTGGCCGAGCTGCGGGCGGCCATCCTGCGCGGGGAGTACGCCCCCCGCCAGCGGCTCATCGAGAACGAACTGGTCGAGCGGTACGGCACCAGCCGGTTCGTCCTCCGCAACGCGCTCACCGGGCTGGCCAGCGAGGGCCTGGTGGAGCTGCAGCCCAACCGCGGCGCCCGGGTCCGGGAGATCTCCGTCGACGAGGCCATCGAGATCACCGAGATCCGGCGCGCCGTCGAGGGCCTGGCGGCGGCCCGGGCGGCGGAGCGGATCACCGACACCGAGATCGCGGAGCTGCGGGCGCTGGGCGCCGAGATGACCGCCGTGGTGAGCCAGCCGGACATGCTGCGGTATTCCGAGCTCAACGCCCAGCTGCACGCCAAGGTCCGGTCGATCGCGCGGCACGCCTCCGCCACGAAGATCATCGATCAGCTCAACGGGCAGATGGTGCGCCACCAGTTCCGGCTCTCGCTGATGCCCGGCCGGCCTTCGGTCTCGCTGCCGGAGCACCTGGCGATCATCGAGGCGGTCTGCGCGCGCGATCCGGCGGGGGCCGAGGCTGCCATGCGCGCCCACCTCACCAGCGTGATCGAGGCACTGGTCACCTTCGCGGCGTCGTTCACCTCCCGGTCGGCCCTCTAGCCCGGTGCTAGGCGACGTTGAGGACGACCTTCGCGCGGGCGTGCTCCTGTTCGACGTACCGGATTGCCTCGGCCGTCTCGCTCAGCGGGAGCGTGCGGTCGATGATCGGGGTGAGGGCGCCGGACTCGGCGAGCTCCCGCAGCGTGTCGAGGTTCTCCCGGCTCGGTGCCGCGCTGAGCGTGATCACCCGCTGGCTGACGAAGCGGGACAGCAGTTGCCCCTTGACCACCAGACCGATCGGACCGACGAGGCTGCCGCCGGAGGACACGCCGCCGCCGGAGAGGATGAGCGTGCCCGTACGGGTGAGGGCCCGGCGGAGGTCAGCCAGCGAGCGGTTGCCGACCAGGTCGAAGACGACGTCGTAGCGCCGTTCGCCGGCGGCGAAGTCCTCGCGGGTGTAGTCGACGACCTCGTCCGCGCCGAGCGAGCGGACCAACTCGATGTTCCTGGTGCTGCAGACGCCGGTCACGTGCGCGCCGAACGACTTGGCGAGTTGCACGGCGAAGGTACCCACGCCGCCGGAGGCGCCGTTGATCAGGACCCGCTGCCCCGGCCCGGTGTGCGCCACGTCCCGCAGGCCCATCAGCGCGGTGTTGGCCGCCAGCGGGATCGCCGCCGCCTGCTCGAAACTCAGGTTGGCCGGCTTCGGCCCGACCAGGTCCTCCGGGACGGTCACATACTCGGCGAAGGCCGCCTGGACCTCGCCGTACACCTCGTCGCCCGGGCGGAACCGGGTCACCAGCCGCCCGACCGCCTCCACCCGGCCGGCGAAGTCCGTGCCCCGGATCTTCACCTTCGGGCCGCGGAGCCCGAACGCCATGCGGGCCAGGTACGGGTCGCCGCGCATGGCGTGCCAGTCGCGGGCGTTGATCGTGGCGGCGTGCACCCTGACCAACACCTCGTTGTCGCCGGCCACCGGCTTGGCGACCTCGGCGAGCCGCAGCACCTCGGGTGAGCCGTACCGGTCGTGGACGATCGCCTTCATGAGGCCTCCTCAAAACTCGGGTGTACGGTGTACACCGCTAGACAGCACACTAGGTGTACGGCGTACACCTGTCAAGGAGACGAGATGACCGAGCAGGCGCAGGCTCCGCGCCGTACCCCGCTGAGCAGGGACCGCGTGCTGCACGCCGCCGTCCTGCTCGCCGACGACGCCGGCAGCGAATCGCTCAGCATGCGCAAACTCGCCCAGGAGTTGGGCGTCGTGCCGATGGCGCTCTACAAGCACGTGGCCAACAAGGAGGAACTGCTCGACGGCATGGTCGACGTCGTCGTCCGCGAGATCGACCCACCGATCCGCGGCACCGACTGGAAGGCCGCGGTGCGGCAGCGGATCCTCTCGGCCCGGCGCGCCCTGCTGCGCCACCCCTGGGCGTCGCAGGTGATCGAGTCACGCACCACGCCGACCCGGGCCGGGCTGGAGTACCTGAACTCGATGATCGGCATGTTCCGCGAGGGCGGCCTCTCCGTCGGCCTCACCCATCACGTCATGCACGCCATGGGCAGCCGGATCCTCGGCTTCACCCAGGAGCTGTACACCGGCTCACCCCCCGTCGACCCGCAGGTGCAGGAGGCCATGGCCCGCGAGCTGGCCGGCCGGTACCCCTACGTCGCCGAGATCGCCATGGCGGCCGCACACGTCGAGGACTCGGTCGTCGGCTCGGGGTGCGACGACCAGTTCGAGTTCGAGTTCGCGCTGGATCTGCTCCTGGACGGCATCGAAGCGCTCCACCGGCGGGGCTGGACGCCCGCCGGCGCGCAGCGGTAGGCCGGGCTCGTCACAGCACGCGCGTGACGCCCTCGGCGGCGATCCGGGCCGGCAGGGCGTCGCGGTCCAGATTCGCGCAGAGCACGATCGACGCCCCCGCGACCAGCGGCGCCAGCAGCCACTGCACGGGCTGCTCGTGGTTGTTCGCGTCGACCAGCACCCGGTCCCCCGCGCGCAGCCCCAGGCCGGCGGCGATGCCCTGCGCCACATCGCTCCACTGCGCGTACGTCGTACCGTCCGGGCTCGCCGCGTCGCCGGGGCGCACGCCGGCGTAGTCCGGCGCGCTGTCGGGATGCCGGACCACTTCGGCGGCGAAGTCGCGGTAGCCCGCCGGCACCTCCTCCAGCGCCGCGAGGCCGGGAGCCAGGCCGAGCACGAATCGGTGCCGGGCCGCCGGCACCTCCTCCAGCCAGCTGCCCAGCCGCTCGCGGGAGACGAAGACGGCGTCGAGCGGCTCCGGCGGCGCGGCGCCCAGGCCCGCGGTCGCCCACGGACGGAACGACACGGCGACCCCCGCGGACCAGGCCCCGAGCAGCACGACGGCGGTCTGCCAGTGCGGTGGCAGCAGCACCGCGGCGCTGCTGCCGGCCGCCAGCCCGCACCCGTCGCGCAGCAGGCCCGCCGCCCGGGCCGACCAGCCGCCCAGCTCGGCGGCGCCGAGCTCGGTGCGCTCGCCGGTCGCGTCGTCGTAGTAGGTCAGCAGCGGGCGGTCCGTCCGCGGCAGCAGAACCGAGGCAGCGGTGGCGGGATCGGGCACGGGTAGCACCTTAGTCAGGGGCGTCGAGGTCGCGCAGCGCCTTGCGCAGCAGCTCGGGGGTGCGCGCCGGCGGCTCCGCCTCGATCGTCAGCCGGCCCATCGCGGCGGCGTAGTGATCCACTTCCTCGCGCTTCTCCAGGTAGAGGCCGCTGGTCAGGTGTTCGAGATACACGACGTCGGGCATGTCCGGATAGGGGAAACGCAGGATGGTGAACGCGCCCCCGGCCGCGGCGTGCCCGCCGGAGGAGAACGGGATGACCTGCAGCCGGACGCTGCGGTGCTCGCACGCCGCCAGCAGCGACTCGATCTGCTCGCGCAGCACCTCCTTGCCGCCGATCGTGCGGCGCAGCACCGCCTCGTCGAGCACCGCCCAGAGCCGCGGCGACTCGTCCCGCTGGAGCATCTGCTTGCGGGCCATCCGCAGGTCGGCGCGCCGGGCGATCTCCTCGGGCGACGCCCCGCCGTGCCCGAGCGTGATGACCGCCCGGGCGTAGGCGTCGGTCTGCAGCAGACCCGGCACGAACTGGATCTCGTACGTGCGGATCAGCTCGGCGGCCTGCTCGAGGTCCAGGTAGTTCTGGAACCAGGTGCTGAGCACGTCGCCGTACGAGTGCCACCAGCCCGGCGTGTTGGCCTCGCGGGCCAGGGCGAGCAGCCGCTCGTGCTCGCCCTGGTCGTCGATGCCGTACAGCTTGAGCAGGTCGACGACGTCGCGCTCCTTGAAGCTGACGCGGCCGAGCTCCATCCGGCTGATCTTCGACTCGGAGGCCCGGATCTCGTAGCCCGCCTGGTCGCGGGTGACGCCCTTGGCCGTCCGGAGGCTGCGCAGGCGGGCGCCGAGCTGCAACCGGCGAACCGTCGGCCCGTCGTTCTGCCCCGTCGTCACTTGTGGTCCCGTCGTTGTTATGGCTTGCGACCCACGGCGCAGTACTGGTCGATCTCCGGCGCGTTCTCCGCTCCGGGCGCGGGCTTCCACTTGGTCACGGAGACCACGCCGGGCTCGACCAGCTCCAGGCCGTCGAAGAGCGCGGCGATCCGGTCGGCGCTGCGCAGGTGGTACTTCGGGTTCGCGGAGATGTTCCAGATCCGCACGGCCTCGTTGTTGGCCTCGCTGGTGTCGCTGCCGTCATACATGGCCAGATAGCTGCCCGAGGGCAGCCGCGACATGATGCTGTCGATGATCGACTTGGCTTCCTTGTCGTCCTCGATGTGACCGAGAATGCCCATCAGGAACAGCGCCACCGGCTGGGTGAAGTCGAGCGTGCGGGCGGCCTCGCTGAGGATCTTGTCGGCGTCGCGCAGGTCGGCGTCGATGTAGTCGGTGGCACCCTCCGCGCTGGTGGTCAGCAGCGCCTGGGCGTACGCGAGCACCAGCGGGTCGTTGTCCACATAGACGATGCGGGCGGTCGGCGCCACCTGCTGCGCGACCTCATGGGTGTTGTCCGCCGTGGGCAGGCCGGTGCCGATGTCGAGGAACTGCCGCACCCCGGCGTCGCCGGCCAGGTAGCGCACGGCCCGGGCCAGATAGGCCCGCGACAGCCGCGCGTTCTCCGCGAGCTGGGGCATCGACTCGATGATCTGGTCGCCGACCGCCCGGTCGACGGCGAAGTTGTCCTTTCCACCGAGCAGGTGGTTCCAGATCCGAGCCGTCTGGGGGACGGTGGTGTCCAGTTTGGGCATCTTCTCCTGGCCCTCAGCCACGTGCACACCCCTTGTTCGAACAAAACCGCGCCGAATGATCGGCGCAAGCATAAACCGCCCATCGATCGCAGGCGTGCGCCGAACGGTCATACTCGGGCACCCCTAAGCAGGAGCCACCTCGATACGGCGAAGGGCCGCTACGGGCGGGCGGTTTCGGGGTCGGTGACGTCGGCGAAAGTGGCGCCCAGCGCCGCCACGGCCTCGTCGGCGGCGACCTGGAGACCCACGCCGCGCTCGCCGGCGCCCAGCCCGATCGTGCGGCCGCGCAGCCGCTCGTCGGCGATCACCGGCCATGCCGTCGCCGACCCGAACGGGGTGATGGTCCCGCGCTCGTAGCCGGTGGCCTGCCTGGCCGTGGCGGCGTCGGGCATCGACAGCCGGCTGACGCCGAGCAGGGCCCGCAGCTTCGGCCACGAGATGACCCGGTCGCCGGGCACCAGCACGAAGACGTACCGGGCCTCGGCGCGGCGGACGACCAGGGTCTTGACCAGGTCGCGGACCTCGATGCCCTGGGCGGCGGCCGCTTCCGCGACGCTGCCGGCCGGGCCGTGCCGCAGGACGCGGTGCGCGATCCCGGCGGCCTCGACGGCGCTCACGGCTTCCGAGGACATGAGATCACCCTATCCGGGCCGGTGACGGGGCTCCCCGCTCGCCCGAATCGGCACCGGCGGCCCGCCGTGGGCGTAGCGTCGGGCCGTGGGTGGAGGTTCCGGGTCGAGTGCCTCCCCCGGCGCCGGCGCCCGGCCGCCGGGGCGCCGCTCCGTACGCGTGCTGGCCCTGGTCGTCGCCCTCGGCCTGGTCGGCACGGCGCTGGCCGCGACGGCGCTGCGGCACGCCGACGAGGACCGGGCGGCGCGGGCCCTGGGCCAGCAGGCGATGATCGTCGCGCAGACCGTGACCGCCGAGGTCCGCCGCTACAGCACCGCCCTGAGCGACCTCGCCGCCGCCGTCGGCGCCCAGGGCCGACTCGAGCCCGCCGAGTTCACCGCCATCGTCGCCGCGGTCGACCGGCAACGCCTGCCCGGCGCCACCGGGGTGGCCCTCGTAGTGCCGGCCACCGACGCGCGGATCCCCGAGGTGCAGCGGTTCTGGCGCGCCAGCGGCGACACCGGCCTGACCCTGCGACCGTCGCCGGCCGCGGGCGGCGAGCACATGTTCGTGGTGCTGCACCGCTCCGTCGACGGCGGCGGGTCGGCGCTGGGCCGCGACCTGGCCGGCTCCGCGCCGGCCGCGACGGCGCTGCGGCTGGCCCGGCAGAGCCACCAGGTCGCGACGAGCACCGCCTACCGGCTGCTGCTGGACGAATCGCTGCCCGAAACGGATCAGCAGATGTCCTTCCTGCTGACCGCGCCGGTCTACTCCACCTCGCCGTCCGCCACCGACACCGGGCAGTTCCGCGGCTGGCTGGCCATGGGCCTGCGCGGCGGCGATTTCCTGTGGGAGGCGATCAGCGTGGTGGCCAGCGACGCGGTGGCCGTCACGCTGTTCGACCCGGGACCGGTCCCGATTCCGGTGGCGAGCTGGACGCCGCCGGCCCGGCTGCGCAACGACCCGGCCGCCCGCGACGTCCCCGTACCGGTGCCGCAGCGCACCTGGCGGCTGGTCGTGCAGCCCACCCACCGGCTCCTGCCCGGCGGTGCCGACGCGCGTCTGGACGTCGCCGCGTGGATCATCGGCGTGGTCCTCACCGCCCTGCTCGCCGGCCTGACCGGCACGGTGCTCACCGCCCGCAACCGGGCGCTGCGCCGGGTGGACGACGCCACGATCGCGTTGCGCGACGACATCGAGCGGCGCGAGGCCGTGGAGCAGCAGCTGCGGCGGCGCGAGACGGAACTGGTCGGCTTCGCCGGCATCGTGGCCCACGACCTGCGCAACCCGCTGGCCCGGATCACCGGTTTCGCGGGCTTCCTGCGCGAGGAGGCCACCGAGCGGCTGGACCCGGTGCACCGCGACTTCCTCGAACGGCTCTACCGCGGCGCCCAGCGGATGCAGACCCTCATCGACGACCTGCTCGACTACGCCACCGCCGAGAACCGGGCCCTGAACACCACGACGGTCGACCTGAAAGCGCTCGCCGACGACGTCGCCCAGGAGCGGCTCGGCGGGGCCCGGCACCCGGACACCATGATCGTCGTGGATCCGCTGCCGGCCGTGCCGGGCGACGCGACGCTGCTGCGCCAGGTGCTCGACAACCTGATCGGCAACGCAGTCAAGTACACCGCCGAGGGCCGGCAGCCGTACGTGCGGATCACCGGCCACCCGCGGGGCGAGACCGTGCGGATCGACGTCGCGGACCGGGGCATCGGCCTCCCGGAGGACCAGCGCGACGCCGTCTTCGCCGCCTTCAACCGGGCGGCGGGCAGCGAGGGCTACCCGGGTACGGGCCTCGGCCTGGCCATCGTGCACCGCATCGTCGAGCGCCACGGCGGCGCGGTGGGCGTGGAGGACAATCCGGGCGGCGGCACCCGGTTCTGGTTCACCCTGCCGCTGGTACGCCCGCCCGCCGGTGCGTCTCCCGCCGAACGGGCCGGCTGGGTTATGGTCGGACGGTGATCCCGCTGGAGGCCGCCGCGACGGCGTACGCCCACTGGATCACGCCCGCCCTGCCGCTCTACGGCAACGACCACGAGCGGGCCGACTTCGCTCCCTGACCCAGCCCTGGCACCGGCGCGCCCCACCAGCCCCGTCGCACAGGGAGCGATGTGTCATGTCCATGGTCAGTTCCACCTCCCCCCGAGTCCGCGCGGTGCTGCGGGCGCCGCAGGTCGCCCGGGTCCTCATCGCCAGCCAGATCGGCCGCCTCCCGCTGGCCTCCGGGCCGCTGGCG
>Ga0307516_10003648_pt1 | contig 19559 bp, 10 predicted proteins | sample 19_EM_MG_FD_203310 | JGI IMG/M metagenome (GOLD analysis project Ga0307516, IMG submission 203310) | Populus trichocarpa ectomycorrhiza microbial communities from riparian zone in the Pacific Northwest, United States - 19_EM | ecosystem: Host-associated > Plants > Roots > Unclassified | place...
TGGCTTTAATGTTTCTCCGGCTGCTTGCTGCCACCTACCTCCACTGGTTTTTCGCTTTGTTCGAGACCCAAGTGGTTTGCTCGGTTAGATTTTTTCATATATTCTGCTTTAATTCTTACAGCTTCTGCGACATCGAAAACTAAGAACCTTGCCTTAACTGTAAAATCCGGTTTGGTAAATTCATCTGAAAAATTCGAGATTTAAAGTTTGATTCATGTAGGTGGTTAGCTGAACCAATCAAAACTTTGATGTGACGGAACTTGTTTAACTCAACTGAGTTTCAGTAATCTAGCTAGTGCCAGGTTAATTGAAAGCAAAGCAAAAGCAAAAATAAAAAAATGCCATGAAGTTCTTCTGCGAGTAGTTATCAAAATTGCTTCCTTCTGTGAGTAGTATTTGGAACAAGATCGTTTTTTTGCAATAGATTCTTCTACTGTCTAAGTCTCATTGGTTGGCTTGGTGTTTTTGACCCCCCGAAGCATACTTGGAATGTTCTTGCTGTGCCTCCCCCTGAATGCCCAGATAACTTTTTTGCAAAAAATCGGTGGAAGGGAAAGTTTATGTCAGAGCATAACAGATACATTCAAGTTATTTATACATGTTGTAGTGAAAACCCCATCATATTTAAGCTAGATCAGCGAAAGATGGTCTGGCGAGAGATGAAAACCCCTCGATGGTATGACACTTTTTGCCGGTTTATTGTCATCTCATTCGAGAAATGACCTCCATGGAATGATGAGAAGCAACGTTATTTCGTTATTGTTTTTTTTTAATTTATTTTTGATATAAATACATTAAAATTATTTAAAAAATAAAAAAATAAAAAAATAATTAATTTAGAACTAGAAAAAACTAAAAATTTTAAAAATATAGTTGAACAATAATACCAAACATATTGAATACCCTCTTTTTCAATAATTAATTTAAAATTAAAAAAAATCAAAATTTTAAAAAAATATAATTGAACAACAATACCCTTTTTTTTCTTGTTGAAATCTTCCGGGACAAAATAAATTGAATCGGAAGCCTAATACAATCTTTGATTTTTGAAATCTTTTTCTTGATGAGAATTTGTTTTCTAGAGAGAGAAAGAAAACTAGTTTGTGGATTTGAAAAAACCCTAATACAGTCAAAGATTTTGTTTAAATGATATTCCATGAGTGTTTGTCTAATATTATTATATATGGGGTAGTTTGATTTTTTGGTTTAGTTTAAAAAAAATTTGTTGACAACAGATAATCACAATTTAAACCAAAATATAATATATTAAATGTAATTATATATGGGGTAGTTTGATTTTTTGGTCGATGTTTAGCCGCTGAGAAACACCATGTACGCCAGTCGAAGACCGCAACAACAACCAAAGCGCCGACATGTGCATCACATACACATCAATCACTTTTTTCAATAATATTTATTACAAAGTAAATAATAATATGCCCCCGAGCCCACTTAATTGTGGAAAAAAAAGGGTGAAACGTCTAAAATCACACTGTATGAAAGTTAAAAAGTTTTTTTTTTTACTGCAAGGGAATCCCAATATTTTCAATATTTTTTATTCAGAAAAATTAAGTATTTTTACTGCACATAAAATAAAAAAATCTCACCACCCGAGCATCCAGGGCAACTTTTTGTGCCAGAGAGGCAAAGTCATTTTTTTATAGAATTTGGCACTATGTAACCCATCTGTTTTAGTTTATTTTGCTATGTTTTGTGTCCCATCTCAAGTTTCAGTATAGTCACGAAGAAATAGAAAGAATCAAGGATTATTTTTCCCTATTAACAAGTGTCGAGTACTTTAAAATATTAAAAGATTACATGATTATTAATTTTAAACCTATAAAATTAATTGAAATATGCATAATTTGAACTAAATATTCATATTAATAAAAATAAAAATTGAGATCATAGCCATTTGTTTATATTGTCCCGTTAATCGTTCCGTTTGGTAAGAGGATGAAAATGAAGAGTTTCTCTTTAGAATAAGTTCACGTACTTTAAATAAGGTTTTATAAATAAATAATAAGGATATAATCACAAATTTAAATTCAAAGCTTTTTTTTAAGTATTTTCTTCCTTTGATCCATTAGCTCCCGTATGTGAGGGATCTATTTTAATAATAAAAAAAAAAAGATGGATGTTAAAACATTATAGAGGTGTTTGAGAGTGTGGTAATAATTATTTTTTAAAATGTTTTTTTTTTGTTAAAAAATATATTAAAATAATATTTTATTATTATTTTTTAAAATTTATTTATAATATCCGCATATTAAAATAATTTAAGAATATATATAATAAACGGTTCAGAAATGGCAGTCACAATGGACTATCTATGCTCCGTGTGCGAGTAAGGCGGGGTTGCAGCCTTTTGTATCCTTCCCAATTGAACAAGGCTGCCTTGAGACTTGAGTTGTTTCCTCTGCATGATGTGTCATGAAAACCATGGCCATGATATAGGCAGCCCAAGACACATTAAAAGAGATTCAAATTGTGTTTCATTAAAATTTAATTTTTTTATTTAAATGTATTTTTATACGTATTTTTAAATTATTTTGATGTGTTAATATCAAAAATAATTTTTTAAAAATAAAAAAATATTATTTTAATGAATTTCTAAAAAAACACTTTAAAAAGCAAAGCTACCAAACTCTTAAACATAAATTTAGGAAGTGTTTGGGAATGCGGTGCAAACTGTGTTCCTTTAATTTTTAAATTTTTTATTTTTTTATTTAAATTAATATTTTTTAGTGTTTTTAAATCGTTTTGATGCGTTAATATTAAAAATAAAAAAAATATTATTTTAATATATTTTTAAATAAAAAACATTTTAAAAAGCAACCACAATCAAACTTGAATTCCTGCCTTATGTAACATCAATATTATGGTGATATCATATTCATAATGATAACAAATATGATAATTTAAGAACCGAGGATAGCAGCATCACCTGTTTTATCATTCAGATTTTTTGTTTTTTTTTATTAACATTTTTCTTATGTAATTGAAACAAGTTTTTTTTTTTTTTAAATAATCTTAAGAGTGTTTTTTCAAATCGATCTAGTATATTCTAAATGCTTACCATAAAATTATAATTTTAAAAAATAAAAATAAAAAATAAGCAAACTTTCTTAATCATTAGGTCTATTTTCCACTTCACTTGCACCAAGAGAGAGAGAGAAAAAAAAAAAAAAAAACCTCCCCTTCACCCGGACAAAATATTGCAATTATTCCTCTGTTCCTAGCTTTCAGGCCTTCCTCCCATTCTCTCAAGCTTGCTCAATTCATTCAGATGTACCCTTTCTATTAACGTCTCTCACGGGTCCTCTCCCTCCTTTTCCTCACCTTTCCCCTGCCTCTTCACCCCTCTCTGTTTATCCTCTTCCTACTTTCCTTTCTTACATATAGACTCCCCTTCCACGAGAACACAAAACATTCTCCATGTTTTTGGATTCTCAATCTGAATTAAGATCCAGACTTCTGTTATATCGACCATCAGAACCATAAACAACACTTGTTATGTTCTTCTTCACTTGCTTCTGCTGTCTTCTCATCCTAGAGTTTTTCTCTACTTTTCTTGTACGCGGGTTTCATGCCTGTAAGATAGTTATTGGTCACGAGATTCTTCGATCTCCTCTAATGTCTTCCCAAGTTTGCTAATGTGCGGGGGCAATTCTTTTAGCAATATTTTGTTTGAGTAGTTGACATACAGGGTCCGGTGTTCATGCTCTGCATCCACGAGTGAGAAAGGATAAAAGTTCCGGTAAGAGTAATATTGGCTCTTTAATTTGCTTCAGTTTCTTACTCATTCTGCTTTGTTTTCATTTGGAAGTATTTTGCGCCTCGTCTTTATAATTATAAGATCAAGGTTTTCTTTTGATGCAATCTATGTTCACAAGAAATTTTATATCACCATGATCAGGGCGTAGCTGGAATTTTTCCTGGCCAGCAAACAAATATATAAATTGTTTTTTTAATATTAATTATTAACTCATATACATGAATTTACGAAGTTAATAGTAAAGTTTTAATTTAAATACATTATCTAAAATATTAAAAAATAAATTTAAAAGTGTATAAAATTAAAGTGAAAGTAAAAATAAACTCACTATTGAAGTTATATCATTCGATGTTTTGTATAATAGAATTCATCTATAATCAAATCTGAATCGATATTGTAACAACCCCTCAACCGAGATAAAATAACAATCTCATGTCAACTTAAAAACAAAGTAATTAAATTTTTTTTCTCTCTCAATTCCTCATTTCTTCACTTGATTCTTCTTTATATTAGTGTTTTATAAGTTGGACTTTGTAAGTTTACAAAGTTATTCTCTCACTTTTCTTATTTTTTTTTCCTTGATTTTTTTTTTAATGTTTTCCCCTTACTTTTCTCTCCTTTTCTTTTCTTTCTTTTCCTATTTTGCTTCTGCCCAGTCGATCGGCAACATATAAAAAGAAGGAAGAGCTGATTTGTTTTATTTTTTAATGGCAAATAATCATTTTACCCTTAATGAGTCCTTTTGCTTTTATTTGACGGTCTTTATTTTTTTTTAATTAGCACTACCAAGCTCCATTCATCCTAAAATTTTAACCATATTTTATTCAATATATTTTAACGTCCCTCATAAAATTTCAGCTCAATCTGATAGTTAGATTGAAAATTACGCCCAATAACATAAAACTGGTCAAATTGTGATTTTTCATCAAATTTCTGAATTTCTTAAAAAATTCTGAAATTTTAATCCAAACTAAAGCATCATATTAGAAGGCTCCATGCAAATTTTTAGAATTTTCTGATAACCCGATCGAAAATTATAAATTTATTTTTTACATAAAACTAGTCAATTTATGATTTTTCACCCAGAAAATTTACAAATATCTTTAACCAGCTTTTATTCAATATAAATCTTCATAAAATATGCCAAGAGCTCCCCTTTCATTTTAATCCATCAGTATATGGCATGATCATTTACTGCACATAAACCAAGGTTGTCAAAAACGCTTTTTTAACACGACATGAAATATATAATATAAACTTCGATCGTAAACGCGAATCGTAAAATCGTAAGAAAAATATTTTAACTAATTATATATTGATAATTTTAGTCAAGTAGTAAATAATAATATAACACAATTAAAATAAAAGTGAAATAAACAATACAAATATCCAAACACCTTAAAATACATAATTCAAATAAAAATTCATACATGGTTTAAATAACTTAAAAGTACGAAAAGAAAAAAAATAAGATTGAACAACTATGTTTTATTGATAGAGTTTCAGAATATTTTATAGAGGACAGGTCTTGAAACACACTACAGACAACTAGTAAGATGATACAACATATGATACAACATTCTAGGGTATATCACCAACTTTTTTAAAAAAATTAACAGAGATCAATACAGTGAACCCGTGACAACGAGAACAAAAATGTACAAAATGACATCAATTTAATCTCATGCCACCTCACCTTCCATCTTTTTTATGTTAGTAACAAGTCCTAGAAATAATGTTCAAATATCCCACAAAGCAAGACATGTATTTTAAGTTCTCTCTGAGACTTTGTCGTCTCTCTTTGTAGTTAACAAATGATTAGTCTAAAACACAGTATTTCTCTCTATATAAGTATTTATACCTCTTATTTTACTCATTTGATTCCTCACCATCTACCTCTGTCTTCCCATGGTTTCGATCCTCCGATCGTGCCTTCCCGACCTAAAATACAGTATAAGGCTTTCCCATACCCAAGATCCTCTAATGCTGGTATTAGTCTGCTAAAATTGAAAATTTGAGATTTAGGTAACAGGAAAAGGGGAGACTAGGGAGTGAGGACTATGTAGTGGAGTGTCAGGGGACTCGGATAGGGAGGCAGTAAATTTTTTTAACTTTTGCGGGTTAAAACTCGTAATCGGTCAAACTTGTAAAATCGGTCTGATTTTAACCGAGTTTGACCGATTTTAACCGATTTCAAGTTTTAACTCGATTTGATACGTTATATACATATTAACTCGTAAAATCGTAAGATTTTAAGAATCAACTCGTGATTTTAACATCCTTGACATAAACCTTCAAAAATAAATTTACTGCATCTAAACCTTTATCAATATTGTAATATATTAATGGATTCAAATCTTGACCACGGAAATAGCGCATCCAACTATCCAAGCTTTCAACATGGCTCCGCCCTTGACCATGATAATGTTTATGGGCTCCATCTTTGTACGAGAGGGAGAATGCAATTTTTGATGCGCGGAAGAATTACTCAAAATTTCTCACCTGCATGAGTTTCACTTTGACGAGTCATGTTAGAGCTGGTGTATAAATTTAAGTAACTGTCGAGAAATCTTAGTACAGTCAAAGCTTAAGAAATCTACCTTTCTTTAGTGTTGTGACATTGAAAAAAAAAATATGATCAATATCAACCAATCATTAAAAGAAAAGGAATTTAAATATTGATGAAGCTTTGAGGATTTTTATTCATGTTTTAAAGTTTGGGGAAAAATATATGAAACTTTGAGAAAAGGAATTAAAAGTAAAAATATTTTTTATTTTTAAAAAATTAATTTTTTTAATGTTTTCAGATAATTTTAATATACTAATATAAAATATAATTTTTAAAAAATAAAAAATATTTTAAAAAACAATAAAAATCTACAGTTAAAAAAAACAAAAAGAAAGCACGGGAAAGCGGGGTCAAAATTACCATAAGGGATTCTTTAATATAAAGAAAAGTTGACAAATTTAAAGAGAAGTATGCACAATCATTTTCCTCGAAAAAACATCCAATTAATTTCCTGACTCGCTTTTAAAAACTCTGAAATGAATTCCACGTGCTTCCACGTATCATATCTGCTCCTCATACCAAAGTCCCAGGACCCAGGCCTTAAATTTCCAAGTTGCCTCAGGGACCACGCTTTTTCCACAACGTGGGTCATGTGTTCCCGGGTTCGGTATTGATATTGAATTTGTTTTTCTTTTTTTCTTTTAAATATTTTTTTCATTTTTTTAATAATTTTAATATAAGAAAACAATCACCGACATAGCATTCCTAGACACAATCATACAATCACAGGAAAAAAAAGTTTAGACAGGGACATATAACCTTCCCTTTTGGTCTCGTAAGCTTAGGACGGACGAGGCAATCAATTAAAGGAAATATTCGAACCGCCGTATCTTGAATCTTTCTTGCGGCAAAATCTCAAGTTGACATCCCAGAACGAGGAGAGAAAATAATACAGCCATGCAGGAGAAGGAATACAAACAAATTTAGACTGTCACATTCATTCATTTTTAATAACTGTAAACTCAAATTAAATGATGCATTTAGATGGAAATGCCATGTCAAGATAAAATAAAATATATATATATTTTCATTCACGAGGCTGCATCTGATCTTAATCTGCTACAGCCACCATATTTCATTTGGAGGCATGGCTCATGGTTTTGCTTCCTTCTTTCTTTAACCTCTTATCAGTCCCAGTCTATACACTAATTTTAAATTGAATCCCCACTCTATTTTTTTCTATCAATTTGTGTATCTTAAATCTTCAACTGGGTCCTCCGTCAAAATCTATTATATTATTATTATTATTATTTTATTTCATAAAAACGGAGAGCAGAAAGCTCTAGAGAGAAACACCGTGTTCTCCACCCAAAGGATGGGTTACCCACGTATGCCTTCAAGCATGATCTTAATGTTTTCCGTCTAAAGTGATAATTAATGTCATTTTTTAAGGGGAAAAAAATTAAATAAAAACGAATCCCTAAAACCCGAAAAAAAACCCCGAAGACAACCCATTTGAATAACGAAGCCCGGTGGAGCCTAATAGCATGATAAAAATATCCTCAATGAGCTGCCAAACCTAGACGTCTCTCTCTTTCTCTCTCTATTCTCTCCAGCTCTTGCCCTTTTCATATTCCAACAATCCGATACTTGTGAACCAAGCAGAACTCGGTTCCGTCGTCAGACAAGCCATAGCAACAGAGAGAAGAACATGGAAGAGAGTTTGCTACCAAGAGAGGTTGACGAGAAAGGGCAGGGTATTATTGGTCCAACTCCAACCCCAACATGGGGTGTATTCATTCAAGAAGTGAAAAGACTTGGTTACATAGCGGGACCTATGGTGGCTGTGATTCTAACACAGTACTCCTTGCAAGTTATATCCATGATGATGGTTGGTCACCTTGGTGAGCTTGCCCTCTCTAGTGCCGCCATGGCTCTCTCTCTTTCCGGTGTCACCGGTTTCAGTCTCATGGTATTTAATCCTTTTCTTTTCTTTAATTATTATTAATGATATACGGTGCTTGTGCTTGAGTTTGATTGCTGCCAGTCTCTGTCTGTTTCTTGTCTAATCGCAGTATTTTTATTTACAATACATGCCCATTTCACTAGTCTTAAGAATCGAGGTGGTCAGTAAGTGCTTATGCTGCCTGCCTGCCTCCCTCTGTATTTTTGTAGTTTGTACACGTCCTCCTCTTTTCTTTGTTCAGCGCACTAAAATTTGTCTCATCCAGTGACTTTTATCAGGTTAGCCTGGTGAGTAGTGACAATATTTTAGTTAAATGATTAGGCAATGGTTACACCTTATAATCAAGAACTAGGTACGAAATAGCTTGTGTGACGAAATGGTTATCACTAGCGAGTTAATTGGTTAGTCAGAATGTGTTATAACTAAGGAAATTGAGACAATGAGAGAAGCATGCTGTAGGAATTAATTTAGTCAGTCCCCATATATAACGTCAAAAAAGAAAAAGAAAAGAAAAGATTAATTAGTTCTCCCATTTTTTTTTTCAAAAGAAGAGGAAAATCCAACCATGCTGACAAGTACGAACTTTCGCAATGGGGGTAATATATAGTTAACTGTAACAAATCACATCTCAGCTGACAATGCGCTATTATTTGTCATTTTCATGTTCTACACCTGACAAAATAGGAACTTATCACCCAAATGATCTTTGCAGTAGGGTTCTAAATTTTCTTTTGCTTATTGAATTGTTGCTGGTTTTCTTTTTAATTCATTGGCATGATCATGATTACAAACGGTTGCTTTCGATGGCTATGCAATTAGAGAAAGGTCGTAGTCTACATCGTAAGTGATCAAGTCAGAATCAAGTTGCGGTTTTCTATTAGTTTCTATCTTATGAAGATAAAAGCAAGAGTTCTAGCAGACCAACTTACTAGTCAAATGCCTTGATGAAGACATATATTTAATATAGCATTTGATTTCAATAAAAAAAAATAAAATTTGTCCTTTAGCTGGAAGTTTGTCTTTGCAACTTTACGATCATGATCACGCAGGCCCCAGAATAAATAAAATTATAAGAGAGAGAATCAGAAAGAGAAGCAACCAAATTTGGTTTTGCCTTCATTAATTTCATCTAGAGTGGGCCTATATATATGGTTTGCAAGGTAAAGAATTTTGTTGCATCAATTTAAGGTGGAACAACGACCCAGCAGCTTGGAATAGTGGAAGTGGCCTTTCCACCTTACCATTACCTAATTATTAATATTCCCGCAAATGTTCTAAATTATGGTGAACACTGTGTCATACAGGAAGTATATATGAAAGTAAAGAGTGATGTTTACTAATTACTGTTAAGAAAATTACTGTTAAGAATCAACAAGGTAGCTATCATTGTTTTAAATCCGTAGAAACATGCGTGGAAGATGAAAACAAAAGGGATGGATAATTTGCGGAAAAAGAAAGAAGACCTAACTAAGAGTCTTTGTTGTTTTTTAAAGCTGAATCGTGCTTCTAATTGACCATAACATGTAATTTGTACATGTTACTACACAGATGGGGATGGCAAGTGCATTGGAAACTCTATGCGGGCAGGCTTATGGAGCTAAGCAATATAAAAAACTTGGAACTCAAACTTATACAGCGATTTTCTGCCTTAACTTGGTCTGTATCCCTCTATCTGTCATATGGATCTACATGGGAAAGATACTCCATTTCACTGGTCAAGATCCAGCAATTTCGCATGAAGCCGGAAAATTTATAGTGTGGCTTGTTCCTGCACTCTTTGCTTATGCAACTCTTCAGCCACTTGTTAGATATTTTCAGACACAAAGTTTTATCATGCCCATGCTGATTAGCTCTTGTGCCACTCTTTGTTTCCATATACCTCTCTGCTGGGCCTTAGTTTACAAGTCTGGGCTAAAAAATGTGGGATCTGCGGTAGCAATGGGTATTTCATATTGGTTGAATGTAATCTTTCTTGGATTATACATAAAGTACTCTTCCGCCTGTGCAAAAACTCGTGTTCCAATTTATAAGGAGTTATTCTACGGGGTCGGAGAGTTTTTCCGCTTCGCCATCCCATCTGCAGTAATGATCTGGTAATTTAGTTGTAGACTATGTTGTTTGTTGTTTTAATTTTAAGACATTACAGTCTTCGATGTATGAGATTATATTGATGCTTGCAGCCTTGAGTGGTGGTCATTTGAGCTGCTTATCTTGCTCTCAGGGTTCTTACCAAATCCACAGCTTGAAACTTCAGTCCTATCCGTGTGGTATGTTCTCCTTCTCTATAATCTTCTTGACCCCAATCTGGTTTGGATCACTTGCAGAAAATCTGAAACATAATTGGAAAATTTATTTCTCAAATGGACTGAATTTATGTTGATTTATTGTCTACTTTTCTGCAGTCTCATGACTATTTCAACACTTTATGGAATACCATTTGGACTTGGTGCCGCAGCAAGGTCTTGCTACTGAGAGCTTTATATGTACAAGATATATTATTTTTATAATACTGATGTATCATGCTGATATCTCCTATTTCTCTTTGTACAGCACTAGAGTCGCAAATGAACTAGGAGCTGGGAACCCACGAGCGGCGCGTTTAGCTGTCTATGCTGCGATGTTTCTTGCAGTTTCAGAGACAATTATAGTAACTTCAGCCCTTTTTGCCAGCAGGCGTGTTTTTGGCTATCTTTTCAGCAATGAAAAGGAAGTAATTGATTATGTCACAACGATGGCCCCTCTGGTTTGTCTGTCGGTTATAATGGACAGCTTACAAGGAGTACTTTCAGGTTAGACCTCTCTATCAACAAAGTATTTCTGTGCCATGGATAAAGTTTTGCACTGTTTTATAGATTCGAATGTCCCTTACTTCAGGGGTTGCAAGAGGGTGTGGATGGCAGCATATAGGGGCTTATATAAATCTCGGAGCCTTCTATCTTTGTGGGATTCCAGCTGCTGCCTTGTTGGCTTTCTGGTTAAATTTAGGAGGCATGGGCCTTTGGATTGGAATTCAAACCGGTGCCTTCACTCAAACAATTTTACTCTCTATTGTCACGAGCTGCACAAATTGGGAAAAACAGGTGTGTTATTCAATCTTGTACACTTGCATGGATTAATCTTGCTTTGAATCTCCCCACTGTTGTTGATTAATCACAGACAAAAAAATGCCTAGTGTGAAATGGCATTGTTTTTGACACGGTGCATAAATCTCTGTTCTTATTTATTTATATTCTTTCTTATGACGATTGCATCTACTCTGTCTTCTGCTTCTTTATATCATGCTCTGCTGGTAATACATTTGTTCTCGGTGGTTTTGTATTGCAGGCAAGAATGGCAAGGGAGAGGATTTTTGAAGGTCATGACAATGGATTAATATGATTCGAGAGATATGACCAGTGATCTATTTTTGCTATGTATGAGAGATTGTAAAAGGGAAAGTCTGATTAAGCTGATAAGGTTAGCAGTCGTTTTTCCATATTCTTCCGGTTCCTTTTCCTTACTAGTTACCTAAAATGCAATGAATATTTCAGGCTTTTCCATGTATTTAATAACAGAAAGTTAACATGGAGAAATGGAGAGGATGTACCTTTTAACATTAAAATCCCTTTCTCACTCCAAACTCTCCAATACGTATTGTGTTTGAATGTTTTTGTAATATTTTGGATTTCCCTGAGGAACAAAATAAGTAAAGATGTTTTTTGAAAAAACAGGTGTAGCCATTATAGCTAGTTTAGTTGCTGAAGTCATTTATTTATTTATTTATTGTTATGACCTGAAATTAAATTTTCAGTTCACACATACAATGAAATAGAGAAGGAAAAAAAGAAAAAGAAAAAGAAAAAGGAAAGAGATCAGGATTGTTTTCCACTGTAACTAATGACTCAGTAAGCATCCTAATACAAATATATTTATTTATTTTTTGTTTAATTAAGCCATCCGTAAAACATCTTATGGACATATGCTTTGTTTACAGATCCTGTGTCAAAATCCTATCGACGTTCCGAGGAGGAGAAACTCTGAGGTTACTCATTTGTTCTTTGGGTAGAGTGTGTGTGTCGTATTTTAATCCTCTACGTTTTCACCGTAGAATACTTTGTACATCGAGCAAATCAGCTTTAAGACTCGAGGCAAATCTTCAAGGTAGTATTTTGTGCAATTGCGTTGGACGAGATTGCTCTTAATCTTTGCCTAATTTCGTTTTTAAGTTTTGAGTTGGAAATGATTTGGTGCTACTTGCTTCGCATTTTAATAATGGTTATTAAACCCGATTTAAAAGTTAATTCAATCATTCAATCAAGAGATCGAGTTTTAGATTATAAGATGATTCGGATCAACTTGAAAAATTAAAAAAATAAAATTTATTACAAACCATCATTCTAGTATTCCCTCATGTCTAGATATAAAAAGATAATAGTACAAATCCTTTCCACTAATTCATTTTACTTAAAAGCTTAATAATAATAAAAAAGAAAGATAGAAAAGGATGATTTATAGAAATACATAGTACTACAACATGATTTATACAAATACATATTACTACAACATGATGCATATAAATACATTTGTTTTTGAAGCGACCAAGCCTCTAAAACTAAAACTAAAAAAAAAAACAAATTAGAAAGGTAATGTAGTATTTTAACTGTTTTATAAAATATAAAAACATAAAAATATCATTATACAAAAAAATATTAGATTATTTTATTCAAGGGTTGCGTTAGTAAATTTAATGTATATAACAAAACATAATTACCAAAAAAACCCTATATAAATCTCAAAAAACATTTATATTATGGAAAAAAATTCATCTTACCCTCAAAGCAAAGACTAAAAATAAAATGATGAAGAAGCATTATTATAATGAATAATAATATGAGATTAGTTTTTTTAGATAGTTAGTTCTTTCTCATGGGCAAAAGGGATAACATCCAATAACAAAGATAATGCCTTTAGTGTCAACAAACATTCAATAAGAAGATAGAATTTATATAAAAATAAAAAATAAAAAAACAAGAATGTAGCTTAAAACTTCAAGTTGAACGAATTTCTTCTTGTTATAAAAATCAATCATTTTGATTTACTAGATAATTCTCCTCCAATCCTCAAGTTTTCATGCCACCTGCTTCAATTTCAAAATTTACTGTTAATTTAATTCTAGGTTATTTAATTTTTAAAGTTATTTTTATTTGAAAATATATTAAAATAATATATATTTTTTATTTTTTAAAATTTATTTTTAACATTAACCTATCAAAACAATTTAAAAATAAAAAATATTAAATTTTAATTAAAAAAAAGGGTTAAAACTCAATAACTAATGTTAGCTTTCCCATTGACGTCTCTTCAACATCGCGTGACTGAGGTGAGTGAAGAATTCAAGTCACCACTGGCGTGTTTTTTTTTCTTGAAATAAATACGCCTGTTTACTCTTCTTTCTTTTAATTTCCTTTTCACTTCAGCAGCCTTGAACCCTTTTATCCGGTGACTTTTAACATTCTTTATTCCATGCATGATTGGTCTATTTATACAAAGTAAATTGAAAATCTCAAATATTTAATTGAAAAAACCAACTCTGTTTTGGTGTAAAGAAAATAGATTTATAATATTTTTTTTTCTACAATGCAATGATAATTGATTCATATCCTTCCTTAACCCCACCCTCACCTAGCTCCAGCCCCTTTATGATAACAATTTTATTTTATTTTCCGGATGCGAGTAGAGTTTAATGTTCTTTTTTCAAAAGAAAAGCATACCCATTGGATAGACCTGCAAAAATAAAATACTCCCAGGATAAAAGAATCTTTAACACCCCACACAGATTCTGCAGACTGTGCAATAATCTATTGTGGGATTCTGTGATTTATTGTCATTTATTTAATTGCAGTGGTCATCCTCGTCGATAATGACAGACAATGAATTAAGATGCTGTCACAATAAAAGTTAATTTAAAAGTGTTGAGCTTCAGAGGCATGACTGTTGCTTGTCCCAGTTTTAACAATGATCCATGTCCAATTCAAATACTTGCGAGTGCTGCAATTTGTCTATCATTTTAAACTTAGTAGTGTTTTTTTTAACTGTTTTTCGATTATTTAATGTTTTTCCATTAAAAAAAAATATTCGACAGAAAAACTCTTTAGAAAGCATCTGCAATTGCATTATGAGTGTTAAACTACCAAAGATGGAGACTCACACGCACATCAAACAGACAAACAACGAATCATGTTTTGAAAAACAACAGCAAACTTTCAATTTCAACATGGCGGCTGCAACCTTGTTTTGGTGGGAATTAGTCAGAGATGTATGGGAGAGACAGGGGAGATCCAGGTAGGAAGTTAAAGATCTACGTGGTATTTTTTACGTTTTTTCACTTGTTTCGAGAGTCAGCGAGGAGTGAGAAGAGATTTTTCGTTTTAAAAATAAGGCGGGCTACTAGGGTTGATGTGAGCGAAGTAAAGCAAAGAGAGAATTTTGTTAGAGAAAATGGGGTAGACGGATGCAGAGAGGAGGAAGAAATGTTGCTGAGGCGAGGTTTTGATTAATTCCAGTGAAAGTCGTGGAATTTGGCTTGGGAAGTCGTGGCTGGGGGTGTAAGGGGCATAGTTGTCGATTTATATAAAAAGATAAATCAGAGGGGGTGTGTGGTTATAATTTAGGGGAGTGCGAATATCACATCTCCTATCAGTTATGCTTTTGGGATAGGGGTAAGGGGGCGGTATAGAAAAAAAAATTTTGTATTTTTTTATTTAGAAATATATTAAAATAATATTTTTAATATTATTATATTAAAATAATTTAAAAATATAAAAAATAATTTAATTTAAAGTAAAATAATAATAATAAAAATTTTTCCACACTTTTCAACGAACATCATTTCAATTAGGATGATAATTTAATTGAACATGATAAATATTGATTTGACATAATTTAAATAAATAATTATTTTAATTGATGAATAATAGATACAATATAAATATTTTCAAACTCAATTAAAAAATTACTTGAATCTATTTCAAAATATATATTTATATTATATTTAAAAAATTTTAATGCAATACATTATATATATATAATATTTATAATTTCATCATTTAACATATATATTCTTCAAATATATATATATATTAACTATTTTTATTTTTTATTAAATAATAAATATTAATTAGATAATAAATACCTGAAATTTAATAAATAATTTTTAAATTTTTTATCCTTATATAATAAATAGAATATAAATATTATAAAATCGGACACTTGTCCCATTGACCACCCTAATTTTGACACTTTAGTCAATATTCTCAATACCAGAGGGGATTTTGTTTTTCACGGCATAGCCAATTACTTTGCATGACAGTTTTTTTTTTTTTTTTTAACTCCAAGCGTAATAAAATAAAATAAAAAACATGTGCTGATTTCAGATGAAAAAAAGAACATGTAGGAAACTCCAAGAGATGCTCTGATAATTTGGCCAATCTGCGCATTAATTTCTTTGGCTTGCTATTCATATCTTTCAACATCTATGCAGAAACAGTGGAGATCGAGGAGCCCACGAAAGACACAGCGATGAGCATGGAAGAGAGTTTACTGCTACCGAAAAAGAGATCAGAATTAGAAGGAAGGGAAAGATTAGTCCTAACACGGGATGTGTTCACTCAAGAAGCGAAAAAGCTTGCTTATATAGCAGGACCCATGGTGGTTACCATTACTTCCCTCTACTTGTTACTGGTTATATCAAATATGATGGTGGGTCATTTGGGAGAGCTAGCTCTTTCAAGCGCTGCAATATCCGTCTCCTTCTGTAATGTTACTGGCATGAGTCTTCTTGTAAGTTGCTTTTCCTGTTTACCTTTTCTTTACATCTTTTTTCTTTTCCACTTTCTAAAACTGCCAGTAACATTACAGAGCCAATTAGACCAGAAAAAACAGGGGATTTAAGAAAATTCTAAAATTTACAATACGCATAATTGGATAGAATTGGAGTATTTAGAACTTGGCAGTGACCAATTTGCATTTTTTTAACAGAATGGATTGGCAAGTGCACTGGAAACTTTATGTGGGCAAGCTTATGGAGCTCAACAATATCAAAAAGTGGGACATCAAACTTATGGTGCTATGTTCTCCCTAGTTTTAGTTGCTTCACTTGTGTCTCTTGTTTGGATCAACATGGAAAAGGTGCTCATATTAATCGGCCAAGATCCGATAATTGCACATGAAGCTGGAAGATTTACATTATGGACTGTTCCTACCCTTTTTGCTTATGCAATATTTCAGCCACTTTCTCGATACCTTCAAATTCAAAGTTTAACCATTCCAATGCTTGCGAGCTCTGTTGTCACTCTTCTTTTACATATACCCCTATGCTGGTTCTTAGTATTCAAGTCTGGACTAGAAAATGTTGGAGGAGCATTAGCTATCAGCATTTCAAATTGGTTAAATGTTATTTTTCTTTTATTGTACATGAAATATTCTTCTGCCTGTGCAAAAACCCGTGTCCCAGTTTCTATGGAGATGTTCCATGGAATTGGAGAATTCTTCCGTTATGCTATCCCATCTGCCGTAATGATTTGGTAAATTATCCCTGTTCTTTCCTCTTTTCCTTTGATAGCATACAGAGTTTCATACATTCTATCAGAAGGCATGTAGCCTTTTATGAGTTTTTACTTGTTGATAATTGTAGCCTGCAATGGTGGGCATATGAGATTGTAGTCTTGCTATCAGGGCTCTTATCAAATCCACAACTCGAGACTTCAGTCCTATCTGTGTGGTATGCTCTCCGACTCTGCTTGTATTTTGGAGATTTCACTTTAATGTTTAAATGGCAATATTACCTGATATAATTCACTGTCCAATGTTGTAAACAGTCTCACTACAACCTCAACACTCTACTCAATACCGTATGGAATAGGTGCTGCAGTAAGGTTTGCTCCAGTATACATGCATAAATTCTATAAATGCAAATGCTTGCTTTTGTCTCTCTCTGCCTTTTTTGCTCTTTTTTGGCGGTTTCAATTGAACTGAACAGAGGGCTAACCCTCCCACCGCTTCAATTCCTTCTTTTCCACATATGTTGCGGGATTTGTTTCCTCTTATCTTAACACGAAGGAAAAACTTTACCAGCCTAATTGGATGGTATCCATGTGCATACTTTATCTCTGCACAATCAATTATACGATCGATTTTACTTAGATCTTTTTTTGGATTTCTGTTGTAGCACTAGAGTCTCAAATGAATTAGGAGCTGGGCGCCCACAAGCTGCTCGCATAGCCGTCTACACTGTTATGATTCTAGCAATCATTGAAGTAATTATAGCAAGCGGAACCCTCTTTGGCACCCGAGACATTTTTGGTTACAGTTTTAGCAACGAGAAGGAAGTTGTGGACTATGTTTCCAACATGACCCCTCTGGTTTGTTTGTCTGTTATATTAGATGGCTTACAAGTGGTCCTTTCAGGTTAAACTTCATTTTTCTCAATCAACAAGCAAATTTTCTCTGGAGATAAATCTTTGCACAATTAGACCTTGTCTTCTTTGTTATGTCATATCAGGTGTTGCAAGGGGATGTGGTTGGCAGCATATAGGGGCTTATGTCAATCTTGCTGCATTTTATCTTTGTGGGGTTCCAGTGGCTGCCATACTGGGCCTTTGGTTGCAGTTGAAAGCAAGGGGCCTTTGGATAGGCATACAAGTTGGTGCCATTTTGCAAACAGTTCTTCTCTCCCTCATAACAAGCTGTACGAATTGGGAAAAACAGGTTCGTTATCCAGACTTAATCCCTTGAAGCTTCATCGGTTAGTGTGTGTGTGTGTGTGTGTGTGTGTGTATCAAACCCTGTTAGCTTTCTAGTGATTTTGCAATAAGTTGATCATATTGTGCCTTTTCTATGAAGATGTTTTAATCTGTGGGTTTTCATATTGTTGCAGGCAAGTGACGCAAGGGAAAGAATATTTGAGGAAAGATATTCAGTAGAAAACGTATTAGAGCACTGAATCGACAGGGGCGACAAACAAGTTAATTTGGAAAGTTGCAGTCTTAAGAGGGACGATAATGAGCAATGTTTTGGTGTCATGGTACTTGAGCTAATGAATTTTGGCGGCGGGAAACAGTTGCATGATCAAAATGTGGAAGACATGTGTTAGGGCTCTAGGCGCGGGGACGCGCCAACGAAAGCAAAATTTAACCCCGTGACAACATGGCTAGCATTGCAGTTAAGGAAGGATGGTGTTTTTATGAATCTGTTTCCTTCTTCCCAATATTCTTTAGAATTTTGTTGGGTTTGACAGTGCAAGAGATTATTATAGGCTTGACCTAACATTAGCATCGTCTTTAGTAGATTCCTAGTTTAGGAATTACTGCCGTGACTTGTACTGTTTTGAGAAGGAAACTTTATTTGCCTATTATGTTTAACAGCCGACTCCATCCTTCTCCTTTATTGCCACAAGCCTATGAAACTGTATATATATATACTGAGTATATTTTGTTTTCTTTCAAAGGGTTAAAAAACAAAACAGCAACAATTCGAGAGCACAAATAATACTGTATCTTCATGCATATATTGATTATTGCATGTGTGTGTCTATATATACACAAGCAACAAATATAGAAAATATTCAGAGGAGTTGATATGCTGACTAACATGTGACATATTCTTAAAGCGATAGTTTACATGTTGATCCCTTTAGGATTTTTTTATTAAAAAAAAAGATTGATATTAATTGGTTTGGATTTTTTTTAATAGAAAAACAAATAATTGAAAAGGATTATAATCACCCACTATTTTAATATAATATTTCAAAATAAACGGTATGAATTTACCTAAAATGTTAGATCATGCTACCCTTATTTTGAGGAGAGCTCAATTGAGGTCTTTGTCAGGGTAAACCAAACGACACCGTTCAGGAGTGCTACAATTATAAATCAAACGGCTAGACCAAAAAACTGGAGGTTAAACCCCAAAACCACTAGATTGATCGAGGGAGATGGGAAAAGCGGAGAGAGAGCGTCTGAATCAAAGTCTGAGTGGGCACCTCAACACCATCCATGAGACCCTCCAGGTTTTCTTCCTCTATTTTAAATGAATGCCTCTTCTAATTATACATAATAATTTTGATGCTTTTTTTTTTTGGTTTCTGTATGAATAATAGCTGTTGGATCAGACACCAGCTTCTAATTCTAATTATACAGCTTCTATTTCTAGTGCTATTGACAAAGTGCAGACAAAGATAGAAAGTTTGACAAGCTCTTCAGAAGCTGTTTTCCAGGCATGCAATGATTTGAAAAGGTCATTGAAACAAATGGAAGCTACACTGGGTTGCT
>Ga0307516_10003649_pt1 | contig 19555 bp, 32 predicted proteins | sample 19_EM_MG_FD_203310 | JGI IMG/M metagenome (GOLD analysis project Ga0307516, IMG submission 203310) | Populus trichocarpa ectomycorrhiza microbial communities from riparian zone in the Pacific Northwest, United States - 19_EM | ecosystem: Host-associated > Plants > Roots > Unclassified | place...
CAAGAGCCTGTGTACGGATTTTCCCAGTACTTTCCCAGTTGGAATTGTGTGCGCCCATCAGTCCCATGACCTGCTGTGAACCAACTCGGTCGTGGGCACTGCCGCTTGTCGGCCCTACGGCTTATTTTTCTACCCAAGAGAGTACAGTCCCGAAGAGATCGGACCACGCTAACGAGATCAGTGGGCAGCCCACACGCTACTGGACATGAACCATTGCCACCTAGATTGACCGACCACATGGGGGCTCGGATCACGAAATGGGTACGACAAGCAAGGCGGATAGTATATCTCCGCACTTCAGATAAGGTCAACGGCCTGACAGTCATCAGAGCTTGGAATTAAGGCTGGATAGCTTGTTCAGCCTCTCTATGGTGCCCTCGGCTTCACCCTCAATCCTCTTCAGCAGTTTTTCACACGTTGGGATATCCTTGATTAGACCGATGACGATTCCAGCGGACCAAATGCCGTAGTCCGGGTCACCAATCTCGTACACAACCTGCACATCCAAGGGTGAAGACTTCAGCGAGTGATTTCGCGCGGGCGGACATGGGGGGCTTACACGACCGCGGGCGCCAGAGACTAGGTCCCTGAGTTCCTCGAATTTAGCCCCTTGGGGTCGGCCTTCCAATCGAACGACCTCTTGCGAGACCTTGTTCTTGTACACTCGGGCGGTGTTACGGAGGGTCCTGAAGATATGGACGGTATCCTTGTCGTAAAGTAAGTCACAAACGTTCGAAGGTGAGTAATCGGGCAGGGCACCTGTTCTGACGAAGCTACAATCTTCTCTTTGATGTTCTGATGTATGGGGCTATGGACAGGGCAGGTTGGACGCGGGTGGTCTGTTGTCGGAGACCCACCAACTCTCACCTTTCAACGGTGCACATGAAACGTGTACCTAGGTGAGGTAATGGGATGAGCCTCGACCACACAAGATCAACCAAACTCTCACCCATATTTACACCCTGGTGACCACCGTCGGAGGATTAACTGCTGCGGCAGTAGTGAACAAAATGAGGTACACCCACCGAAGCGCCAAGCGCCATCGCGGAGACCAATCCTTGCCCATCGGCGAACCCCCCCGAAGCAATGTAAGGGATCTTGAGTTCCTGTGCCGCACGTTCGAGCTACAAAGTGGGATCGATATGCGGACCTGAGTCGAGTATCCCAGCCACTTACTAGAACAAGGCCACCAATATCTTCCTCCCCGGGGTGTCCCGCGCCTGGACAATGCGAGTTAACCAAATGGGCAGTTCGATGGTCCGGAGAGGAATTCGACGGTGCCTGTGGCTAAGAACTCACATTCAAACCCGTCGATGCTGAGAATGTCAACGCCCATTCTCTCGGCAGACTGAATTGAAAAATAAGCATAAGCATCGGCGCCGGTGAGGGGGACTACGTCGCAAAGTCGTGCTTGCCTTTCCGTGCCTGATGGTGGTGCCTAGCGGGAGCAACGTGGGGTCAGTGCTTCAGTTTCCGCCGAAAACTGTTCTACGTCAAAATGGCACTCACACTTGTGTATCACTATGCATCCGTTCTGCTTGAAGAACTTGATGAGCGGCCCAGCTGTTCTACCGTCAATACCCGCACAGAAGGACAACCTGGAGCAAAGAGGACTGACGATTGTTTCCAGCCGTCTCAAATACCCTAACACCCTCTTCGACTGCCGCTCTCGCATATCCTTCATAATCCGGGGGATTTATTGACGGCAGCAATGTGATGTTCACGCCGAAGGGCTTATCGGTCAAGTTGCGAGTCTTCCTGATCGCTTCGCGGAGGGCGTCAGGGTTCGGTTGGGTGAGAGCGGTTAGGATCCCGAGACCCCCTGCATTCGAGACTGCGGCCGCTAATTCTGGGACCCCAACCCTGGGTACGAGATCGTATGGAATAAGGCGCGACGGTGAAAGATGAACGGAGAAACGGCAATGGTACGTGAGATGCGGTTTGTTAGGGGACCGACAGTGGCGAGGGAGGTGACTGGAGGACGGACCATTGCATACCCCCCTGCACGACGGGCCTACAAACGCCACACAAGTTGTCAAATCAGCGACCCACGAGAGTGGCGTAGACTCACACCCGGATATTCAGCAACTTGGTCAAGGGCGTAATAATTGGCATCGTTCGGAGTCCAGCAGAGATGGGAAATCAAGGATAGAGAGTGACCCAAAGGTTGTAGCAGGATGGGTTCTGTCGAACGTCGCCGTGCTGACGTGGATATCCTCGAGGTATATGATGGGCACGAGTTACGCGCCGGACACACGTAGTGGATGTAGGGAGAAAACCGATTCAGGTTCACTCGATCAGATTCAGACCGCTGATGATGAACACAACCTCTCGGCCGGAGGGCATGTGATTTTCCGGTTGGCTTGAATCCCCCCCATATACCGGTAATCAATACCCGATCCATTTTCCTCGGGGCCGAAAAGCACATTTCCACCGGGAGCTGTAATACCACTACATACATGCGACAAGTGCATGAAGGTAGAAGTACAAAATTCATAGGGGAGAGGACAACGCGTGTCACTGAGACTTATGAGCGCTTGCTTCCGGCTCCAGATCTTTTTGAGAGGGAGAGAGAAACCTCGGCCTCGAGGACAGTAACGACCTGGGCCATCGTCTTGCGTTGGGTCGGGCGATCTTTCCAACATCCCTTGATCAACTTCCATACACGATTGGAGAGCTCAGGGTGGCCGGGTTTACACGGTCGACGACCCTTCAACATCGAATAAATCCCTGCAACCGTGCCCTCTTCGGAGAATGGGACTCGTCCGGCAAAAATCTGGCACCGTTTGGATCAGAATGTATCCGGGAGAATTACACGCCCTCTACTCACCTCCCAGGTCAGGACCCCAAACGCATACACATCACTGGCTTGCGTAGCTCTGGCGTCGGACAATCGGGAGCGTCGAGGGTTAACCAGTTCCGGGGCAGCGCCGTGGAAGAACCTATCGACATCCACCCCTGACACGGCGTATGGGGCGGAAGCCACTCCAAGGCCGGCAAGGTGGGCACGCCCTTCAGCGTTCACTAGGATATTAGTCTGGGAGGCCATAAGCCCGCGGCTAAAGCGCAGGGTGGAGGAAGGGCATACGATCTTGATATTCCCATGTACAACGTTGAGGCTGTGCACAGACTTCACAGAGCGTGCAATCTCCAACACCTGATGTCAACGTGTATTGAGATGATGAAAAGTGACTGAGATGGCGATCAAAGACATACCAGCTCGAGCCTCCCAACATCTTGGTTACTCTTTAGATACCCTCTGAGGTTGAGATGATCCATAAGCTCAAATACGAGAGCATACGGATGCTCCCGAGTGGAACAAACTCCGATGAATGGTACCACGTGCAAGCCGGAGAGACCAGCACAGGCGAACGCCTCGTGACAAAATCTCTGTCGGTCGGTTGTCAGTGCGGGATTCCACTCGCAGCGGTCAGGGATGGCTCACCTCGTAGGTCGACGCGCAATTTCCGGACAGATAACACCTGTAGGACTTGACGGCGACTGTTCGGTCCCCCATCTTGCCCACCCAGACATCAGCGAAACCTCCGACATCGATTGGATGCGCTCCGACGAGCTCCAAGTCTCCCTCTCCGAGCAACATGCAACTGGGTGGTAGGGGCAGCCTAAGCTGACCATCCAGGTTGTCGATTGTGCCGAGCTCTGTTGTGGTGGGATGATCGATGCCCATCGCGGATGACACAGATTGGTCGCGCGAGTGCACACCACCTCCTCCCAGTTGCATATCACTGGGAGGAGTGCGGGGTGCGGGGGGTAACGACGGCAAACGGTCGGATCTGCTATGAGAGGCGTTGCATTGCTGGGGTGGGGTTGGATAAGGTGACATGGATGAAGAAGGCGAATCGTAACCGGGAAAGACAGTGGGTGAATATGTACCCGTGGAACACGTTGAGTTCATGAGAACGTGATCGATTTATGATATACGGGACATGGTGGGTTCAAAGTTTTAAGTCGATTGGCGCCCATATCCCGCATCATGGATTCGCTACTCCACAACGGCAGACTTTGTGCAGACACGTTCAGCCGTGAGACCGCTGAGGCGATCACCCGGTCGATAGGGGCAGATCTTTCCCTTCTGGGACGAAAACACGCACCAGGCAGTCTTGCACCCAGTTGGATAGAACACAAATTGGTGCCGACGTGTTCTAGGGCCTATCGGTGGACACGCCGGAGAGTGATAGATCTCGGTGTCATACGAAAAAGGCCTCGACCTGAGTGAATGGGGCGTGTGTAGGGTGAGAGCTGTATAAGAAGATAGGAAGACGATTAGTGTCACCCACAAGAGGCGTGGCCAACCGCGGAAATGAGAGAAACCTGTCCGCTCACTTTAGATTCGCACTGGATCTTGGGCGCGTAGCTCATTTCCTCCGTCCGCAGACGTGACCGGCGTCGCCCCGGTGCGTTGCGTTAGCTCCATCCAGGATAACGTTTGCGAGGTCCCGCGCCTAGATCTAAGACTATGAACACGCGCGCACAAAAAACCGGATCGAAGAGTTTGACCTGGGAACGATTCCGGACTCCGGATCCTTGTGGCTGGCGTAGATGCAAGGAGCGAACAACAGGAATCGTGCTGTGCTCCGATCTATGAACGGAGAACGCTACCCAGGTGGTGAACTAGTCTCGGTCAATCCTCGGATCGATTGAAACACGGGGGGTCGGTGTGCGCTGCAGCGGAGGGAATCCGATAGTCGAAAGTATAGAATGGGGGGTCTCCGCTGGGAAACCCCGTTGGCGTGGATGAGTCGCCATGACTGGATGAAGTGAGGTGATTGGATTCCATGTGTAATCGCAACCCGTGGATCTTGTGGCTGGACAAACGCTCGCCAGCGCAACAAAGGAGGAGCTGAGGATGGCTCCGGGTCGGGTCAGGTGAACGATGTCGGTGAGGATTGGGGGACAAGGAATTGACGCCCGGCCGTGGCTTACGCAAGCGATCCCGTCGGCAAAAGCCGGAGTGCACTTGCGAAGTTCGAAACGTTGGAGTGCTGTACAGCGCCTTTCGCTGCCTGGGACGCGTGCACACTTTCCTGAACGGACATCTGGTTATTTCATTTTCCAGGGACCCACTCGCTGACCGTGGCGAGTCCGCCGAAGTGGACAATTCCCCAAAGCCGACCAGCGATTTTTCCCTCCTTACACGAGATGCCGCAGATCGTCAATGGAACAGGATGACTCCAGATCTAGTTGACTCGCTTAAGTCACCACTATTTTATGGAGATCCGAGCATGTGACGCACAATCCGGATCTCGCCCTGGTTGCGCGTCTCCTCTCTCCGACCGTCTGCCTAAGCCCAGTAGCCACCGGTTCATGGTTTCGTGGCCACTCCCCTAACCACCTTCGGGGAGGGGTACCAGGGGAGTTGTTATCCCGGCCCATGGACAATTCCCCCTTCTGTCCTTTCGCCCACATCGATCCTATGCCGTGACTCCTACAGCTCCGTTCAGCGACCATCTAACGACTCTGCGATGTTATACTGTATGGCGCAAAGGCTTTTATAACCCGGCGGCGCTCCTCACATCCACCGCATTCTCGCCCGCTCGCACACCCGAGGATTCCGACTCCATTTTTGGTCCCCAATAACGAAAAGATTCTCCCCCCCTGGGTCTCCACCTGTGTGGGCACCTTCATCTCCGCGGTTATGCCTCAGGAAAGTTGGACGTATCAGCGAAGACTGGGTCTCAAAGCCAACGGGCCTCGCGGACGTACTATACAATTTCTATTGATTAGCGTGGGGGTTCGTTTCAAAGTCGTTCGGTGGAGATCGTCCTTACCCCTTACCGTAGACATATGAAAGGTAAACCCATTCGAGAATCCGATCCGACGGAAACGGACAGCCCGACGACCCCGAGATAATGGCCTGGACCACTAGTTAGTGGCTGCGCTGCCCTTGAACAGGACACGAAATCACCGCTTCACAACCTCCGCAACCAATCAATCCTTCCCTCGTCACCCTCAAGAAAACGGTTGCCGCGGGATATATTTGGGTAAGTGCTCCCCTCTGCTTGGCACCAAAAACCCCGCCAACGACGGGGACTTCGGGTGGGATTCGAAATAGCAGACAAATAATTACGTACGAGGCGGCGGCGACACGAAACCGGCTGTCTTTGGGATAGATGGCCCCGTCTATCCTCAGTTTGGTACTGAGTTGTCGAAGGCGTAGATGATCGACGATGCCGCCTTTGTCGAAGCGATCGGTCGTGGCTCGTGTTCATGAAACTCCCCCACCATTCCTTCTGTGACATCATCTGTGTGCTCGAGCCCTTGTTTCTCACGGGGGAACCGCAACAGGAGAACAATGGTGGTGTTTTTTTTTTGCCACGCAAAGGGTACCGTTCGCAGCCTCCCCTTGATCACACGAAGTGGCTCGAGATCGAACGCAATGCAACCCCCCCTCCCGGCCGCGAGGCGAGTACGGTGTGTAAAGGACAGGAGTGATGCCTAATCTTGGAGAGTGTCACTCTGACCTTCTGGCACTTTCCCATATTTCAGAACAGGGGTCACTTGCACTTTGTCAGCCTCGTCGTTCCCCTCGTGGAGGTTTGTTGACATCATTAATTTCCCGCGCTTGCTTCTATTAGGATTCCGAGTATGTGGGTGGTGAGGATTTCAATCTGCCGATCGAATGAGGCGGCTTCGAGGTAGGTTTTACGGGGTTCTACGTGGTTGAAGTGAGCTTACAACTCGTCCGTTCCTGTGTGTCGACCCCTCTGGCTCCAGGTGGTTCTCGTCGTTGAAGCTTGGCATCAACCTGGGTTCATTCACCGAAAGATGTAAGTATCTCACTAACTCCATCAAATACGGCGACGGAACCTTTACTGGATTTGGAACCTTGTTTGATCCTCTAGGCAAACCGAGCTACTTCGGTCCGGCGTGCATTTCCACCTAGAGTTGAGGCACGATAAGCTGATTCGGTGGGTTTTCACAGAACGGATCTCAGATGGGCGCACGGAATCCGTGAGGGTTGGGCCAGTTACCCACGATGGCCGACGAACGTCTGGCCGTAGATTGTGACAAACGTCCTCGTCTTTCGTTTGAGCCCAGAAACAGAGGATCGGCATTCTTCGTGCTTTTCCCTGCGAAGTCGATGTCCAAACGTTTCATGTACAATTCTTTCTAAACCCTTAACCCAGCCCACTAAAACGTCCTTCCAGGGCCCGATCTTCGGCTTTGGTACGTGCCGGGAGGCACGTCCTCTCGCGCGGGCGCTCAAGTTGGATTCCGGGAGCGAACTAGGCTTCTGGCCACCCGTGGCTTGCACTCTCCACCCGTGGTTGACCATACCTACTCGCTTGATGGAGTAATCGTGGGTAGAACACTCGTCTCCGGCACTTGCTGGTTCTCAAAGAAGTTGAATTCAAGGGATCGATGTGGGTTTGACGCTAGCGAATATCCCGCCCGCTATCACCAAGCCTCAGACACGGACAAGAGACGATGAGAACCGTAATGGGAGCTGGTTGAGCGCAAGCAGATTCAAGCGAGTTTCGGTCGCGCCGACGCCCGACTCGAGAGCGACGGGCGGAACGGAAAGCTCCCAAAACACCCACCAAACAAACAAGAACAAACACTGGAGCTTGAGAATCCAATCAAGCGCGCTGGCACGCCCATGTGGCATGAGTTCCGTTGGGGCGACTGGTCCGTGAGCGGGTGTTCCGAGGGCGTTGATGTCGTGGATCACTCTGACCATCAGATTCTTGGATGCGTTTCCACCGACGATCGGGTCCCTGATAGCGGTACCGCGTGCTCCTGGTGGCGGTGTATCATGGCGCTGATAACGGGAGCTCCACGGGATTTGGAGGTCGGTTTTACCCCACACCCGCGATAAGTGACCGATAGGTGGAGATTTCATCGCGACTCGGACACTTGCAACATTCGATCTCATTCACAAATCTGCCCTCATCCACTCCCCCAGTCCCCGCCACAATTAGGACCTACGACGAAATCAAACGATTCGGAAACTGGAACAAGAAACGGGGCACCGGGAATGTGAGGTTCCGTTCCGTACTCGCTTCTACGTACCCAAGGGAGAAGTCGACGGTAATGAACCGGTATTTGGTTAGGATCTGACTCGGTTTATTTTGGTTGGCGCTGACCACAGTTGTGGCGGGCCTTGCCGTGTCCGGCCTGTTTCCTCCCTTGCCCGACCGGTTCGGCGAGACCGTTGAGCGATGTTACCGGTATTCGACAGGTGCGCCACACTCACACTCAACCCTACACCACGGGAAAAGTCCACGCTCGACAAACCAGGGGTATTGCAGCAACGGTGACAATATTATACACAAAGCGGATGTACACAGAGCGGGGAAGAAGGTGGTTCAACGCTGGCGGCGGTTTAGTTCTGCATCCAGGGCGATGACGACCTCTGCGATCGTTTTGCGTCGAGCCGGCTCACTCCGCCAGCATCCCTCAATCACCTCCCACACGTTGTTGGAAAGTTCGGAGTGGTTGGGGCGGGGTGGCCGACGGCCACTCAACATCGAGTAGATGCCTGCAACCGCACCCTCATCGGAGAACGGAGCCCGCCCAGCGAAAGCCTTAGAAAAAAGCCCACTCGTTGAGTACCTTACTCACCGAATGCTGAATGTTGGACTAACCTCCCAAGCCAGGACCCCAAACGCATACACGTCGCTGGCCTTTGTGGTTCCAGTATCGGCCAACCTAAAGCGCTGAGGGTTAGCCAGTTCTGGAGCGGCCCCGTGGAAGAACGTGTCCACTCCGGGCATGGTGGGTGGAAGAAGGGCTGTTCCAAGACCTGCGACACGGGCGCATCCACAAGCGTCAACGAGGACATTGGTCTGGGAAAATGTGAGCAAGCGACCTGGGGGCAAGTGATGGGGAGGGACATACGACTCTAAGGTTCCCATGGACGATATTAAGCTCGTGTATGTATTCCACCCCGCGTGCTATTTCCAACAGCTAACCTCGGGATGTTAGCCCGGTGGGGACATATTCGACGACGGAAGCGTACCAGTTTACATCGCCCGGCGTCTTCGTGGTTCCTCAGATACTCTCTGAGGTTGAGGTGGTCCATAAAGTCGAAAACTAGAGCCAATGGGTACATGGTGGTAGAGAATATTCCAATAAATGGCGCGATGTTCTCGTCTTTCAGACGGCTACACGCCAATACTTCGTTGTAAAACCTCTGTCAATAGACCAGGACTTCAGACAATCGGACACTGCAGTTAGATTCCACTCACCGTGTAGGTCATCACGCAGTCTGTAGATGAATAGCACCTGTACGTCTTGATTGCGATCGTACGGTCGCCCATCTTGCCGGCCCAAACGTCCGCGGTGCCACCAGCGTCGACGGGGTATTCCCCGACGAACTCGAGCGACCCTTGTTCCAACCACTTGCAGCAGCTGGGTAGCAGGGATCGAAGGTGGGACACCAGGCCGACGAGATGTTCGCATAATGCATCAGGGTCGGCCTGGGGCGGCCGGTCGAAGTCTGGTGGAAACAATTCTGACTGTGCAGGTCCACTGACGGGACACGAGGTCGAACTGGCTCCTTTGAGTGACGTGTCAGGGCAAAAAATGAGACGAATGGACGTGAGGAGGCGGGATAAGGGGCATTTTGAGCGAAAAGAGGAGCGTTCTGGACGTGAAAATACCACAGGGAGTGTCATTTCGAGAGGTGGTGCGCAGGGGTGTCTGCTGTGTCTCCCTGTGGTCCATATCCGGTCTTATATCTGGGGGTAATATTACTCTCTCTTCGACCCTCGTACTCGGATGCTGACCAGGGCATTTCCAAATAAGGAAGGTTGCTGAATAATCGATGGGTGAGAAGTAGCGCTGGTAGCGGGCCAGCGACGGCCCAGCATGTGCTGACGGCTCCTGGACAGTTCCATCCCCTCATGCAGACCACGTAATCCCGCCTGCGATCACCAAGAACCTTGCACAGATTTCATCTCGTGCCCCAACGTGACTGAACCCCAACAAACGAGTCTCAGTTTCGGCAAAGCCGTCGATCGGCATGTCCTTTTCTTGTTCCGAGTTTGGAGGGCCTCGTCGAGTCTGGTTATCGGCCTTTCGGAATTGATAAACCCAACAGTATTTAGGGTTGTTGGACCTTTGGTGGCAAAATAGTCGACCGACTCGGACCTGCCAAAGCCATAGCCATACGTGGAGGGCGAGCCATCCAAAGGTGCGCTTGGACGTGAACCGGTGATTATGAGGTCCTAGAGATTGCCCCCCTGCTCGACATTTGCATGCAAAGTGTGGGTTGGCGTAAGGTTGAATTGGCGATTTGGATGAGGACCTGTTCCGAGGGCGCTTGAGTGTGGCCGGGGCCGAAGCGCAGCTTATGGACGGGTGGCTGGGTCGATCCAGAATCTCCCCCAAGAGTACTCTGCTCCCGGGGTCGACTGCGATCCCTGGTGCAGGAGTCCTAGCCCCTGGTTATCCTCCGACGATTCGGAGATCTATCGATCGCCTGCAGCGCAATTTATCATATGGCTGTTCTGGAAAGTAACCATAGCAAATCCCTGACCCTTCGTTTCCTTTCATTCGGAGGACTACGGGCAGGGGAGCAATCGCATCCAGGCGACTCGAGGGGGGGTCGCTGAGAATAGCCAGGATTGTCGGAGGCTTCTACTTAGGGGATCGAGCGATGGGATTTTCGCATCGTTGCGATGCGCGCGGAGAGCTTGCCACCACGCTGCGGTCCTCGCCGTTGCTTCTTGGCTGTGCTCTACCCAGTTGCTTCCTCGTGGTGGTGAGCGTCTCTGATCCAGAGAAGTATTGCATCCGGTATCATGGTCGATCACCTTTTACGCCACCGTTGCCAGTCTCCTACTACGTGACGCGTCCCCCCAGGATCCGGGTCGTCGCCCTGTTCATCAACCAGTTCGGTTTTCCACCTAGCCGGGTAGAGCACCCAACTTTGCAAAATCGATGCCCTATCTGACCTTCACCCCTCCGGGCGCCGTGCGATTTTTCCGTAATGGGGACCACCGACATCGTCCCGGCTCCTCCGTGTGATGACCGACTATTCGGTTGCGACCAATGCCGATGTTCAGGACCTTGCTCAACCCAATGGCTTGGTCGCACGGTGCGGTACATGTAAAGCGATCATGAAGGGGGGCTGCGCCGGGATGACGTTCGCCAGTGCGCTGGCCCTGGTTGTCGGGAGGAGCATGGTGTTTAGTTTGAAGGACATTATGTGTTTGGGGGCACCGGGCGGGACGTGGCAGGGACAAAGAATGCCTTTTTGCCGAAATGCCACCAGAGTGGTAGGGATGGTTTGTGCATTAATTGGTATTACTCCTGAATGTAACGTATTTTGTGAGGGTATCCGTATGATTAGCGTTAAGAATAAATATCAAGACTGGCAAGTATACACCTAATATTCCACCCTGAACGAACAGCCTTCCAACGCACTCGGCCACGCCAACCGGATAGATCTCATGACCTGCGGAAGCGGAACCACGACTTCGAACTTGACTTTACCTCTACTCTCATCCCTGATCCGCTTCACCTCGGTTCCGACATCCCGAAGGTCTTTGGTGGCTGAGGCGCCTAATGTTGGTTCGGAAACGAGGCGAGCGGGGGGAACGTGACGGTGGAGGTAAATTGTGACGGTACTCAGGCGTGGCGAGTTTGCCGGACTGATGGTAGAAAGAGCGGTGGATAACCAACGACAACTTGCGAAGTTCGAGAGCAAGGAGAACGACAGATGTTCGATGGATTTATGGTTGGAAAAGTCGAACATACGGGCGTCCTTGCTGGGGGTGATAATAGCTACACACCGTAATCGTTAGCGTGCACAGTCGGGAGCATTTAGCAAAGTGGGCTACCTTCTGCGGAAACGGAGATGTCCAGGTCGATCAAAGTGTCTTGGCAGGCGGACACCAAGTCCGCGTACACCGGAAAGTCATCCTCCGCATTGCAGAACGCCTTTACGCTCTTGAATCCCAGACCCTCGGACACTTCCAAAAGGGATCTCACGACGCTGGCGTGGAAGTCGTCCATGAGAAGCAACTCCAACTTTCCGCCGTATCTCCCCTTCAAGATGTCACCCACCCCATCCGGGAAGCCGCTTCCTTTGAAGGTGCAGAGTGAGAGATTGTCCAGATTTGGGAGTTGTCCCATAATGTTGAGCACTTGGGCGTTTGTGATGGACACGAACTTCATCGTTAGCGATCGGATGGAGGTGGGGAGTTTGCCGATGCTCGGGATCCATTCGAGGTTGTCGCACTTCCCGCCGATCAGGGTGAGATCACGGACATTCGAAAAGTATGGCATGTACTCTGCGAGCTGTATCGGCGCGTCGGACGCGAGGTGGATACGCATTTCGTGGGCATATGCGGCGGGGCTGGTCGAAGGATCGGGGAAGGTATTCTTCCAGGAGGGAAGGTTGTGGGATCGGAATGCGACTCTCCTAAAGAGATGGCGGCGACACGATGGCACAAAGGTCCTTGCCGCGGTTGAACAACTACGGAGAGAGATGGAATCGTCCGCGAGGTGGTCCATGATTTCATCGAGAAGCTCTTGGGGGAGACGCGGGATTTTGGAGGGTCCGGGCGGGGGTCGGGGTCGCAGTCGACGACATTTGGACGAGGCGGAACCCATTTCCTAGTAAGCCTGTAGAGGGAATGAGGGGTGAGAGGCTTGGAGGAGGCGAGAGGGAAGGGTACATATGTACCGGCTTTTTTATAGCCGTTCTCATAGCCGTTTCCGACCGCCCAAAGCGTACGCGGAAAGGGACGCGATGCGGGCTAACGCATGTATAGCGGCGCTGTTGATGGTCCCTTCCCGCCCAAAAGCCCGGCATACATTTGGTTGTGGGGGTGGGGGGAAGAAGGGGCAACCGAGGCGAGTGTGGGAACCTTCCCCTGAGGGTATCGGCGTCTACGCGCAGCCTCTGTTTTTTTCGATGAAACGAACAGTTCGACCTGATGCGCCGTGAAAGGGATGCCATCGAAACCCTCAGTCTCGCAATTGCAACAAGAAGCTGCTCATTCGGTTCCCGTTCACTCAAAGTTCCTCCGGGCGCCGCTCACAGATACAGCCGGCCACTTTACCAGCGTCAACGCAACCCCCGAGCACGCTCGTCAACTTGCATAGTTTCTCGTCGCTAGCTTCTCTGACGAGGAACTCCCGCGGGGGGCTTGAGGGTTTCGCGGAGCGTAATCCATTTCAACGCGCATAGGGTTTTTATTTTATTTTACATAATGCGCCAATGGGTACCCTGACCGAGCTTTCACCAGGGTGGCATCGGCAAGTCGAATGCAGGGCTCCTCTCAGATACCTCGAAGTTCACAGACCCTCGTTTCCAGCCCTTTTGGCGGAGGGTGATGGAATGAATTCCTCCGGCGCTTGGAGCGAGGGGGAGCTGAACTGCGTTCACGATCGTCAGAGTTCACCGGTATGGCTTCGTCGACCGCTAGTGGAGGAACGATTCAGTCCCATTTAACCGCAACACCCACTAAAACCCCCAGCTTCCGAACCCACCCCGCAGATGACGGCACGCTACCGCTGGGGACCATGGAGGAACCTTTTTTTTTTCCCGACGATACCATAGGCTTTGTCGCCGCTCCAGACTACCCTCCGAGAATGCTTTGGACCAAACTAACCTCCGGAGAGTCAATTGGTTGGGGTTTTTTTCGGTGGAGGGACTCATCTGGGATACTTGTGGGTCTGAGGATATCATCCCGTAAAAGAAGCACGGTGGGCGAAGATATATGGATACGCGGTGGTGTTTCTCGAGGCAGTTTTCCGTGGTTCTATCTCACCACTGATTCACAATCTGTTCTTGTTGTCTTTCGTGCCCACGCCTTCTAAGTACGATCAGATTTGTCGAAAGGTTTTGGAATGGCATGCTGCCGAATCCATATTTTTCTCGTCGAGCAGGTACCTACCCGTACCCGGGCTTCGCGTGCGTGATCGTATACGTATCTAGGTGTTGAACAAGTTGCTCAGTTGAAAGAGATAAACGAGACATAGGGTCCCCGCGGATGCCATTTCAAAATGAGCTACTGTTTGGCGACCTACTTCGATCGTTCCTCCCTCCATCGAGATCGCCAACTTTTCTCCGTCCCAACCACAACCGGCTCCCCTGATGGGTTCGAATGTCTCGACAGCAGGACGTTCCACCTCTGCAGAAGCCGGGATAGTCGTCATTCCCAGAACCCCACAAGATGTCATCAACGAAATCTTGGATCACCTCGCCGTGCGGTCAGACCTCCGATCCCTCCGAGCATGCGCTCTGGTATCTAAATCATGGGTTTTACCGTGCCGGAGGCATCTCTTCCACACAGTCATAATCAATTCAAGGAACACGAAAGGATGGCTCAGGGCGTTTCCGGTGCCGGAAGAGAGTCCCGCCTACCTCGTCAGGGAACTATGTGTCTGGATTCAAGAAGGGGATGTCCACGTCCCTGAGGAGTTCGTCAAATACGCCCTGTGGTTTACGAACGTGGAGATGGTGTCCCTGCTGGGGTTTGGGAGGTCTTCGCTGTCGCAGATCCGTCCGGCCTGGAGGTTATCCCAGTCTGTAACTTCTTTGATCGTCAGAACGGATACGTTCACTCTCGCGGGCGTCCGGGATCTTCTGGCACAACTGCCGAACTTGGACGACTTGTTGCTATCGGGGCATTTTTCGGACAACAGGGCACCATTGAGGATTGGGACGGCCACAATGGGGAGATTCGGTGGGCGATTGCAACTCCTCATGGGACCCGCTCAAGAGGACGTGATGAACATGTTATCGGAAGTCCCGACTGGGCTGCGCTTCACTGAGGTGGAGATTTGCTGTATATACAAGTCTCTCGCCCCGACTGTGAAGCTTGCAGATGCGTGTGCCGCGACTCTCGTGAGGCTGTCGTACGCGATCTCCACCCATGGTAAACCCCGCTTCCCCTCCGGCTTCTTAGCGCCCACGCTGACGCCATCTCTCTATTGTAGACGGCATTGAGACTTCTGAGCGGTCTTTCGACTTTTCAAAATTCCCTAACATCCAGGAAGTAGATTTTGAGGTCCGATGGGCGAGTGGGGGTTTACTCTGGATCCCTACGGCTCTTTCAACGCTCAGACTTGCCACCTCTCCGCGCTTGTCCACTATCGGACTCAACTTCGCCTTGCATTCTGTCGTCAACCCATCCACCGAAACCTTGGTCACAGACCTGGGCAGTGAACTTCGATGGATCGCAGGCGAATTCACCAGAATCGAACGTGAATATGAGGGGACGGTGTCTTTGACCGTGGTTCGGGATCCAAGATTCAAGGCGGTGTTAGATATGCTTAATGTGAGGTTTCCTTTCGCGAAATAATACCCTGCAAACATGCTGATTTATTTTCTGCAGATCCTTTAGAACGATGTTCGTTGAAATGGGATCCACGTATATCCGCCTCATTTGTCTCCCTCAATCGGCTGTTTTGTGGTGTTGAATCGTTCAGTCACCCGGATGCTTATTTTGGCACGATGTTGGACATATCGCATACATGGGGAACGGGGAACGATAATCTCAACTTGCTCGTAGTATTCCTCCCCCCCTCCTGTTCGCAATGCGCGCCTAGCACCCCCCGTCCCTGAGGAGGAGGTTTTCAAGTACACCCTATGGTTTACGAACGCGGAGAAGTTGTCTCTGCTCGGATATGGGACCTTTTCACCGTTGTGCGATCCTCCGTCTTGGAGGTTACCACAGTCTGTAACCTCTCTGACCATCAAAAGGAATGTGTTCACTCTCGTGGACAACCGGAGTATTGTGGCACAACTGCTGAATCTGGACGATTTGTTGCTATCGGGGCATCTTGCAGGCGGTAGGGTGCCACGGGGACCGGAAGGGCCCTGAGGGGGAGGTCAATTGCAACTCGTCGATGGTCCTGCCCATAAGGGCATCATGAACATGCTATTGGAGATCCCAACAGGGTTGCAATTTACTGATGTGCAGATTTACTGTACGTGTGGTTGCCTCCCCTAGACTGCGAGACTCACCACCGTCTATGGTAGTTCCCACTCCCTTTTCAGCCCAGCCGTTTTTTGCGCTTACACTGATGGCTCTCCCGATGCAGACCGTGTAGAGGCTCCTGTGGAGCTTTTTGACTTTTCCAAACTCCAGAACACCCGGCAAGCGGCCTTTAGTGTCCGGTGGCTCTGGATCCCTCCAGCACTTTCAACACTCGGACCCGCCAGCTCCCCACGCTTATCAACCATCCGACTGAACTTCGCCTCGCATTCCGCCACCAATCAATCCGCCAAAACTTTATTTAATGATGTGGGGGGTGGGCTTCGCCTGGTCGCAGACGAGTTCGCTAGAATTGAACGCAGATTTGGGGGAGCGGGGAAATTGGCCGTGGCTCGGGATTCGGTGTTCAAGGTGGGTTGGATATGCTTGGTGCAAGGTTTCGTTTTTGTGGAGTGAATGAGACACGAGCTTGTAGATTCGTTTCTTGCAGGTCCTCCAGTGTTACCCTCATTTAAATATGGTCTACGGATGCCGATCCAATTTGTCTCTTTCAATTGGGTATTTTGCAACGTTGATTCATTCGGTCACGTTGCCAACCAAGAGCAGTCGTGGCAACCCGGGCGCCTAGAAATAAACTTAAATAGCAAAAACACCGCTGATGGCCCTCATCCACCCGACCACGATGGGTTCTGGGTGCTCGAAAACAAGGCCCCCCACATTTGTGGAAACCAAGACGACAGCCATTCCCAGAATCCCACCAGAGATCATCGACGAGATATTGGGTCACCTTATCACCGATTCAGCAGCTGCCTCCCTCCGATCTTGCTCTCTCGTGTCCAGATCATGGGTTCCACCATGCCAGCGGCACATCTTCCGCACCGTCGTCTTCGCTTCGAATGACGTGGACAGATGGTTCAAGACGTTCCCGGTGCCAGAGGAGAGCCCCGCTCGCCACGTCCGGGACTTACGCATCTGGATCGGAGGGCACACCCGTGTTCCTGAGAAGATTTTCGAATGCACTCCGTGGTTCACGAACATGCGGAACCTCTATCTGTTGGGGTATTGGGGGTCACCCGCTCTGCGGATACCTTCGGTTTGGAGGTTACCATTGTCTGTAACCTCTTTGACCGTCAATACGAACGTGGTCACTCTCATCCAGATCCGGGATATTCTGGCACAGCTGCCAAACTTGAACGATTTGTCATTATCGGGGTCCCTCGTCCCGGTGGGCGCGAAGTCGTTGGTGGGGATTGGAGTAGCCTTGAAGGCGCGATTTGACGGGCGGTTACAACTCTGCGGGGGATACGCCCAAAAAGACGCCATAAACATGTTATTGGAGATTCCAACTGGGTTACACTTTACCGAGGCGCAGATTCGTTGTACACACAAGTGTCTCCCCTCGGCTGTGAGGCTCGCAGAAGCGTGTGGCGAGACCCTCGTGAAGTTGACGCAAACGGTCACATTCCAACTCGAAGGTAGGTGCCACCACTTCTCCCAGTCTTGACTCTAGCGCGCGAATATCGACGCTGACGTCACTCCCGATGTAGATGACGGCAAAGTTGAGCGGTCCTTCGACTTTTCCAATTTCCCAATCCTTCAAGAAGTGGACTTTGGCTTTAGAGTCGAGTGGATGGGCGGGGGTCTACCCTGGATCCATATGGCCCTTTCGACACTCAAACCCGCCACCTCTTCGCACCTATCCGCCATCCGACTCAACTTCGCTTGGCAGTCTTCCGCCTACCAAACCGTAGAAACCGCAATCGAAGGTGCAGGAGACGATCTTCGACGGATCACGGACGAGGTCACCCGAATTGAGCGTGAATTCGAGGGAGCGATGAATTTGACCGTGGTATGGGATTCGGGGTTTAAGTCCGTGTTGGACAAACTTAATGTAAGGTTTCATTCCTGCGGAGTAAAGTTGATTCATTTTTATTCACCCCTCGCAGATCCTTTAGTGTTGCGGTCGTTACAATGGGATCTGCGGTTGTTCGTTTCATTTTTACCAAATGAATCTTGTGCCTGTGAATCACTATAAGTCCATTCGGTTGATAAATTCCTACTATGCCCACCAAATCCAAAGCAGAAAGCGAACCTACGACCGCTCCCTGCCGTCACGAGCATTTCAACACACTCCTCGAGCCCCACTCCTGGATACCCCATGCGACTGGGGGTTCATCGTTCATCGGCGACGACCACGCGATGATCGCGCCGAAGTCCTTATCAGATAGCTTTTAAGAGACCTCGATTGCGTGTAGAGTGCGTCTGAGTTTGACCGGGTCAGGATAGTAAAGATTCTGAGACGCCTGGAAACACCCCACAAATCACTGAACCTGCAACTCACGAGAGCCGCTCCTCTTGTCAAGCCTAGGTCGATTCGTGCCGGATATTCCGCTCGGCAACTTGTTCAAGGGTGTGACGTGTACCAACCGACATCGTTCGCAGTTCAGCGAAGAACGGGAACCAAGCACAGGCAATGACGCGGGGCCATTTCCGTCAGATATTTGTTCCACTGACGTCGGCATTCTCGAGGCGTACACGTGGTCAGCGCGAGTCAGATACCAGACACGCGGCGCTGAGTGGAAGAGAGGATCCTACATGCTCGATCGGATCTCGGTAGCGACCGGATGTGACTTTTCGACCCCCCCTTTCAACTCAGAGAAACAAGCGCGGGGATCCTTCTCCAGCCATCCTGGCAACCATGGATCTATTCCGTGTCTGTAAGGTAAACCACTAAAAAATACGTACGATGTTGACATCTAGGGCCATGATACAAATACATGCGCGCAACGTACGTGAACGGTAGAAAGAGGAAGAAATGGAGGGGACGATAGCACGTGTCGTCAGGACTTATTGGGCGTTTGCTTCTGCCTCAAGGATGTCAACAACTTCGGCTATCGTCTTTCGTTGGGCAGGGACATTCTTCCAACACCCCTCAATTATCTTCCACACGGGGTCAGAGAGTTCGCCGTGGTCGGGTCGAGCCGGCCTGCGTCCGTTCGACATCGAATAAGCACCTGTGATGACACTCTCGTCGGAGAATGGAGGTCGCCCAGCGAATACCTATCCACGAACCCGATTCCGTTTAGTGATGTACCAAGGGGTTTACAAACTTCATCCATACCTCCCAAGCCAAGACGGCAAATGCATAGGCGTCGCTAGCCATTGTAACTGCGACATCGTCGAACCCCCGTTGCCGAGCACCGATCAATTCCATGGCTGTGACGCAGAACGATCGTACTGGGCAGGCTGCTTGGATGGTGGGCGGAACGAAGGCCAACCCTAAACCTGCAATGTGGGCACGTCGATCGCCACCAACAAGGACGTTAGTCTAAAGGAATATGAGCGCACGATCGAAATCGGTGTGCGAGGATGAGACGCACAATCTTGAGATTTCCATGGACCATCCCAAGGCTATGCATGTACTTCAGACCACGAGTGATGTCCAATAACTGGCGTCGAGGAGATGAGATGGTAGGACATGGCAGACATGAAAAAGAATGAAAGCGAACCAGCTCTAGCCGCCCGACATCCTGGTTATCCCTCAGATACCCTCTGAGGTTCGTATGATCCATGAATCTGAAGACGAGAGCAAACGGGTGCTCCCGAGTAGAATAAACGCCGATGAACGATACAAA
>Ga0307516_10003650_pt1 | contig 19552 bp, 24 predicted proteins | sample 19_EM_MG_FD_203310 | JGI IMG/M metagenome (GOLD analysis project Ga0307516, IMG submission 203310) | Populus trichocarpa ectomycorrhiza microbial communities from riparian zone in the Pacific Northwest, United States - 19_EM | ecosystem: Host-associated > Plants > Roots > Unclassified | place...
TTCGTAGAACACCGGCGCAGTCGCGGGGGGAGTGGGACTGCGCGAGTATTTGTGGACTTTAAACGAATACGAAAACCCCAACCTCTCCGTTGGCCGTCAGTAGGGCAAATCTCGACCACTGGTGCCCATCGACAATGGATGTGATGATTCCCAGAGTTACGGGCGGTCAGTGTAACAGATGGTAGCAGAATGTAGACCTACCGAATCGGATTGCGAACATTGGCTTCCGCCTGAACGCGTCCACCCCTCACAGGGCACCGGGGAAAATCAACGACCATGAGGTTTACATCCGAACACCCCCAACCTAACCAAATGGCACACCGGAAGTTCGAGTCATTCTTATACACACATATCCAATGACATGTCGTGATGTGTACGGTAGGGCTACACTGTAAAATCGGCTTTGAAGAGGGTACCGCAACGACCACACCGAAGGTCCACCGCATCCCTCAATGCATAACACTGCCTACAACGTGTGAACGGTCGACCGTATCCCCCCTTGCCATCCTTCCCGCGGTCGTCACACGTTCGGCAATACAGGCCTTGCAGCAGCTCGGAAAGAGTGTAAACGTGGTCGCGGGGCTCGCGTGCGCAACGAACCATGGTTTCTGGTTCGCCGGGGATGGGTTTTGAAGGTGGCCTACGAGGAGGTTCTGGAGTCCCCTGTGGTTCAACCCCGACCGAACCCCGAATCGCATGCCGTTTCTTGGTTGAGAGCCTGTGATATACGAAGCCAAGAGTTTTCGCCTGGAACACGGCCTTCCCACACGACATCGCCCGAATGTGTTCCTGGATTTCTCGAGACGTGGTATCACTCTCGAAGCTACCAAACAGGAGATCACCCTCCATGTTCAGTATCTTGTCATCACTGGAAAAAAATCACGGCATTCGAAGGAACTCATACTATCATCCTATTGGAGGTGGACTCACGATGCGGTAAAGGGTGAAAACAATTCGGTGACGATGTTTGACACCGAGAGATTTTGCTTCACATGCTCGTAGGCAAGGACCATCACTCCGTCCAGTGACACCTGTCAACGATGAGCAGATGATGCGGAAACAGGGGTGAAACCCTCACCGACTTTGCCAAAGAATACATCGATTTTGGCGAGCAGGAGAGCGGAAGATTCGAGAGCGCCTTTTCCGAACGCAAGGGAGAGAACCGTATTTCCTCCATGTAAAAATAGGAGAATAACGATCTCCATCTGCCCGAGTTGTGATGTTTTAGATTATTCCACCTTCGTTCCAGGAGTACTCACGTTCTCCAGGCGCCGGTATGCAGAAGCAGAGCCGGACCCCCGCCCCCAACTTCTGTCGGGCAGTTCCTTGGGAAAAGTCAATCAGTTGAGGGTTTGTCCCACGGATGGGAACAAGTTACAGCGATTTAGGTTCGGAAGTATCTGCGATCTCCGAGCCTGCTGCACCTTCCTCATCTTCCAGGTCGCTATCAGTTTCAGACCCAGAGCCAATATCTCTATTATCCGTCACTGGGCACGCGACTGGGAACCGGCAAACGATGAGGCCTATTCGAACGCCGAAGGACTCTGTGACACATACCACCCTGTATCAAGCACAACTTCTCTCCGACAGCAGCACTGGACAGGTAAATCGGTCGGGGGGAGCCCCCACGACCACGTAAGCTCTTCGCAAAGAACTGACAATCCACAAAAGTTCCCGTGTAGATCGAATGATGCAAGGCCACCTCAACGCTCCCCAAAATCTTCGGTGATGGTTGTTGCTGTCGCGGGCTCTCAACCAAGGATCAAACAAACCGCGGGCAACGAATGCTTACTACAAGTGAAACGATACTTGGCCCTTTTTCCACAGGGACCGCCTTGGCTTTCGAGAGCTCCTCCCACAACATTCCCAGTGTATCAGCAGAACGCTCCAGCCGAACTCCAGAGAGGGTCGACAACTTTGCCCGGAGCCGTTTGATTATGTCCTCCGAGGTGCTATCGTCAGAAGTGAGGATAAGGTAGACGAGTCGCTGAACCTGAATCCCCTGTATGTTGGGAAAGCTAAAACGGTGCCAGGCACCAGAAATGGGTAAGCATTGCCTCGGAAGGTCTGCGTGGACGTACAAAAATGTGAAGTCGCTGAAGATCTCTTCCACTAAATCACAGCAACCCAAGTTATCAAGGATCCTCTCCCATGCGAGCCGTCTGAGTTCTGGAATATCATACTTCCGAACGGTCTCAGCACTGCGAGTCGGTGTCGAGGGAACGGTTACCTTGTCTGCCAGCCTGTATATTGACTTGGGCGAAACCCTCGGCGGGTTGTCCATTTCCCATTTTGGTTTCTCTGACGCCCGATAATCTCTGTTCGCCTCGGAGCCAAACGGGGCGAAGTCTATTTCTCCCGTGTATGTGTAGTACAACAGGGCCTCGAAACTGAGGAGTGGTTAGGCGTTCGTTGGACAGTACGTTGCGAGCGGGAGCTCACGTTGTGGCGGCAATATCCCTGATAATCGCGACCTTCCCCGGCTGTATGTGGGTCGTCCCAGGGCGGCCACCTGAGTTGCCGGCCGTGGGGGTCACTTGGTCAGCACCGCCATCGGTTGTCGACGATAGGGCCGATCTGACTTGGGCAGATCCCTGGTCTGGGACCGCCGCACCCATCCCTCGAGCGAGGTGATCGATGGCGGTATCCTCGCTTGGGAGCTCATCAGCCTCCGTGTGGCCTTCTACTTCATCAAGGTCACTGTCGGATAAATACTCATAGGAATCCGTGTACGATTCCTCGTCGGGCGGGAATTCATCTCTAAGATTCTTCACCGCCCCTTCCGAGAACCGATCTGAGAAGACTGCCGAGAGACAGAACCCACCACAAAAAGAGGAAGATGAGAGACTTGAAAGTAATACACCAAAGAAGAGAGAAGACCCGATCACTTACGAGCCTCAAAGTAAGGTACGGCCGCGAGTACACGGCTATTCGCGAACAGGGTTTTCGGGGTTCCGACACGACCAGATTGGTCCCTGCACGAGAAGACGTAGAATTTGGTGTCGATGAACCTCCCAGAGGTTATAGAGTCATTTAGAGCGGTGTGCAGGGAGTGTGGCTGGCTCATGGTTAGACGTTAGGGAGCCGTCGTTGCCAACAATCCCAATTCATTCACTCCAAACCACGTGCGCGTCGTGTTGAGATTACGGCATGCCACGCAGGTGATCCCAGGCCTGCCTGAGGCCTCGCAAGAAGATTCTCGTTTTGGGAAGCTTCGGTGGTGAACGAAAATCCAGCACGTTTGTGAAGACGAGGCACAACGTCGTGGAAGCTCAAGAGAAAAGAAGCCCCGACCCATCGATCACTTCAACTCCGCCCGGTTGGCTGAACCTTGTGACCGTTGACTGAAATAGTTCAACATCGCAAAGTCTGAACATCACGCGGCGCGGTTGGGAGGGCCATCTAACCCAACAGACACGATCACCCCAGCTCGAAGCTCCACGAAAAGCGTATCAACTCATGACCATCCCAGAGCGGGAGCGCTGGAAAATCCCGCGGTGCTGGGGAATTGTATTGTCGAAATTGTTGACCTGAGCAGTGGCCAGTGAAGACTCTCCGAAATTTTCATGCTTCAAATGGAGGGTTATCAGGGCGTCACCCCGTTGGCCATTGTGCATTTTGTGCGGGGACTTTTCCTGTTCAAGTCTAATCCTTTCGTAACGTTTACACAATCCCCACCCCCCACCAATGGTGCTTGAATGCAGGGAGGAATTGTCCCGGCATCCCTGGCCACTTGACCAGTCCGGATTAGCGGCCTGCTCCCCGACTGAACCGGCTGTCCCGATCATTCCATTCTTCGACCGAACAAACGAGTGTAAGCACATTTAGACCACTCTATCCTCTGATGAATGGGGGCCTCCAGACGCTTGGGCTACCCATGTATGAAGCACGGGATCCCTGACGGATGTTATCGCCGGCGATCCGCCGAATCTCATGCGAATGGTGCGAACCCCACCGAGCTCCAGTCCGCAAGCAAGATTAGCTCAATGTGCGCGCAAGTCTGCGTCATCACTTGAGCGTAACAAAAACGCGAAAGGCGAAGGAGCCCGAGCCGGGTCTCGGTCCACGCATCGCCCACTGGGGGATAGTACGCGGTCATACAGTAGAATTGATTCGAGGCCGAGGAGGTAAAGCGATCGCGAACAGGTGCGAATTCAGAAGAGAGTCGGGTGGTCGGGTACCCCACATAACCATGCTGCATAGCCAGAGAAGGTTTGAATGAAAAGAGAAGGTGCCGATCCAATCTCACTCCCACCCCGCAACAACGGCAGAGGTCCCGCAGGAGGGAACGAACCCAACCCACGATAGTATCTCGTAGCTCACGCATCCGGGGACAAACATGAACACCGGCAAATCAGCTCGTGTGATGGAAGAGATACGACAGGGATCAAGGTTTCGAGCGTGGGATGGGACCACAGGGGTACGAATGAGGGTCGATGGGGCACCAGCTTGGCGCTGCAGGGAAGGGTCGACTTTCCATTGTCTGCGTACGTACGGGTGATTGTGAAGCAGCGCGGGGAGACCGGTCGAGCGGATTGATCCGCCAAAAATTCAAGGAGGGAAAAAAACGGGGCGGTATTGTCTGAATAGCGAGCGCCAGAGTTTTCGAAGCATCGCAGGGATCTGTGGTTGTATTTCCATCGAAGACTTTGACTCTGTGGGGCGGGTACAGGTCGCAAGTCCCAAGATCGAGAACCGGGTGTGTGTCCGGCGCTGTGACCATGAGGTTGTGAGGAGGTAGGGGAATAGAAGAGGAATAGGGGGGGGGGCGAGTGACACTCGTTCCTCATTCGGTTGAGCAACTCCGCACAAATTTCGAAGCTCCTCCCGGTCGTTTGGCCGGGGTGGAACCGGTTTTGATTTCTGTTGCGACAAAGCTGGTAACGCGGGCACAAACACTGGGTAGCCCCTGCGCTCCGAGTAAGGATCAAATCTGCGGAGATTTGGAAACAGAGAGGAAAGATCAAAAGGGCGAGCTTTCAGCGAGCGGCGCAGGGTGATCAAGGGATCTGACAGAGAAAGGTAGCGCGCAGCAGTGTCCTATCGTAGGAGCAACACGACACGATGAGCGGGTGAACATCTGAGACTGTCAGGAATCAGGTGAAAAAAGTATGGGCGGGTTTATTGATCAGGCAGAACCGAGACACGCACACGGTAATCATCAGGCTCGGACAGTTGTAGATCATGAGAACGGTTGGTTCCGAGGCCGTTTCCCATTTGCAGATAGAGGACCACACGACGAACATATGGCTGTGACCTGTAGGAAGTCGTGGACCGGCCACCGATCACTCGTAAAGAGATTACCCCCGGGAGAAATTGGCCGGTGAGAGGAAGAGGGGGGTGGGTTTGAGGAAAACGAAACTTCGGATCGCCTCGTTCTGATGTGGTCGCCAGGGGAGAGGGGGGAGCAAGAGAATCCAGCCCCGGGAGAAGCAGATCGCAAGGAATTGGGCGACTGCAGTGTCATCCTGATTCCCGTACAATGGATCACGGCAATCCAACAGGTAGCCGGACGGAAATCACCGTGGAAGAGAACATGCGAGGAGGGCTGACCATCTCGGGACACCTCAGGGCTTTGAGGGGATCGGATCAAAATCGCAGAGTCTGTGGTGCCGCAGAAGATCCGGAGAGAGAGAGAGTCACCTCGGTCTCGGCGGACGGGGGAGTTAAGGACCTCAGAGTGGTTATCGAGACCGCCGGGAGCACCGTTGGTTCGTCGGCTGAAGCATCGGTAGCTTTCGTCGATGACCCTCGCAAGCCAGAAGGAGGAGGGCGAAGGACGGCTAGCACCGTCGACATACAATCTCCGCGGCGGGTCTGAGCGTAATCGGTCTGAAGTGCGCAGGGTGGTGGGAAGGGGCATAATGAAAAATTGATTCCAAGCTGATGGCCTCTGCTCCGGTAGCACCTCGAACAATGACGAGAATTTGGGAATAAATTAGATCGTCCCTTAGCCTCGACGAGGGCGAGATTGAATGGGATCTCCCAGAATTCAGGGGGTTTAAAGTCCCAAACGCGCGAGATTGAGTCGCTTAAATCTGCCTCCTGCCGCTCAATCATGGAGAGGCCCTGGCCAGGGTATAGATGCTCGCCACACCCTCCAAAGCATCAGTCATCATACATCAGCATCGACCGAAGCCAGGAGTGCTAAAAGGAGCCGAAGACGAAAAGAACACCAGACGTTTCTGATCAGATCCCGGCCAAGGTCCCCTGGGAGAGCGGCCCGCCATAGCTGGGGCCAGTCCCGTGTAGGGGTATGGTTGTAGCGATGAGGGAAAGATCTTGCTCCCGGCAAAGTGCACCGGCTTTCTTTCGGCCGAGTGGGTGGCCAAAGCTCTCTCCCACACAGACTGGGACTCGTCTCTCCTCCGGAGGGCTCCGATGACGTCCTCCCCAACGGGCGCCTGAGGGTCTCGCGGAGGCAAACGACGTTCTGGAACGGTGTCTGGTGTCCCCAGATCTCGATCTCTACCCCATTCCCCACCCACGTGTCTGTTTGCAATTTATTTATTTTCCCCACCAGCTCCGTCAATTCAACTTCCAACTCCCGAAGTGCCGCGATGTCTCTAGTCCATTCCTCAGTCTCGCCATTTCTGCGTTCCTCCATTGTTGGTGGTATGTGCGTATCATTTCATCTCGCGTTTTATACATAGAATCCTTCCCCGGTAAATAATAGGCAGAAGAATGGGGGTGCGGATCAAGTAAAAAGACATGGCTACAAGATACATTGATAATCAAAGGAGAACGTGGTAGAAACATCTGGAGAAGGCCAAGTCGAAGAAAACAGTGGAGTGCGGAAAGCAAGGTGGACGAGCGTTCGAGAGGGCAAAAGGGAATCGGGAAAGAGACACAGGACAGCTGAGGAATCAATCCGGAGCACAACCGAGTCCGTCCGTGAGAAGCCAATAAATTACGACGCACGCAATTTCACCGGGGGCGACAGGTTCCTATACAGAAGACGAGAAGGAATAGAGAGGGAGGGGGAATAAAGGACGGGAACAGAGTGAAGGTGTGCATATTCGAAACCAGGGCGTGGCCAGCGTCCAACGATGGAGAGTGACGACGACATGGTGGCAGAGAATTCTAAAGGTTTTCCAGACCCTCCTGCAGAGGTCATTTGGGATGAAAGTTTTTGTGGCATCCGTCTACTTTCTGTCCCAGCCGCCGTAATTGCCCATCTCACCAACAGCTGGTCGAGGTAGATCGTACGTCAGCTCTGGTGGCGTCAACAACCTGTCTCCTCCACCGGCCGTACCTGTGGACGTCGACGATGTCGTACTGGGTGGACTCGGAAAGTAGCCGCTGCTGGTATTGGTCGAGGACGGACTGTTCAACGGTCCGGTGCCAGAAGACGGCGGATAGAACGCGCTTGTTAAAGTTGGGAGATAGTTACCACCACCCCCCGACTGTGAGTTTGGTCCAGAAGACCAGGGACGGTGGGGTACTCCACTCCCACCTCCCGAAGAGTTCCCATTCCCAACAGAATTCAGAGGCGGAAGAGGAAGCTGCGCCTGCAGCATCCCAGGCGACGATCCGTGCGTGGGGAAAGATGACTTGACCGTCGGCAACGCAGTCGTCGTGTACGAACGTTCCCTAGTCCCGTTGTGGGAAGGGAAATGGCTGGGGATAGGCGGAAGCATCGACGAAGACCAGTGGGAAGAGGAGGCAGGGGTGGTGGTGGTCGTCGAGGAAGTCGACGAATAACCAGACCCGCCAGTGTGGGGACTACCCGACGCGCGGTCATTCCAGTATCCGCTGTGGGACGACTGGGACGACTGGTAACCGTTCCCGGACATGTGGCTCTGCGAGAGGGGGAGGGAGGGTTGCTCGTGTGGAGAGTAGAGCGGAGCAGAGCGAAGAGAGGGCACATGAGAGTTGGAGGACCCATGCGGGAACGGGAGCGATTGGAGCGAAGGACGATGAGAATAATCGCTGCTGGGTTGATGACGCGATTGCGGATACGGGTAGCCGGAGTAAGAGCCATGAGAGTGAAGAGTCGACGAGTTGTTGTGCGGGAACATATCGTCAAGGTTGCCAGGCGAAAGTTCTGGATTTTGTCCGTTAAATGAATAATGCGAGGGGTGTCGGTTATCTAAACCGTCACCTTCAACGGGGGACGGGTCGCCGCCCGAGAGATCCTCCGGGTCTGTCATGGACAGCGCGCCGGCATCGTTCTTTCTTCTCTTGCGAGAGTTGTTCGGACGACGACGATAGACGTAATCTGGATACTTGGAGTTGAAAGTGTCTTTGAGACGCTTGGCTTGATCCAGATAAAACTGCTTTTGAGACTGAGGTGAACGGAAGCATACAATCAGTCCACATACAATCCTCGATCAGGAACGGAATTCATATAAGCGAGAAGTAGCTCACAATGTCCATCGCGTTCCACTCCTTGCTGAGAATCTTGCTGATCTCGCCGGTGCGCATCATTTGGTTGGCGGCAGATACTTCTGGCCTGCGCTTGCGGGCGAAGATCATGAAGGCGTTCATGGGACGCTTTGGTGTCCCGTCTGCGTTAAGAGACTGGGCAATCAGAGAATTAGCGAAGGCGGAGCCATCCTTGTCGTCTGTCGGGACAGGGTCTATTGAGTAAAGCGCGAAATGCGAAGTGTACTGGAGACCAACCGCTGGGGTGAGCCGGCTTGAGTTCGGATGGGTAACCGTAAGGAGAGTAGCTCGAGTTTGGGCTGGTGTTATCCGAGGGTTCCTTGAGGGGCATGCGCAAGAGGTCGGTGGAATGGTTGTCCATGGTGAGATCAGTGGTAGCGGGTGTATTGAGCGAATACCGGCTCATTGGCGCGTTCGATTCGGCGGTAGTTTTTTTTTACTAGGCAGAGCTGAAGGAAGAGAAGAGGAGGCGCACGACTCGAGCTCGCTGGAGGGGCCGGCGTGGAAGGAGGGAGAAGGCGGAGGAGAAGGAGTCGGGATGTGGGAAAGTGGGAAGTTAGACGCGACCGGACGACGTCTCTTTGTATTTTGCGGACGAGAGGAGGAAGTGGTGTTGAGGAAATTGAATTTTTTATTTTATTTTAGTTGTCGGTAATCCCCGCGCACCGGGGTCTTTTCAATTCAAATCACCGCCCCAGATCTCTGGCGTGACTTCTGTCCTCGGTCATCCTTTCCATATTAGGAGAGCGGTGATCACTTTCCTTTTCCATCTTTTATTTTTTATTTTTCACGATTTGATCGACGACCCTGGCAACAAACTACAGCAAAGGGTCCGTCTCGCTTCGTTTGCTTCCGCTACCATGCCTCATCTCCTCATCCTCGCACTGTTAGCCGTAGCGTACGGTGGCCCGTTCGGGAATAGACACCCTTGCTCAAACCTTCCTCCCCCCCTCCCCGGAAAGAACTCGCCGGCGTGGCCTTAGGTCGCCGTAGAATTGTGCGACACACAGCTTCCTCTCGCCCTGAAAGGCCATAGTGCCATTGTGTCTCACATCTCATCATCCTATCAATCAACGCTCTCCACGAGGACTGGCACCTCCCGCACGCGATCTTCATAACCCACCCGCCTTGTTTCGCAGAGGCCTCCGTTTCTTATCTATATCAGATTAACGTCCTCCCTAACCCACACTCCCTCCAAGACTGCGCAGCCTATAACCGTACCAGACGTTCCTTCAACGCGTGTTCCAAACCCAACACCGCGCCAATCCACACCACCGCATCAGTACGGGGTCCCAGCGGTGTTCTTGCCTTGGCTTTGGCCCTACGGCATCCACCTGTTCAATCGCTCATCATCACCCAGCCACCCGAACCATTTGTGTTCCGACCGCCTCTCCTCACTGAGGCAGTCCGTGGTTTCCTGGTCGTCTCTCAGTGAATCTCGCGCGCCAATCCTTTAGAACTCACCACTGAACAACTGGCGCCCTTCTCAATTCGTCGATCTCGTCTTGCTCTCCCCGTATTCATACAGATCTCTTTCAATAGGTTAGAAAAGTCTCATTCGACACGGGCAGACACCCCAGAGTAGCCCTTTGTACGTACGAACCTGGTAATTCTGCCCCAGCAACCAAAGCGGCGTGAGCCATGGCCTGGGAAAGTGTGACCTGCCGAATCAATCCAAGCCACGGCATACGTTCACGCCCCAAGGCCAACGCGAGCTCGCAGCCGCCACAACCGCGAGGGGGAACGTGGGTGGAGACGTAAAAATCGACCCGGTTTTCCGGTTTGACTGTCGCAGATCGAGCCGGCTTTGATCTTCCGCATCCACTTTGAGCTGGATGTGTTTAATGAAGAGCAATTGGACATAAACATGACATACGCTCGTCCCGAATACGTTCATGTCCGAGCTGCTAGAGATAAGGTTCGAGATGTCAAACCCAGAGATCCAAACGATGACGCTGCCACCTCTCGATCCAGCGAGAGATAACAGGCCACTAGCCATTCGAAAGCAAGTCCGACCTGCCCGCTCCATGAGTTTTGCCGTATGTCGGGCGCACGTTCCGTTTGGGACCCTACGAGCCATAGCACCCCGAGCGGACGGAGATAACCCCAGACCTGAGTCATCACCCCAATTCGCAGCTTATCCACGAGGCGGTTGCCAGAGAATTGAACAGGCCATGAGCTGGCGCATCCGCACGGATTCCGCCCACCGAGCACGAAAAGATGCCTGGATCGACACGGAAATGAGTGAGCCCGGTCCCTTGGCAAGAAATGAAACAAGCAAGGTCGGCGAAAATGTCCCGCAAGGTCCGGAAACAGGGGCAGCCCTGGCGACGCTTCGTGGCTACTGCCTGCTTCCTCAAACCGCTGTAAACGCATTCCGGACCAAACGGATGAAAAACGTGACGGGGTCCCAGGGAGAGATAGTGGCCTGATCTCGAATGCCTCGAGGAGATCAGAAGCCATTATCAGAAGAACCGCCACGAGACCAGCCCGGGCGAACAGTGGGGGTAGGGTGAGAGCTTCTGGAACCCGAAGGGTATGGGTAAATTTGTGGCTCGCTAGCCGCCATCGCTAGCCCCTGGCACGCGTAGCCCCAAAAGCTGGGCGTAGGGGGAGAGAGTCACGCTGGGATGCGATTTGATGTGAGGCAGACGCTCGAGATTGGTGGAATCCTAGTAAGCGACCCAAACGGATTTACTTTCGCTGGACAAGGCGGACAAGTGGGGAGCCAGATCACGGTCCTCGCGTCTTGGGGCATGGACAAGCATATTACGTCTTAGGGCCCTGGCAAGCTCCGAAACCATGAGAGACCGACGGCGGTAAAGTGTTCCTGATGGCATCGGCCCACAAATACGACGAAGTTTCTAGCGAAGTTGGCCAGAGTAGGAAGGGCCCGGTCGAAGGGTCGGTTGAGGTCGGAACCATTGGGGACGGGGGGAAACATCCGATAATGGAGGCACGAGGATTTTTGGAGGTGAAGGAGATGTCCGAGAATGTGAAACCCCACCAGGTCTGGGCCACCCGTCTCGCAAGGGTGAAATCGACGGCTGGTCTCGTAACTTTCCGTTAAAGGTGTTGCTTGTTTCGCTCCCACTAACCAGGACTAGGACGCCCATAATTTTCCATCACTTCTGGTTCCTCCCGTAATACTACCGGTCCGCTTACGTTCGCCCGTCTCCCCGTGATTTTGCGTCTCGCCCAGCTACCACGATCCTTATTCCCGAAACCCGACGAATTGTAACCCCCCACGAACGGAGGTAGGGCAACAGCGCTGTTGCTGAGAGAGAGTCTCGAGTGTTTCATCTCCAATCGGGTCCTGCAACCCAGCCACGCCCCAACGACGATGCGGGTTGCAAGGGGGAGACGCTGACTTTGAAAGCAACAAGAAACATGATCAAAAAGCCGCGAATACGGACGGCTGACACTTCCCAGCCGACGGAGGCAATTGGTGATATTACCCCTTCTGATCCACCGGTCTCTTCTTACGTCTTGGTCGGTTTTCGCATGATTTTAGCGTTTCAGTTCACATCCAGCAATGCCATACCCAAAACGGCGGCGCCGGCTAACCCCCGCCCTATCGTCGACATCTCTCCCTCTTTGCTTGCGTGCACTCCCTCGGCCACAACTTTGTTTCCGCCTGTGCATGTGAGAAGTCGTAGCTGAAGCGCTCACACTTCTTTTCATTTGATTTCGGCCATCGATGGTCCGCGGCGGTTTCTCCGGCTGATACGGCACACCAACGAACCCTCGAATCCCCCTGACAGCACCCTTCAAGATTCTTGGCCATCCCCACGCAGACTTCCCGGCTGCCGACAAGCGGTTTCCGACTTGACTTCTACGGTGCCTGTCCGCACCGCGGGGGTCAAATCTTTTCTGGGTCCGTTTAGGATCTCACGTCAACGTTCTCCATCAGCACCCGGCCGGTATCGTGACCTTTCCCTTCTTTGGGCACGGGTGGTGGTGGAAGTACCCCAGACGTCCGCATGTGATGCGAGAACCTCCACACACACCCCAGCCACCCCACGACCGGGTGCACTGGCAATCCGAATACATTCTCACCAAACGTAAAATCGAGACGACCTCTTCCGCACGTTGGGACCACACCACGCCGACGCAGTGGGCGCACGCCAACCAACTCAACAGATAAATGAGCAATCTTCCATTCTACCTCTAATTTTATCTGCTCTATCGCCTGTACGCGCATCGAGACGGGAATATAATCCGCTGGGTTTGAATGAGTCCCAGCCCATGATCGAGTCCAATTCGACGGATTTTGAACAACCGCGTAGATTTGAAGAAATCACCAGCCATACATTTATAAAGGTGTGCTGTTCACCGCCCCAGGGCCATGCACTCGGTCTCTCCAATTCAGTCAGATGATCACCGATCCATCCCTCATGTTGAGGTAGGACACCACCCACAACCGCACCCATCCCATTTGGGGACAAGACCACGCTGGGGTGCGTATGTAAAAAAGGCATTTGGCCCAAGTCGTCTCGTTCTCTTCTCTCCCCTTTTCACTACCCATGGGTCTTCTGGTCTGGAACGCGGAACCTTTCCGTTGTTATCTCATCGTCCACCCGTCGGATGATCGTGATCTGCCGCTAGCTTGGGGCTGCCTAGCATCGTCCTATTAGGGCCGAGGGATAATCGATAACCGATAAACGATTGAGGAGCACTATTAGTGTCTCCAATCGCGCCCCGTTACGCCTCGCTTTTGATGGTGTTGTAAGTTGATCCTGTTTCCCGAACCATGCGTCCGGAACGCGGACACCCGAACAATAAACTCCGACACTCCGCGGTTGAGGCTGATGGCTGCCCCATTTCAGGCTCCGACGGCTGATTTCCACGGGAGCTGTCTGACTCGCTGAGAAAGAGAGGTTTCAATCAGCAGATCAAGCGCCGCAGGTGCTGAGCGTTCAAACCTTAACGTTCATCAGCCAAACTAGCGCAGAAGGCCGGTGTGTGTTGGCTGTGAAGCTTGTTCACGTGAGCGCCAAGGGAGAGCTCAAAGGGGGACGGATCTTCAGACTGGGGTCTGGGACACACCGTCACCGAGAGCAGGGCCGGCCAGAAACGAGCCATCCAAGAGAACCCGAGTTGACATCGTGTCAGGGCCGCAGGAGTTCTCAGACAGAAACTCAGGTTCAAAATGTTGGCACGGAGAGATATCTTATGGGTTTACCATTGGGTGGTTCACGTCGTAACTGAGCTGAGCCGTGTTGCGACAAACGAACAACCTTGACAGGTCGAGCGGGCCCCTAATCTCCTCTGATGGGCAGGAGGAGACGGGGTTCCTCGGGCATGAATTCCATCAGGAGGTGAGACGCTTGTGGGAACGCCGTCAACGTAACCGTTTTCTCATTGGAATGAAGCGCCACCGCGCGAGGTAGAAGTTTCCTGGTTGACAGTCGTGAAGATGTCAGGTTACGCCGGGAAGAGCTTTCAATCGGAGGTCCACACCCCGGGACGGGCACAAAAACACCATAGGCGTTTCACACGCGGCTAATCTTCTCAACTTACACTCCCTGGGTCCATTGAAAACTTTCCGACTCTGTGATCCAGGCGCGTGTTCGAGTCCAAGCGAGAGTTAAAGTGATTCATTGACGAGAGAGAGCGTCACCCCCGCTCACCGATCGATATTCAATCATTGTAAAGGCTTCAAGTGGGTGAGCGTTTGGAGGGATTGAAAGATCGAGAGAACCTCCAAAGTCCCGGCGTGATCAGGCCTGCCTGCGGTCTACGTTCCGCGCCATCAAGGGGAACTGAAACGCCAAGAGGTCACTATGAGACCAGGAGTTTTCCGCCAGCAGAGAGATAAAAACTCCCAGGTTTTGAGTCGCCTAGGTTGGGGTAAGGCCGGCCAGTTGGGGTGAAACGTTGTTGAGGCAGTTGCGAAAGCAATTCGTTTTCTACGTCGGGCACGCCGCCATAGAACACTGAGGTGAGTCCCCAGAAAGAGCAGTTGGGCTGTGGAGGCGAGGTAGGAGTTTGCCTTTGATGTGATCGGCACATCCGGCGATCCTGCCGAGGGAAACCTAATCACCGTTCACCTCCAGGCGAAGTGCCTGTACCGAGGGTCGTCTCGTGTACCTCTCGTGCCCCTGCGAAACATTGGAAGGTACCCGTGCGCTCTGCGGCGTCGACCGCCTGGCGCCACTGGGTGTTTCCGAGTATGACGTAAAGCATTGAAGGACGTTATTCATATCCAGCCCACACAGTCGCCACCACGACTTTCCCGGACGATTGCTGCAAGGCTTCATGTCTGCCCTCAAGAAGGACCCCTCCAGAGGACTCTGGGGTGGCCTACTCCCTGTTGCGTTCGCAGGAGTCTTTGCTGCTCTTGCTCTTTATCCCCGAATCGGTTCCCTTCCACGCTATCTGTCGTTCGAACCATGGTCCAGCCCAAATATCAGCTCGGATACGAAATTTCTGAGAAACGTGTCATCGTGTCCAGGTAGCGTCTTCATTTCTCGACCTTATTGATTGGTCCGAACGGGTACTGTAGGTTACGATCTAACCTCTGTTGAAACCTCCGAGTACGGCCTCACCGCAAACCTCGCCCTAGCTGGGAAAGAATGCCACGCATACGGAACTGATCACAACGATCTCATAGTCGAAGTTACTTACGAAACCAATACACGGTGGGGAGACGAGGTTCTGACACGAGCGCTGACTGACCCTACCCCGTTTTCTTGAACGACCGTAGCCTCCGCGTCAACATCCACGATGCTGAACAATCCCAGTTTACGATTCCAAATGCCGTAGTGGGGTTACCCCCGCGAGCTTCTGGGATTAGTGGACACTCTTCCGACCTCGTGTTCAATTACGAAACATCTCCATTCTCGTTCTGGATCACTCGTCGTTCAGACCCTCACGCGTTTCCACTGTTCGATACGCGTATATCTTCGTTACCAAAGGCACCCATATCGGATGTGATCCCTGGCAAACCGTTGACTTCCTTGGACGGTTTCCCATTGGTCTTTGAGGACCGATACCTCCAGGTCCGTCCGCATTGACTGACTGACACAAAACAACTCTCCTGAAGCGTTCGGCAGGTCACTTCTGCGCTTCCGCTCAATGCCAACGTCTATGGCCTAGGCGAGGTCGTTGCCAGCAGCGGATTCAGACGAGATATCGGAGGAGGTACTTCGCACGGATCCGTCCAAACGATGTGGAATCGAGACAGCGCTGACCCGATCGACGAAAACATGTACGTGCGTCCCCCGTTATCCCCAATGGGTTTCTCACCAGCTGAGGTATTCTTCAAGGTATGGTAGCCACCCAGTCTATCTCGAGCACCGCTTTAATGAAGATATGATCTCACCTCGATCTCATGGTGTCTACTTGCACAGGTAATCGCCCCGTGTATTCTATACTCGCAGTCGCTGACGCAGATTCACAGCGCTGCGGCATCCGATGTGCTCTTGTTAACTCCTCCGGGATCACCTATCTCACTGATCCAATACAGAATGCTGGGCGGAACTCTCGACTTCTACTTTTTCTCCGGTCCAACCCCGTCCCAAGTGATTGAGCAATACAGCGAGGTTATCGGGAAGCCGGCGTGGCAAAACGCCTGGGCGTTTGGTTACCAACAGTGTCGGTGGGGCTACGAAGATATATCGGAGTTGCGGGAGGTCGTTCGGAAGATGAATTTCTCGAAGATTCCTTTGGAAGGTTAGCCCGTCCTTCTCTGACTATCCTAGCCACATCTGCTTACGTCTTTAAGTGATATGGAGTGATATCGACCTGTACCATGCGTATCGCGACTTCACGACCGATCCAGTTAGGTACCCGGCCGAGGATATGAGGGACTTCATTTCCGAACTTGTGAGTGTTCTTGCGCCCAGCGACCGGACCTTGATTGATATCCACATCACCACAGGCCGCAAACGAGCAACACTACGTACCAATCGTGGATGCGGCGATTCCCGTGGTGACCAACGGGACTGATACAGTATGTGCGTGACACGTTTGGGGTATTCCTCTGACACCCGACGCGGTAGTACGCACCTTATCAAACTGGGAGAAATTTGTGAGTCAGGCGGACGATAGGCAACCACCTGGCTAAGGCATTCTCCAGGGGTGTTTTTGTCAAGAACCCTGACGGGACAGAACACATTGGCCAGGTAACTAACTCGCTCTCGGATGTGCGCGCCCCGATATGAATATAGCCCTTCTAGGTCTGGCCAGGATACACGGTATTGAATCACACGCCGCGTCACCGAACTCATCTCGTTGCGAACACTCTGGTCAGGTTTTCCCCGATTGGTTTTCCCCGGAGACGCAGGGTTGGTGGACAAACGTGCTCTCCGATTGGTTCGCTTCCGGCGTCCAGTTTTCAGGGATCTGGTTGGATATGAATGAAGTCAGCTCCTTCTGCGACGGTTCTTGGTTCGTACAATTCATTCTGGCATCCTTGATCGATGATGGTGATCGTTCCACCGCAGTGGCACCGGCGCAGATTTGAGCAACACGAGCGTCCCATTCTATCTCCCAGGGCACCCAAACAACCCTGTGATAGATTACCCAGAAGGGTATGGTTTTTCTGGCCTTGTCCGGGCCCGCCTAACTGAGTGTCCCAAGATACAATGCCACGAGGTTCGGACCCAGCGGAAACATCACAGTCAACGGAACACACACGTACGATCCGTCCGTCCATGCCGATGGGGCAGGCAACAACGTTACCCCTGAAGCTGGCGACAAACGCCATGGGACTGGTCCTGCGTACTCTCTCCACAATGGTATCAAATTGGTTCACCTATGGGCGTATTTTTTGACGCGCATGCCCAGGAAACGGCCCTCTCTCCTCTCTGACACTCGCAACAAATGCCACTTATGCTCCCGGATTCACCGAGTTGGACGTTCATAACCTCTGGGGTCTCATGAACTCTCGAGCCACGTTCAAATCGCTCCTCGAGATTCGGAACGGGAAACGGCCTTTCATCATTAGCCGCTCGACGTTCGCTGGTTCGGGAACGTGGGCAGGGCACTGGGTATGATTCTTGTGTGACTTCCCACAATGTATTTGTCTGAATTATAGGTAGCTCGGAGACAACTTCAGCAAGTGGGAATACCTACGACACAGTATCCAAGGCGTCTTGCAATTTCAGATTTTCCAGGTTCCGTTTGTGGGGGCAGATACCTGTGGTTTCAGTACGGTTCGGTCCTGTGTCTCGCTTTAGGTGTCTTCTGACGAGCCACTCCCCGACCCGCAGTTGGAAACACGGATGAGGAGTTGTGCAATCGTTGGATGACCCTCTCTGCCTACCTCCCGTTCTTCAGGAACCATAACATCCTCTCGGCCATTCCTCAGGAACCATATGTCTGGGACAGCGTCGCGGATGCTTCAAGGGATAACATCGCCATCCGGTACTCGTTGTTGCCGTACTGGGTGAGTCTGTTGGGAGAAGAACCACACACACACAGTGCCTCACGTTTCTGAGCGGTGTTTTTTCACTTGTTCAAATAAAGTACACGCTGTTCGCGGATGCTTCAAGATACGGAACACCCCCCATTAAGGCACTGTTTTACGAGTTCCCAGACGACCCCGAGCTGTTCACTGTTGAAAAACAGTTCATGATCGGGAATGCACTCCTTGTTACCCCGGTCTTATATCCGAACATCACGACCGTCAATGGTTTGATGACTTCCGGTCTTTAATTTCCGGCTCGTGCTCAAGTCAACCACAGGTTATTTCCCCGGTGCAGGATCTGTTGTGTGGCGTGATTTCTTCACGTACGAACGACTGGCAAACCCCACAAAAGAATACACCCTTGGGGTTCCGCTTGGGAAGATCGGACTTCATATTCGATCCGGGAATGCCATCATCCTTCATCAGGAACCGGGGTACACAATTGCATCTACCCGCCGTTCAGATCTCGCTTTGCTCGTTTCTCTATCACCAGGAACTGATGGGGATGCTCAGGGGAAGGTTTACCTTGATGATGGTGAGAGTCGGCCCCCAACCCCGCATCGGGAGGTCGAAATCTTCGCTGAGGGTGGAAGGCATGGCGGGAGAATACGGTTCGTTGGCGAGGGGACGTACGTATCACAGCCGAAACTACAGAAGGTTGTTATTTTGGTCAACGATGATCATGATGAGGAGCAGGAGGCGGGTTCCGGTGTTACGGAGGTATGGGTTGGGGGCAAAACCTGGGAGTCGTGGAGCTGGGATGGGAAGCTCGGGGAGTTGGTGGTAGAGAGGGTCGGGATTGACCTGAATGGGCAGACTCTGGACACGATTGGCTGGCGGTGACGATGGGGTTGGAACGACCGGTGGCAATAGGGTGGTGTATACATAGGTACAGGCGTATAGACGTGTTGGAATGGCCTTCTGGATTTCCAATGCCGTAAGGTCGGCGCATATTGTCTCTTTCCCGTGGGTTTGGCACAGTGTCAGACGTCTTGTCCGACAAACCAACGTCCCCTCGCTGGATGCCCTCCGCCCGCCTTTCCCTCCCGTCCTCCCTCATCAACGGTTTCAGGAAAAATCCGAAACTCTGATTCCTTCTCATCACGACCGGGCCAAAATCTTCTCGGCTAAGTCCACAAGTTGCCGACGACCGACTTCCTGAGCCCCCGTCGCTCCTCAGCATGAAGGTTCATGAGCTGGCGCGCTGGACGAGGTTTGCGGCCAAAGGTGGCATTGGAAAGTGCACCGCGATTCATGATTGTGTTGCCCAGTCCTCCGATGATCTCATGTTTTTGAAGGTGTGCCCCCAGTTTGGTCGAAAGCGCTGTCCAGCTATCTCACCCTCGTTCAACCATGTACAGGACGATGAGGTCGTTGTTCTTATGCAACTGCAGGAGCAGCCTGACGTATACTTGGTCAGTGTACCCATTCCTCAATCTCTTCCGCTTGCGTCTCAAACGGACCCGTAGGGTTATTGCGAGGGCGTCGTCGGCAAGTTCGAAGGCTGTCTTGTCAGGTTCCATGGTGCACTCAAGCGGCCAGTCCTCACCAAGCGATCCTCTGGCCATCGGACACCTAGCCCATCCAATTTCAGTCCTCCGTCAAATAGCCCACGTCCGTCACCGTCACCGTCACCGTCACCCGTATCTCAACTTGTGTCCAAGGAAGAATTACCACCGCCTGCTTCTCCGCATCCTTCGTCGCTAAACGAACCCACACACCCAGAAACCACACCTCCACCAACGCATT
>Ga0307516_10003651_pt1 | contig 19550 bp, 18 predicted proteins | sample 19_EM_MG_FD_203310 | JGI IMG/M metagenome (GOLD analysis project Ga0307516, IMG submission 203310) | Populus trichocarpa ectomycorrhiza microbial communities from riparian zone in the Pacific Northwest, United States - 19_EM | ecosystem: Host-associated > Plants > Roots > Unclassified | place...
CCCGCCAGGTGGTCCTGCAACACCGCCTTGCTGTCCACCAGCAGGCGGCCGATCAGCGTGCTTTTGCCGTCGTCGACCGAGCCGCAGGTGATGAACTTCAGCGCAGACCTCAGGTCATTTTGGCCTGTAGCCCCCGCCAGTTGTGGTCCACCAGCTATCAAATCAGTAGTGCTCATCAGAAATACCCGTCTTTCTTGCGCTTCTCCATGGAGGCGTCGGAGGTCTTGTCGTCCATGCGCGTGGCGCCGCGTTCGCTCACGTCGGCGGCCAGCGTCTCGATCACGATTTCGGCGGCGGTGGCGGCGGGGCTGTCGACCGGGCAGGTGCAGGTGATGTCACCGACGGTGCGAAAACGCACTGTTTTTTCGACCACCTGCTCACCCTCGCGCGCGGGCGTGAGGTCGGTCACCGGCACCAGCAGGCCCTTGCGTTCGACCACCTTGCGCTGGTGCGCGTAGTACAGCGAAGGCAGCGCGATCTGCTCGCGCTCGATGTATTGCCAGACGTCGAGTTCGGTCCAGTTGGAGATGGGGAACACCCGGAAGTGCTCGCCCGGCTGCAGCCGGGTGTTGAACAGGGTCCAGAGTTCGGGCCGCTGGGCCTTGGGCTGCCACTGGCCGAAGCTGTCGCGGTGCGAAAAAATGCGTTCCTTCGCGCGGGCTTTTTCCTCGTCGCGGCGCGCGCCGCCGATGAGTGCATCGAAACGGAATTCCTCGATGGCCTCGAGCAAGGTGACCGACTGGTGCACATTGCGCGATTCGCCCGGGTGCGCCAGGCGCACCGTGCCGCGTTTCATGGAGTCCTCGACGTTGCGCACGATCAGCTCGGCGCCCAGTTCTTTCGCGCGCAGGTCGCGGAAGTCGGTCACTTCGTGAAAGTTGTGGCCGGTGTCGATCATGAGCAGGGGGTAGGGAATGCGGCCTACGCCGAAGGCCTTCTCGGCGCACTTGAGCATCACCAGCGAGTCCTTGCCGCCCGAGAACAGCAGGGTGGGGCGCTCGAAGGCAGCCGCCACTTCACGCAGGATGAAAATCGTTTCCTCCTCGAGCGCGTCGAGGTGGGCATTGGACAGCCGCGCGATGGAGAGCGCCGGGTCGGCGGGCAGCAGGTGGGAGGGTGTGCGGGCGTTCATAAGTCAGTGTGCAAGGTGCAGACCGCATTCGCGGTTGTCCTCGCCCTTGGTGGGGTCCACATAGTCGAAGTTGTTGGGCAGGCCGTTGATCTCGCAGTACTGGTAGAGGTCCTTGGACGACCAGTGCAGCAGGGGCGCGACCTTGATCAGCCCGTCCGGGTTGACGCTGACCGGGTCCATCTGGGCGCGCACCGCGGTGTCGGTGGCGCGCAGGGCCGTGAACCAGACCTGGGGCGCGGTTTCACGCAGGGCGCGGGCGAAGGGCTCCAGCTTGACTTCTTCAGTGAAGGCTGCATGGCGTGGATCGTCCAGCGCCGGGGTCGGGCCTTCCACGGCCTCTCGGTGCGCACGCGAGCGCCGCGGCAGGTAGATGTGCAGGTCCAGCTTGAGCAACTTCGTGACTTCGTCGGCGAAGCGGTAAGTGGCCTCGGTGTTGTAGCCGTTGTCCATCCAGACCACCGGAACGCGGGGGTTGGCGCGCGTCACCATGTGCAGGATCACCGCCTCGAAGGGCCGGAAATTGGTGGTGACGATGGCGGGCCGGCCCAGTCCCACAGCCCAGCCCACCAGGCCCTGCGCGTTGTGGCCGAGTTCTGCGTTGATTTTTGCGAGGTCGAGACTCATGGTGTTCAGGCCGCAGCCCCTTCCTTCACTTCCTTGAAATGGGGCAACACGTCGACCGCGTCGCCCTGGTATTTGCCGACGCCATAGCCGGGGTAGGACGCCAGTACGCGCTGGGCCACGCCCATGTCCTGGTCGGCGCGCAACACAGCGCTGTCAAAGCCGCTGCGCTCCATCTGGGCCAGCTGGTCCACCAGCACATCGCCGGTGGCGCGGATTTCACCCCTGAACTCGCGGCGGCGGCGCAGCAAAAAAGCCTGGCTGAAGGCGCGCCCGTCCGTGAACTTGGGAAAATGCAGGTCCACACGCGTGATGCCGGCCAGGTCGACCGAGGAGGGGTCGGCGTCGTTCGCCAGCACCAGGATGCCGGGCTGTTCGGTGGTGCCGGGCTCGCTGAAAGGCAGTAATTTCATGGCGATTCCTTTCAGTGCGCGACGGTATTGGGGGCAAAGCGCGCGGCCTTGGCGGCGGCCTTGTAGGGCTCGATGCCGACGCGGCGGAAGGTCGCGATGAAGGTTTCGCCGTCCTCGCGCAGCTGGCGATAGGTGTCGAGCACGGCTTCAATCACTTCGGGGACTTCGGCGCCCGTGAACGAGGGGCCTACCACCTTGCCGGCCACCGAGGCGCCGCTCAGCGTGGAGCCGTCGGAGCCGCCCAGCGAGACCTGGTACCACTCCAGGCCGTCCTTGTCGACGCCCAGGATGCCGATGTGGCCGCTGTGGTGGTGGCCGCAGGAGTTGATGCAACCGCTGATGTGCAGGTCGATCTCGCCCAGGTCATGCAACTCGTCCATGTCCTGGTAACGCTCGGTGATGGCCTCGGCGATCGGGATGGAACGCGCATTGGCCAGCGAGCAGAAATCGCCGCCGGGGCAGGCGATCATGTCGGTCAGCAGGCGGATGTTCGGTTTGGCAAAACCGGCCTTGCGGGCGGCGCGCCAGAGCTCGGGCAGTTCGTCGCAGCGCACCCAGGGAAGCAGCAGGTTCTGGTCGTGCGTCACGCGCACTTCGCCGGCGCTGAACTTGTCGGCCAGGTCGGCCGCGATGTCCAGCTGGTCGGCCGTGGCGTCGCCAGGCGCCTGGCCCAGGCGCTTGAAGGACAGGGTCACCGCGCGCAGGTCGGGGTTCTGGTGCGGGGCCACGTTGCGCTGCAGCCAGCGGCCGAACTCCACGTCGTCCTCTGCGGCGGCGCGCAGGATGTTGGCGATCTTGGCGTCGGCGCTCTTGCGGTCGCAATTGAGCGCGGGCGGCACAAAACACGCCGTCACCCGGTCCAGCTCGGCCTGGGTGATGGTGTGGGGGCCGCCGTCGTGGTCCATGATCTGCTGGTACTCGGCTTCCACATCGTCGATGTACTTCTGGCCTTCGGCCTTGACGAGGATCTTGATGCGCGCCTTGTACATGTTGTCGCGCCGGCCATAACGGTTGTAGACACGCACGATGGCTTCGATGAAATTCATGATCTGGTGCCACGGCAGGAACTCGCGGATCACCGTGCCGATGATGGGCGTGCGCCCCATGCCGCCGCCCACCTGGACCCTGAAGCCCAGCTCACCCGCTTCATTGCGGACCAGGTGCAGACCGACGTCGTGCCAGGCGGTGGCGGCGCGGTCTTCCTTCGCGCCGCTGATGGCGATCTTGAACTTGCGTGGCAGGAAGGCGAATTCCGGGTGCAGGGTGCTCCACTGGCGCAGGATCTCGCCGAAAGGCCGCGGGTCGGCGATTTCGTCCACCGCAATGCCGGCGCGTTCGTCGCTGGTGATGTTGCGGATGCAGTTGCCGCTGGTCTGGATGCCGTGCATGTCGACGCTGGCCAGCAGGTCCATCACGTCGGCCGACTTGTCCAGCGGAATCCAGTTGTACTGGATATTCTGGCGCGTCGTGAAGTGGGCATAACCGGCGGTCAGCCTGGAACTGACGGACAGCCCGCTTTTGAGGTTGACCGGGCCGAGCTGGTCCTGTTTGGCCTGGGCTTCGTTGAACAGGACTGCATTGGGCTGGTCGTACTCGCGGGCAATTTTTGCCAGCACGCGCACCTGCGCGCTGGACAGTTCGCCGTAAGGCACGGCCACGCGCAGCATGGGGGCGTAGCGCTGGACGTACCAGCCGTTTTGCAGGCGCAGCGGGCGAAATTCGTCTTCCGGCAACTGGCCGGCCTGCCAGCGAGTCAGCTGGTCACGGTATTGGTGGGCTCGTGCCTTGACGAACTCCCGGTCAAATTCTGTGTATTGGTACATGGCTGTCAGAGATCAAGAATGGATTCAGATGGCGATGAGCTTGACGCCGGCATAGGCGAGCAGCACGGATAAAAGTGAGCGGATCCAGCGGTCGGGCGTGCGTGCGACCAGGCGCGAACCGAGCCAGATGCCCGGCAGCGAACCAGCCAGCAGCTTGGCCAGCAGCACCCAGTCGACAGACCCGATGGAGGCGTGCCCCAGGCCGGCCACCAGGGTCAGCGGCACGGCGTGGGCAATGTCGGCCGCCACAATGCGGGGCAGCGGCAGCGCCGGGTAAAGCAGCATCAGCACGATCACGCCGATGGCACCGGCGCCCACTGAGGTCAGGGTCACCAGGGCGCCGATCACCGCGCCAAACAGCAGCGGCAAGGCCCAGTGCCTGGCCCGGGTGGCGGCCTCGAGCTGTGCAGCCTCGATATGGCGCGGGGCGGACTTGCCGTACACGGCCTTGTAGAGCATGGCAGTCGCCGTGAGCAGCAGCGCAACGCCCAGCGTGGTGGTCATCACTGCGTGGGCGGCGGGGCTGGCCGGCCCGAGCAGGTGCAGGGCGTACAGTGTGGCCAGGGACGCCGGGATGCTGCCCGCTGCCGTCTGGCCGACGATTTTCCAGTCCACGATGCGCGCCCGCGCCAGGCTGACGGTGCCGCCCATTTTGGTGAAAGCGGCAAAAAGCAGGTCGGTGCCAATGGCCAGGTGCGGCTTGATGCCGAAGAAAAAAATCAGCAACGGCGTCATCAGCGAGCCGCCGCCAACCCCGGTCAGGCCAACCACCAGACCCACCGCGAAGCCGGCGAACACAAAAGCGAAATCATGCATAAGGCCGAAACTTTAAAACGGTGGCTTATGAAAACAAACTACAGATTTGTTGTGCCTATATGCGAATAAGCTTATTCACCTTTATCCATGCGGGCTGGCGGCCTGTTGGGCTGCGTTGTTTTCCAGCCCCGCCAACGCGTCCGGTTTTGCACAGGACGGCTGGAATTTGGGGGAAGCCAGGCACAAGCCCCGCATAATCCAAGGCAAACCATTGCGGGAGCGGCCGGGCTGTGAAGCGACTATTCGTCAAGTATTACGGGTTCGGCGAGACCGAACGCCATGCCCTGCACACCGTTTTCCGGCTGTCCGAATCCCACGAAACGGTGTATTCCCCGTGGACCCCGGAATCGCCCGACGCCCCTGAAGTCCTGCTGATCGACGGCGACAGCTGGGAAGCCGTGCTGGCGCTGGCCAACCCCGAGCATGACGGGATCAAGCTGGTCTGGGTCGGTGAAGCCGCCCCGCCCAACGCCTGGCGGGTGTTCCCCGCGCCGGTCCGCTGGTCCGCGGTGATCGAGGCGCTGGACGCCGAGTTTGCGCCGCTGACCGCTGTGGCGCTGTCCCTGGACCTGGACCAGCCGCATGCGGAAGAACTGGACGTGCATATTGACGACGCCGACGACGACACCGAGCCCATGCCGCTGGAAGACACCGCGACACCGGCCACACGGCGGGTGCTGGTGGTGGATGCGGTGCGGGACGCCCGGCTGTACCTGCGCGCCAAGCTGGCCACGGCCGGCCTGTATGAGGTGGACGAAGCCGCCACGGTGGCCGATGCCCTGGCCTTGCTAGGCACCCATGCCTACCACCTGGTCACGGTGGATCTGGACCTGCCCGACAAGGACAGCCGGGAGCTGCTCAAGGCCGTGGACAGCACCCGGCCGGCCATTGCCCACCTGTTTGTCACCGGCACGGAGCCAGCCTGGCGCCGTGGCCTGCAGGCCTGGATGTCCGGCGCGCAGGCCTACCTCCAGAAACCGCTGGAGCCTGACCGTTTGACCGCACTGCTACAAAATATATAGCTGCTTCCTCCCGATTGGCGGGGGCTGGAGGCCGAAATGGTCAAAAATCCGGGCGTGGGCCGGCTCAGGCCTGAAAGCGTTCCGGCGACAGCGCCTGCGCCAGGCGCCGCTCCAGCGGCAAGGGCTCGCCGTGCAGCCTCGCGGCCAGCAACTCGCCACACAAGACCGCAAACGTCAGGCCCCGCGAACCCATGGCCGTGCTGACCCAGAGCCCCGGTTGCCGGGCGGGGTCCACCGGGCCCGCCAGCGGCAGCCGGTCGGGCGAGGCGCAGCGCACGCCGGTCCAGGCCCGCGCGCCGTCGCCCGCAAAAGCCGGCGCCAGGGCTTGCGCAGCTGCCGGCAGCAGGCCTTGCAGCCGCTCGAAATTGGCCCGCTGGTCCAGCGGGCTGGGCTCGGTGTTGTCCTGATCCCGCTCGAAACTGGCGCCAGCCAGCCAGGCCGGGCCCTCTGGGGTCGGCACGGCGGGAATAAAGCTGCCGTGGCCGTTGACCGGGAAAGGGGGGAAAGCGGCGGCGTTCCCGGCGGGGTGCAGGCCCCAGGACAGCTGGCCACGGATCGCCTGCAGCGGCAGGCCGCCCTCGGTCAGGCGCGCGCTTGCATGACCCGCCGCCAGGACCACCAGAGGCGCCTGGGCCAGGCACAGGTCCCGCGCGTCCAGCACCTCCCACAGGCCTGTCGATACATCGCGCCGCAGCCGCGCGGCCTGCGCGCCACCGCGCCAGCGGATGCCGGGCTGCGCCAGCAGCGCCTGGACCAGGCGCGCAGGTTTGATCCAGCCGGCGCGCGGGTGCCAGCAGGCGGGGCCGTCGGCCGGGTGGAGCCCGGCCTGGGCCAGTTGTTGCGGGCCGGCCGCCTCGCTCCAGTCAAGGCCGGCCTGTGGCCAGTCTGCCGGCAATCCGGGGCTGCGGTCCAGGCGCCGCTCCAGCACGCCGCTCGCCCGCCAGTCGCTGCCCGGCTGCAACAGCGCTTGCGCCTGTTGCCAGGTGGCGCGCACGCCGCTGCGCGACAGGCGTGACAGCAGGCTGTCGTCGGGAGACACGTGCGGGGCCAGCATCCCGGCGGGCAAGCCCGAGGCGCCGCCGGCTGGCGCCGGGTGGGTGTCCAGCAGTTCCACCTGCCAGCCGCGCCGCGCCAGGCTGGCGGCCACTGCGGCGCCCGCCAGCCCGCCGCCCAGGACCACACAGTGCGAGGCCGCGAGCTGCGTGAATTGGCTCGTGCGGCGCGGCTCCCAGCGCGGATCGAAGCTGCCCTGCAGGTTGTCGCGTTTGGGTGGCAGGCCGGGTGTTTTGCGCACCTCAAAGCCGCATTGCGTCAGGCCGTCCAGCACGGCGCGCGCGATGGTCCAGCTCGCAATGCGGGTGCCGCGGCGGCAGCAGCGCGCGACCGCCTTGAGGGTGTGGAGGTCCCAGATGTCCGGGTTTTTGGAAGGGCTGAAGCCGTCGAGGTAGACCGAGTCGGCTTCGAAGTGCTGCTCGCGCAGCACGGCCTTGGTGTCGCCAATACACAGGCTGAGCATCACCCGGCCGCCCTCGAACACCAGCCGGTGCAGCCCAGGCAGCAAGCCCCAGCACTGGGCCTGCAACTGCTCCGCCAGCGGCACGAGATCCGGGTGGGCCAGGGTGGCCCGCAGGATGTCCGCGGCGCTGGCCGGATAGGCTTCGGTGGAGACGAAATGCAGCAGGCGGGGGCGCTGGGGGTCGGCCTGCCAGGCCTGCCAGGTGACCAGGAAGTTCAGGCCCAGGCCGAAGCCGGTCTCGAGAATGCGCCACTGGTCCTGGCCCGCCCATGCGGCAGGCAGGCCGCAGCCGTGCAGAAAAACCTCGCGCGACTGCGCCAGCCCGCCCAGTTCGCTGCGGTAGCGGTCACCGAAGCGCGGGCTGTAGGGCGTACCGTCCGGCAACCACTCGATCAGTTCAGTCATGGGCTGTTGGAGGGGACATAGCCATCCCCTTTAAGCAGGGGCCGCGGGTCCGGCTTTGCCGGCCCGCAGGCGCAGCGGCCCCCTCGGGGGGCAGGGAGCGACACGAAGTGCGCGACCGTGGGGGCCTATGCCGTCGGCGGGATGTAGCCCTGGACCACGTCCGCACCGCTGCCGAAAAAGTGGTTTTCCATCTGACGGGCCAAGTACTGGCGCGCGCGGGCGTCGGCCAGGTTCAGGCGGTTTTCATTGACCAGCATGGTCTGCTGCTTCATCCATTGCGCCCAGGCTTCCTTGCTGACTTCTTCCCACAGGCGCTTGCCGAGCGGACCGGGGTAGGGGGGAAAGTCCAGGCCTTCGGCTTCGCGGCCAAGCTTGATGCAGTTCACTGTGCGTGCCATGGATTTCTTTCGTTTGCGGGTGTTATAGATGAATTGGGTATTAAGAACTGAGTTTTTATTCGTTCCTGTTTTTGATCAGGGCTTCCAGAATCCAGTTTCTTATTTAAATCGCATGCAAATGCACTGGACCAGAAAGCAGACCATGACCACACGCCGCCATTTTATGAATGTTTCCACGCAACTGGCATTAGCCGTTGCGCTGGCAGGGTCGGCCGGGGCCGCGCTGGCGCAAGCGCCGGCCGCCAAGCCGCCTGTCACCCTGCTCAATGTCTCTTACGACCCGACCCGCGAACTGTACGTGGAATACAACGCCGCCTTTGCGAAACACTGGAAGGCCAAGGCCAACCAGGACGTGACGATCAAGCAGTCGCACGGCGGCTCCGGCAAGCAGGCGCGCTCCATCATCGACGGGCTGGATGCTGATGTGGCCACGCTGGCCCTGGCCGGTGACACCGACGCGCTGGTCAAAAACGGCGGCTGGCTGGCCGCCGACTGGCAAAAGAAGCTGCCGCACAATTCGTCGCCCTACACCTCGACCATCGTGCTGGCCGTGCGCCAGGGCAACCCCAAGGGCATCAAGGACTGGGACGACCTGATCAAGCCTGGCGTGACCGTCATCACGCCGAATCCGAAAACCTCGGGCGGCGCGCGCTGGAACTACCTGGCGGCGTGGGAGTTTGCCAAACGCAAGTACGGCAGCGACGCCAAGGCCAAGGAGTTTGTCGCCAAGCTGTACGGCAATGTCTCGGTGCTGGACACCGGCGCGCGCGGCTCGACCATCACGTTTGCGCAGCGCGCGCAGGGCGATGTGCTGATCGCCTGGGAGAACGAGGCCTACCTGCTCGAAAAGGAATTCGGCGCCAAGTTCGACGTGGTGGCGCCTTCGCTGAGCATCCTGGCCGAACCCGCCGTGGCGGTGGTGGATAAAAACGCCGACAAGAAGGGCACACGCGCCGTTGCCGAGGAATACCTGAAGTACCTGTATTCCGAGGAAGGCCAGGACATCGCCGGCAAGAATTTCTACCGCCCGGCCGTGTCGCAAAAAGCCATTGCCAAATACGCCAGGCAGTTCCCCAGGATCAACCTGTTCACCATCGACCAGGCCTTCGGCGGCTGGGCCAAGGCGGACAAGGAACACTTTGCCGATGGCGGCTCCTTTGACCAGATTTACGTCAAGAAATAAGACGCACCGACAAACCGCAAGTTGAAGAGGAAGATTCATGACCGTGCAGCCCTCCGTGTTGCTGATTGCCGGCAGCCCCTCGGAACAGTCGCGCTCCTCGGGCCTGCTCGACTGGGTCAGCCAGCGGCTGACCCAACATGGGCAAACCGTGGACCGCCTGCACATCCGAGAACTGCCGGCCGCCGCGTTGCTGCTGGCCGACTGGAAACACCCGGCCCTGGTACGCGCCATCGAGCAGGTGGCCCGCGCGACCGTGATCGTTGTGGCGACGCCGGTGTACAAGGCGGCCTACAGTGGCGTGCTCAAGGTCTTTCTGGACCTGCTGCCGCAGACGGCGCTCAAGGGCAAAACCCTGCTGCCCCTGGCCACCGGCGGCAGCCCGCACCACATGCTGGCGCTGGACTACGCGCTGCGGCCCGTGCTGCAATCGCTGTCGGCGCGGCACATCCTGCCGGGCGTGTATGCCACCGATTCGCAGGTGCCGCAATCCAGCGGCGGCGCCTACGAACCGGGCGCGGACATTTCGACGCGGCTCGACGAAGCGGTGAGCACGCTGATGACCGAAACCTTCCGCCTGCCGGCGACCACCGGCTTCGAGCCCGTGGCTTTTTCACGCGTGCGATGTAGCGTCTGACACCGCCGGCCAGCCCGCTGCGGCCTGCCGCCATCAACCACCGGATCGATTGATTGATAACCGCCTGCGCAGGCGGCAGGGGACTGCTTTGTCTGCGCGCGCCCAAAAAAGGATTTTTATGACTCAGGTTTCCACAGATTACCAAGCCCCGGCGCCCGCAGAGCGCTGGTTCAGCACCTGGCAGAAGCTGGCGCTGGGCGCGCTGCTGCTCACTGGCCTGGCCTTGCTTGTGAGCCTGCTGCTGCTGCCCGTGGCCCAGGCCCAGGGCAAGCCCGCGGGCGAATTGCGCGTCGGTTTCCAGAAGGGCGCCAGCCTGCTGGTGCTGCAAAAAGCCCAGGGCAGCCTGGAGAAAAAACTTCAGCCGCTCGGGTTTGGCGTGAAGTGGGTGGAGTTCCCGGCCGGCCCGCAACTGCTGGAAGGCCTGAATGTGGGTGCGGTGGATTTCGGCTTTGTTGGCGAGGCGCCGCCCATCTTCGCGCAGGCCGCCGGCGCCCGCTTTTATTACATCGGTCACGACCCGGCCGCGCCGCTGGCCGAGGCGATCGTGGTGCGCAAGGACTCCACCGTCAAGACAGTGGCCGAACTCAAGGGCAAGAAGATTGCCCTGAACAAGGGCAGCAATGTGCATTACCTGCTGGTGCGCCTGCTCGAGAAAAACGGCCTCAAGCTCTCCGACATCCAGCCGATTTACCTGGCGCCGGCCGACGCGCGCGCGGCTTTCGAGAGCAAGGCCGTGGACGCCTGGGTGATCTGGGATCCGTTCACCGCCGCCGCTGAAAAACAGATAGGCGCGCGCATTCTCGCGGACGGCACCGGTGGCGTGGCCAACAACTACCAGTTCTACCTGGGCGAACGCACGTTTGTGGAAAAGAACCCGCAGGTCATCCGTGCCGTGTTCGAGGATTCGGTTGAAAAGGGCAAATGGGTCAAGGCCAACCTGCAGAAGGCCGCCGAGATCATCGCCCCCCTGCAGGGCCTGCCTGTCGACGTGGCCGAGCTCAGCCTGCGCCGCTACGAATTCAACGTGCAGCCCCTCACCGACGCCGTGATCGCCCAGCAGCAGCAGATTGCCGACACCTTCACGGCCCTGAAGCTGATCCCCAAGGCGATTTCCGTGCGTGAAGCCTCGTGGAAATCCCTCTGAGCCGGAGCCTTCCCATGAATAAACACAACATCCCATCCGGCAGCGTTCTCCTGCGCCGCCGTTTTCTGCAGATTGCCAGCACCACCGCCGCCTGGTGGGGCCTGGGCGCGGGCCGTGCCTTTGCGCAGACCGGCCCCAAAAGCGAAAAGGCCCCCGAGCAATTGCGCATCGGTTACCAGAAGTCCGCGGTCAACCTCGTCATCCTCAAGCAGCAAGGCGTGCTGGAAAAACGTTTCCCCCATACGCGCATCCAGTGGGCAGAGTTTCCGGCCGGTCCGCAACTGCTGGAGGCGCTGTCAGTGGGCAGCCTGGAGTTCGGGCTGACCGGTGACTCGCCGCCGGTGTTTGCGCAGGCCGCCGGCAAGGACCTGCTGTATGTCGGCGCCGAGCCGCCCAAGCCGGACAGCTCGGCCATCCTGGTGCTGAACGACTCGCCGCTGAAGTCGCTGGCGGATTTGAAGGGCCGCAAGATTGCGCTGCAAAAGGGCTCGAGCGCGCATTACCTGCTGGTGCGTGCGGTCGAAAAAGCCGGCCTGCAGTGGAGCGACATCCAACCCATTTACCTGCCCCCGGCCGATGCGCGCGCCGCTTTTGAGCGCAAAAGTGTGGACGCCTGGGCTATCTGGGACCCGTTTTATGCGGCCATCGAGCTGGCCATCAAGCCCCGTGCGCTGGCGACCGGCCGGGACCTGTCGAGCAACAACTCCTTCTACCTTGCGTCCAGCAGCTTTGCCAACCAGCACAGCCAGGCCTTGCTGGCCCTCCTGGAGGACCTGTCACGCGCCGACGCCTATGCGCAGGCGCAACGCAAGGAAACCATCAAGCTGATCTCGACCTTCAGCGGGTTGGACGCCGGCGTGGTGAGCCTGTTCATCCAGCGCCGCCCCAAGTCGCCGGTGTCGCCGCTGAGTGCTGCCACGGTGGCCGACCAGCAGCGTGTGGCCGACGCTTTTTTGAAGCTCGGCCTGATTCCCAAACCCATCAAGGTGGCCGACATCGTCTGGCGGCCCGATGCCTCCCGCCTGGCGCAACTCGATCGCAAATAAGGAACTCAAGATGAATGTTTTCTGGTTTATTCCGACCCATGGCGACAGCCGCTACCTCGGCACGGCCGAGGGCGCGCGCGAGGTCAGCCACGACTACCTCAAGCAAGTGGCGGTGGCGGCCGACACGCTCGGTTATGAAGGTGTGCTGATTCCGACCGGGCGGTCCTGCGAAGACCCCTGGGTGGTCGCGTCCAGCCTGCTGCCGGTGACAAAAAACCTGAAGTTCCTGGTGGCGGTGCGGCCCGGCCTGCACCAGCCCAGCCTGGCGGCGCGCATGGCCGCCACTTTTGACCGGCTCTCGGGCGGCCGCCTGCTGATCAACCTGGTCACCGGCGGCGACCAGACTGAACTGGAAGGCGACGGCGTCTACCTCGACCATGCTCAGCGTTATGAGCAGTCGGCCGAGTTCATCCGCATCTGGCGCGAGATCCTGGCGCGCAGCCATGCCGGGGAAAGTTTTGATTACGAAGGCAAGCACCTGAGCGTCAAAGGCGCAAAGCTGCTGTACCCGCCGGTGCAGCAGCCTTACCCGCCGGTGTATTTCGGCGGATCGTCACCCGCTGCCCACGAGCTTGCGGCCGAGCAGGTGGACACCTACCTCACCTGGGGTGAGCCGCCCGCGGAGGTGGCGAAGAAGGTGGCCGATGTCAGGGCCAGGGCGGCGAAACACGGGCGCACTGTGAAGTTCGGCATCCGCCTGCATGTGATCGTGCGCGAGACCGACGACGAGGCCTGGCGCGCCGCCGAAAGCCTGATCAGCCGGCTCGACGACGACACGGTGATTCGCGCCCAGGCCGCCTTTTCGCGCATGGACTCGGAAGGCCAGCGCCGCATGGCGGCCCTGCACGCGGGCGGCAAGAAGCGCAGCAGGGCGGACCTGGAAATCAGCCCCAACCTCTGGGCCGGTGTTGGCCTGGTGCGCGGCGGGGCCGGCACCGCCCTGGTGGGCGATGCCAAAACCGTGGCGGCGCGGCTGGAGGAATACGCCGCACTGGGGCTGGACACCTTTGTGTTGTCGGGTTACCCGCACCTCGAAGAGGCCTACCGCTTTGCCGAACTGGTGTTCCCGCTGCTGCCGCGCAAGCTGCGTGAGAAGCTGCCGGGACGCGGCTTGAACGGCCCTTTTGGCGAGGTGGTGGCCAACGACTACCTGCCGCGCCTGGACAGGTTGAAGGGGGCGTCATGAACACACAGGTACGCGAGCTTCAGGTCACGCCGATACCGGACACCATAGACGCGCCCGGGCTCGGCTTCCTGCCGGCCGGCGCCGGCTGGCGTGCCCCCCGGCTGGCTGCTTTTTTTCGCGACGCGGGCCAGCGCCTGCTGCCCTGGCTGGTGCCGGTCGGGCTTGTGCTGGCCTGGCAGGTCGCTTCGGCGCTGGGCTGGCTCTCCACGCGGGTCTTGCCCGCGCCACTGGAGGTGATCAAGGCGGCCTGGACACTGGCGGTCTCCGGCGAGCTCTGGCTACATGTGAAGGTCAGCGCCGGCCGCGCGCTGGCCGGGCTGGCTGTCGGGGGAGGCCTGGGTCTGCTGTTGGGGCTGCTAACCGGTTCGGTGAGGTTTTTCGAAACCCTGCTGGACTCGACCATCCAGATGGTGCGCAACATCCCGGCGCTGGCGCTGATTCCGCTGGTCATCCTGTGGTTTGGCATCGACGAGACCGCCAAGCTGTTCCTGATCTCGGTGTCGGTGTTCTTTCCGATTTACATCAACACCTTCCACGGCATCCGCAATGTGGACCCGGGCCTGATCGAGATGGCGCGCACCTACGGGCTGTCGCGTTCGCAGCTCTACCGCCAGGTCATCCTGCCCGGCGCCTTGCCGTCCATCCTGGTCGGCCTGCGCTTTTCGCTGGGCCTGATGTGGGTGATCCTGATCGTGGCCGAAACCATTTCGGCGCAGGCCGGCATTGGCTACATGACCATGAACGCGCGCGAGTTTTTGCAGACCGACATCGTGCTGGTCGGCATTCTTCTCTACGCCGCGCTGGGCAAGATCGCCGACGTGCTGGCGCGTTCACTCGAGCGTGTCTGGCTGCGCTGGCATCCCGGCTACCAGAATGCCAAGGCCTGAGGATCACCCATGACAACAACAAGCCTTGAATCCACCAACGGTGTTGGCCTGCAGGTGCGGGGCGTGCACAAGCGCTACGGCGCGCGCGAGGTCCTCAGCCGCGCCGACATCACGATCCAGCCCGGCGAGTTTGTCGCCATCGTCGGCCGCAGCGGCTGCGGCAAGAGCACCTTGTTGCGCCTGGTGGCCGGGCTCGAAAGCGCCACCACCGGCAAGCTGCGCATAGACGGCGAGGACATCGCCGGCCTGCGCGAGGACACCCGCATCATGTTCCAGGACTCGCGCCTGCTGCCCTGGCGCCGGGTCTTCGACAACGTGGCGCTGGGGCTGCCGCCCGCGCAGCGTCAACACGCCGACGAGGTGCTGGCCCAGGTCGGCCTCGGCGACCGGGGCGGTGACTGGCCGGCCAAGCTGTCGGGCGGGCAGCGCCAGCGCGTCTCGCTGGCCCGGGCGCTGGTGCACAACCCGCGCCTGCTGCTGCTCGACGAGCCGCTGGGCGCGCTGGATGCCTTGACCCGCATCGAGATGCACCAGCTGATCGAAGGCCTGTGGCAGCGCAACGGTTTCACCGCCTTGCTGGTCACGCACGACGTGCAGGAAGCCGTGGCCCTGGCCGACCGCGTGATCCTGATCGAGGACGGCCGCATTGCGCTCGATGAGCGCATTGATTTGCCGCGGCCGCGTGTGCGCGGCAGTGCCGCGTTTGCGGCGCTGGAAGCGCGTGTGCTGAATCGCGTGCTGAGCCGGGAAGGCGCCGAGCCGCAGCACGAACGCGGCGATCACTCGCTGTTTTCCTCGGTCGCACAGGTCCGCTGGGCCATCTGATTTTCTTTTTTTTCTTTCTTTTTTTCCTCCAACTTTCAAGGAACCCATGTCCATTCAAGCCATCAACGTACGCAACCAGTTCCGCGGCAAGGTCAAGGAAATCATCCGCGGCGACGTCATGTCGGAAGTGGATGTCGAAACGCCCTGGGGCATCGTCACCTCGGTCATCACCACCCGTTCCGTCGATCACCTGGACCTGGTGGTGGGCAGTGACGTGGTGGCGCTGATCAAGGCCACCGAGGTGTCGCTGGCCAAGCTCTGAACGGAGTCCGGCTCACTCTTGCTGGAATAGATGAGGCTTCAGGTAGGGCGCCGTGCGGCTGTGCGGGTGCTTGCAGATGTCCACCAGCGGACCGGCCGCCACGATCCGGCCGCCTTCCTCGCCTGCGCCCGGTCCGACGTCGATGACCCAGTCACTGGCTGCAATGACACGCAGCTCATGCTCGACCACGATCACGGTGTTGCCGGCGTCGACCAGCCCCTGCAATTGCGCCATCAGTTTGTCCACGTCGGCCGGGTGCAGGCCGGTGGTGGGCTCGTCCAGCACATACAGGGTGTCGCCGCGTTGCGGGCGCTGCAGCTCGGTCGCCAGCTTGATGCGTTGCGCCTCGCCGCCCGACAGTTCGGTGGCGGGCTGGCCGAGGCGCAGGTAGCCCAGGCCGATGTCGCGCAGCAGTGCCAGCGGTTTCAGCACCGCTGGCTCACTGGAAAAAAAGTCACATGCCTGCTCGACGGTCATGCCCAGCACGTCGGCAATGGTTTTGTCCTGCCAGGTGATCTGCAGGGTCGCCTGGTTGTAACGCGCGCCGTGGCAGGCGGGGCAGGGCGCGTACACGCTGGGCATGAAGAGCAGCTCGACGCTGACAAAACCCTCGCCTTCGCAGGTGTCGCAGCGGCCCTTGGCGACGTTGAAGGAAAAACGCCCGGCGTCGTAGCGTCTGGCTTTGGCGGCGCGGGTGGCGGCAAACAGTTTGCGCACGTTGTCGAAGAGTCCGGTGTAGGTGGCCAGGTTGGAACGGGGCGTGCGGCCTATCGGTTTCTGATTGACGCGCACCAGCCGCCGCAGGGATTCCATCCCGCTGTGGATGCGGCCGCTGGTCACCGGCACGACCTCCGCGAGACCTTCCGGGCCTTCCTCGTCCGCCTGGGGTTCATGGCCGAAATGCCGGCAAACAAGTTCGACCAGCGCCTGGCTGACCAGGCTGGACTTGCCCGAGCCGGACACGCCGGTCACCGAGGTGAACACGCCCAGCGGAAACGCCGCATCCACGCCGTGCAGGTTGTTGCGGGTGATGCCGCGCAGTTCGAGCCAGCCGGTGGGCTGGCGCGGCGCACGGCGGGCGGGGGCAGGCGGCGCAAAAAGATAACGCCCTGTCTGCGACGCGCCGATTTTTTTCAAGCCGTCCGGCGCTCCGCTGTACAGCACTTGGCCACCGCGTTCCCCGGCCTGGGGGCCCACATCCACCAGCCAGTCGGCGCGCCGCATCATGTCCAGGTCGTGCTCGACCAGAAAGATGGAGTTGCCGGATCGCCGCAACGCGTCCAGTGAACGGAGCAGGGCTTCGCCGTCGGCCGGGTGCAGGCCGGCAGAGGGTTCGTCCATCACGTACACGACGCCAAAGAGGTTGGAGCGGATCTGCGTGGCCAGCCGCAGCCGCTGCAACTCGCCCGATGACAGGGTCGGCGTGCTGCGGTCCAGCGCCAGGTAGCCCAGGCCCAGTTCCTGCAGCGTGTTGATACGCGCCAGCAGGTCTTCGGCGATGCGTTGGGCGGCGATGCGTTTTTCTTCGGACAGATCGGGCGTGCGGCGCACATCGGACGACGCCTTGTGCGCCGAGCCGCCCGCCGCCACCCGGCGCGCGGTGTCCTGTTTCGCAGCGGCGCGGCTGAGGGTGGCCTTGCCGGCTTTGCCGCCTGCATGCCCGAAATCGCCCTGGGCCACGGGCCGCAGCACCTCGGCCAGCCGGTCCAGCGGCATTTGCGACAACTCGCCGATGTCCAGTCCGGCGAAGGTCACCGACAAGGCCTCGCGCTTCAGGCGTTTGCCGTGGCAGACCGGGCACAGGCTGCCCGCCATGAAACGCGACACGCGATTTTTCATCAGCGCGCTCTGCGTGGTGGAAAAAGTGTGCAGCACGTACTTGCGGGCGCCGGTGAAGGTGCCCTGGTAACTGGGCTCGGTTTTGTGGCGCAGCGCGGCGCGCGTTTCCGCCGGGGTGAAGCCCGCATACACCGGCACCGTGGGTTGCTCGTCGGTGAAAAGAATCCAGTCGCGGTCTTTTTTGGGCAATTTGCGCCAGGGGGTGTCCACGTCATAACCCAGGGTGACCAGGATGTCGCGCAGGTTCTGGCCGTGCCAGGCCGGCGGCCAGGCGGCCACGGCGCGTTCGCGGATGGTCAGGCTGTCGTCCGGCACCATCAGTTTTTCGGTCACGTCGAACACATGGCCCAGACCGTGGCAATGCGGGCAGGCGCCCTGCGGGGTGTTGGGCGAAAAGTCTTCTGCGTAGAGCATGGGCTGGCGCGCCGGGTAGCTGCCCGCGCGCGAGTACAACATGCGCACAAAACTCGACAGTGTGGTGACGCTGCCCACCGACGAACGTGTGTTGGGCGTGCCGCGCTGCTGCTGCAGTGCCACCGCCGGCGGCAGCCCGTCGATGCTGTCCACGTCGGGCACGCCGACCTGGTCGATCAGCCGCCGGGCATACGGCGCCACCGACTCGAAGTAACGCCGCTGGGCTTCCGCGTACAGGGTGCCGAAAGCGAGGGATGATTTTCCCGACCCCGACACGCCGGAGAACACCACCAGGGCATCGCGCGGGATGTCGACATCCACGTTTTGCAGGTTGTGCTCACGCGCGCCGCGCACCTGCACAAAGCCCTTGCGCCTGCCGGCGCCTTCATCCGGGCGCGTGGTGACTGGCTGGCGAGATGGGGGCATGAGCTGCGGCAAGCTAATGGGGCGGCGTCCCGGAGCGCCCGCCGCCGCGCTGCTTTTTGAGCAGGAAAGACAGTAGCAAGAGCCCACCGGAGGCCAGGCCGTAAACGATGGCGCGCTGTTTCAAGGTCGGACCGGCGGCGCGGCGGCGGGCGGGAAGGGCGGGCCGCGGCGCAACGGGCACGGTTTTGTCCGCCGATTCGCTGCGGCGCGGGGCTTCGGTCGCCGGCGCCAGCACGCTGCCGCCGGCGGGCGCGGCATCGGGCTGTTTGCCGCCAGCCGCCTGCTGGCCCTTGAGCGAGCCGTGTTCGTGGGCAAACACCCAGGTGAATTCCGCGCCCAGCAGGAAAATCTGCGCCGAGTAATACACCCACAGCAGCAGCACGACCAGCGAGCCGGCAGCGGCAAACGAGGAGGTGACGCTGCTTTTGCCGATGTACAGGCCGATCAGGGCTTTGCCTACCTCGAACAACACGGCCGTGACCGCGGCGCCCACCCAGACATCGCGCCAGCTGACCCGGGCCTGCGGCATCAGCTTGAAGATCATGGCGAACAGCAGGCTGGAAATGCCCAGGGAAATCGCCGTGTTGAGGACCTGCAGCAACAGCTCCCAGCCCGGGAACAGGCCATGGGCCCAGCCGCCGAATGCCGCCACGCCGGCGCTGATGACCAGCGACACGGCCAGCAGGAAACCCAGGCCCAGAATAAACCCCAGCGACAGCAGCCGGGCGCGCAGGGTGGCCCAGAGGCCGGAGGCTTTCTGGGAGGGCGGCACATCCCAGACCCGGTCCAGCGCGCTCTGCAGTTCGGCGAAGACCGTGGTTGCGCCCACAATCAGCACCGCCACGCTGATGATGGTGGCGATGATGCCTTTGGCCGGTTTGTTGGCGCTTTCGATCAATGCCTGCACGCCCGTGGCGCCGTCCTGGCCGATCAGGCCGGTCAGCTGGGCCACGATCTCGCCCTGGACCGCCTCCCGGCCCCAGACCGAGCCGGCGACGGCGATCACGATGATCAGCAGCGGGGCGATCGAAAACACCGTGTAGTAGGAAATGGCGGCCCCCATGCTGGGCGCGTAGTCGTCTATCCAGGCCGAAACGGACTTTTTGGCGAGCTGGTAAAAAAGCTGGGGGTGCACGGTGGACCTGGGATAAGAAATCTGGCAGCCAGTTTTGCAGTGCTGCTGGCGGTCCAACGTCGGTCAGGGATGTATCCGTCTGTAGGCGGCTTGCGGATGTTGGGTCGCCGGCCCGGCAACACGCCGGTGGCGGCCGCCCGGGGCCAGCCGCCTTGCCCGCGCCGGTTTTGGTATCAAACTGGCAGGTAGCCCCCGTCCTTTATGGTTCAATAGCTATAAAAATAATAGCGATTGGAGCCACGCCGGGCGTCCGGGAGAGCGCACATGCTGGTAAAATCCGGCTTCTCGCGGTGCTTGCATTTCAGCGGGGACACCCCAGATTTGAGGCATGACCACCACCCAAACCCCTTCTCCTTCTTCCAGCACGAGCCTGACCGTCACGCACGTGCTTGCCGAGTTGCTTGAGCGGCTGGAGCACAGTGC
>Ga0307516_10003652_pt1 | contig 19549 bp, 21 predicted proteins | sample 19_EM_MG_FD_203310 | JGI IMG/M metagenome (GOLD analysis project Ga0307516, IMG submission 203310) | Populus trichocarpa ectomycorrhiza microbial communities from riparian zone in the Pacific Northwest, United States - 19_EM | ecosystem: Host-associated > Plants > Roots > Unclassified | place...
CTAATCACGTGACCGGTTTTTAACTTTGCATCGGGGAGTTACTCATGGCTTAATTCAAAGACTGTAGCAGTAGCAATTCAATTGTTTACTGCCTACCCGCCTCGTGAACTTACTTCCACTCAAATTTTGGCGCTATTGCCTAGACCTAGGCTTCGACATCTCGAAACACAATGAACTGACGGTCTCCAGCTCGTTGATGTCGAGTTTAACCGCCACAAAAAAACTGGTCACGTGATTAGCGCAACCAACAATGCCGAGTGCGCCCCCTGTCAGTTCATTTATCTCCTAAGTGCGGCCACAGCTGCCAGTTACCCATAACTTCGCTTTTTTGCAACACACCCTGTCCAAGTCATTACGAGTTGAAATAATACACACCACCAACCTACGCACCGCTCACCTATCGTCGTACACGTTACAGAAACGCCCTGTTACGCATCACTGGCCTACTTCTTGTACGCGTTGCTCGTCTGCCGTCATTCTCCTCACTGGCGTACTTCTCGTACGCGTTGCGCGTCCGGCCTCATTCTCCTCGCTGACTTACATCTCGTAGGCGTTGCTTGTCTGCCGTCACTCTCCTCGCTGGCCAACATCTCGTACGCGTTGCTCGTCTGCTGTCATTCTCTTCGGTGGCCTACATTTCATACGCGTTGCGCGTCCGGCCTCATTCTCCTCGCTGGCCTACATCTCGTATGCGTTGCGCATCTGGCCTCATTCTCCTCACTGACTTACATCTCGTAGGCGTTGCTTGTCTGCCGTCACTCTCCTCGCTGGCCAACATCTCGTAGGCGTTGCTCGTCTGGCCTCATTCTCCTTGCTCGCCACTGCTATTACGCGTTGCTCGTTTGACCTCATTACCGCTGACCTACGTTCGGACGTGTGCTAGAAACGCCGTGTTAGGCATCACTGGCCTACTTCTCGTACGCGTTGCTCGTCTGCTGTCATTCTCCTCGCTGGCTTACATCTCGTAGGCATTCCTCGTCTGCCGTCATTCTCCTCGCTGGCCTACATCTCGTTCGCGTTGCTCGTCTGCCGTCATTCTCCTCGCTGGCCTACATCTCGTTCGCGTTGCTTGTCTGCCGTCATTCTCCTCGCTGGACAACATCTCGTACGCGTTGCACGTCTGGCCTCATTCTCCACGCTGGCCTACCTCTCGTACGCGTTGCTCGTCTGGCCTCATTCTTCTCACTGAATTTCATCTCGTACGCGTTGTTCGTCTGCTGTCATTCTCCTCGCTGGCCTACATCTCGTTCGCGTTGCTCGTCTGCCATCATTCTCGCCGGACAACATCTCGTACGCGTTGCCCGTCTGGCATCATTCTCCTTGCTGGCCACTGCTACTACGCGTTGCTCGTTTGACCTCATTACCGCTGACCTACGTTCGGACGTGTGCTACAAACGCCGTGTTAGGCATCATTGGCCTACTTCTCGTACGCGTTGCGAGTCTGGCCTCATTCCTCGCTGACTCATATCTCGTACGCGTTGCTCGTCTGCTGTCATTCTCTTCGCTGGCCTACATTTCGTACGCGTTGCATGTCTGGCCTCATTCTCCTCGCCGGCTTACATCTCGTAGGCGTTCCTCGTCTGCCGTCATTCTCCTCGCCGGACTGCATCTCGTTCGCGTTGCTCGTCTGGCCTCATTCTCCTCGCTGACTTACATCTCGTAGGCGTTCCTCATCTGCTGTCATTCTCCTCGCCGGACAACCTCTCGTACGCGTTGCACGTCTGGTCTCATTCTCCTCGCTGGCCTAGCTCTCGTACGTGTTGCTCGTCTTGCCTCATTCTTCTCACTGAATTTCATCTCGTACGCGTTGCTCATCTGCCCTCATTCTTCTCGCTGGCCTACCGCTCGTACCGGTTGCTCGTCTGCTATCATTCTCCACGCCGGCCTCATTCTCCTCGCTCTCCTACCTGTCCTACTTGTAATACGCGTTGCTTGCCTGCCCTTATGCGCTGCTGTAGCTGCTCTGTACTTCGCGACGAGATTTGGGACGTTGGACTTTGTATCATAATGTATATATAGATTTTAAATACAATAATTGATTTTCTGTGCGATCTAAGAGCATAGCCAACTGCGTGTAGTAGCATTATAACTAGTAATGAAACTGCTCACAGTGCACACTCGTTGCTCCCGTAAGCTTCCCTAGCTTCCCTCGCTTTTCTAGCTTCCCTAGCTCCCGTAAGGTGGTGGTTGCGTCGGTAAGGTTGGTGGTTGCGTCGGTAAGATTGGTGGTGCGTCCGTAGCTTTGCTAGCTTTTCTAGCTTTTCTAGCTTCCCTAGCTTTCCTAATGTGGTGGTTGCATCGGTAAGGTGGTGGTCGCTTCCCTAGCTTTGCTAGCTTAGCGAAGGACAAAGTTATATTTTACTCCTGGTGCTCCCGTAAGCTTCGCTAGCTCCCGTAGCTCCGGTAAGAATTAAATTTTTTGCTGATGTTCCCTAGTTCCCGTAAGGTGGTGGTTGCGTCGATAAGGTTGGCGGTTGTGTTGGTAAGATTGGTGATTGCGTTGGTAAGAATGGTGGTGCGTCCGTTGCTTTGCTAGCTTTTCTAGCTTTTCTAGATTCCCTAGCTTTATTAAGGTGGTGGTAGCGTCGGTAAGATGGTGGTTGCATCTGTAGCTTCGCTAGCTTAGCGAAGGACAAAGTTATATTTTACTCCCGGTGCTCCAGTAAGCTTTGCTAGCTCCCGTAGCTCCGATAAGAACTAAATTTTTTGCTGATGTGTGGTCCCACTCCACCATCTAACCTGACCTCCTTGGCTGTCATCCTTTCGTGGTTTGCAACCAGTCGCACGCCGGAGTTGGTTCTTGGCTGAACCTCATGGCTGACAGTTGTTAACTACGGTTCTTACCTCCCACCTAGACTCTCTCAGACCTGTCTCGCGACAGAAGCCCCACTTATGGTGTACGACCTGTATGCTTCCTTTATCTTGAGTCCAATGTAGTGGCTACAGAGTTCAACCTACCTGGGTTGCCATGACATAATGGTATTAGGTAATTGCCCTAGTATGCCATCCTAGCAAGTACGTATGCTGAGGGTGCCTTACTCTACCGAACTGTTCCTTGGCCCAAGATTTCGGGGTCCAATGGAGTGATCACATGACCGTGTACCTACCCACCTGTTACACTTAGGGTGTAACACTACTTCCTGCTTCCTCAAGCTTCATCCCAAAGTTTTTTTCCATTGCTTGATTCTTCTTCCTTGAGTGGTCTGAAATCCACTCTGTGATTTGTGCAGGTTTTCATGGTGATGCAGTCCTCCATCCCCTACATCCCTCCAAATACCTGGCATACATTGAGAAAACCCTCTTTCTGGAAAAAACTCAAAAGCCCTTTGAATGGTCAGCTCTCAGCTCCAGGGGTCCGTCCAGGAGCCTACTTAATTGTAGTAACATTGTATCGCGATCCGCGATCCTCTTGTGCTGTCACATAGGTCTGGGAAGCGCACTGCTGGATATAATACTGAGACACCCCCCTTTCCGTTGGTATGAGCAAGAATCCTATCATCTCGAGTGGTGTGTATGCTTTGTTGAGGAAATAGCATCGGTATAAGGGCCGGCTTGGTGAAGTCCTCCATCCACTTCACCCTACTACCGCCCACCGGCCTGCTGCCTGGGGCAGGGATGACGGGATTTTTCAACCCTCAGAGAGTTGGGAGTCCCTTGGTATGTCAGGATTTTGTCGATCAAACTCCTGGAATTTTTCCAGACCACCTACTGAGAAGTTATTGTATGGCTCCTCCATCCAGTATATCTATTCCGGATAGTCAAGCCACTTGACAAGGTATAGGACATGGCGCCCCTTCTTGGTACTCCCAAGGACCTTGTCAACATCGTATTCCTTGCTTTGTTCGATGTTGTCGGCTTCTCTTAACACCTTGGCTGGGTCTGGCGGGGACTGGTATTTGCTGATTTGGTAGGGTTCCAGCAGCGAGATGTGGAAGACATTGTGTATTTTCCATTTTTGGGGAAGTGTGAGTCGAACGATAGGGGGAGAAGACTTTTTCCAGCTCGATGGGACTGTGATTTTTGTGGTCCAACTTCTTCGATAGCCAGTACATTTTGTTATTGCACCTGTTGAGCATCACCAAGTCCCCAACCTGGTATTTTGGGGGCTTGGTTCTCTTGGGGTCTGTATAGTGACGTATCCATTCTTGCACTGCTTCCAGCCTCTTTGTGGATTTTTCGTGCACTGTATGCATCCAGTGGGTATAGAGTTTGTTCGCCAGATTGAGGGGTTCTGAGGCCGTGGGGTTGAAAACAACAGGATGAAATCCATAGTTGGAATAGAACGGAGACATCCCATTGCCCATCGTAACCAAGTTGTTGTAGGCGAACTCAGCCATTGGCAGAAGGGCAGTCCAGTTGTCCTGTTCATGGGAGGCGAACGTCCTGAGGTATGCCTTTATCGTTTGGTTGAGGCGTTCCATTTGTCCGTCAGTTTCAGGGTGGAAGGCTGTCGACATTCGGGGCCGGATACCTGACAGCCGCAGGAATTCCTTCCAGGTTTCTGAAGTAAAATGGGAGTCTATGGTACTTCCAAATTTCCCTGGTGAAGGTGATTGCTAGATCCGCCTGTCAAGATCCTGCCTTGACTACTCCGTGCTGCTCGACAGGTAACGTAGGCTTGGTTCCTTCGGGGCAAGCTTGTAGTCACACTCTGGCATACTCATGTGCCGCTCGTAGTCACACTTCCGGTGTACTAACGTGCCGCTCATAGTCACACTTCCGGCGTACTCACGTGCCGCTCGTAGTCTCGCGGTATCCATCACGCCCGGCATGGTCTCATCGCGGTCATCTCAAACGCCTTGCATGGGGTTGTTGTTCTCGCGGTATCCATCACGCCTGGCGTGGTCTTGTCGCGGTCTTCTCACACGCGTTGTATGGGCTCGTTGTTCTCGCGGTATCCGTCACGTCTGGCGTGGTATCGTCACGGTCTTCTCACACACCTTGTATGGGCTCGTTGTTCTTGCAGTATCCGTCACGCCAGGCATGGTCTCGTCGCGGTCTTCTCACACACCTTGTGTGGGTTCGTTGTACTTATCGGGGGTGGTGGTCGTAGCGCCGGTTCACAGGTAGAGAGAGGTAGGTCTGTGGAGAGAGATAATATACGACTTCGATCTATTGTGCTTAACACTACAGGTAGTATGCGCTCCTCCTTGCCGTACCACCCCCATGGGGCTTCCATCTTTCCCTTCTACCGAGAATGTATTCGCACCAAGGAAACAGAATTCCGACGCTATGAAAGACACGCTACAGAAACGTTCGAGCAAGGAAACACTCCGACAGTACAAAGGAAATTCGTCCCAGTCCATCCTTCTTTGACCTTCATCGTTTCATTCGTGTGATTATTTTTAATTTTCGAAGGCGCCGAAGTCTGGTTCAGGTGAGTCTGAACCTAACTCTTCGGTGCCTTCTGTTGTAGGTTGGTCCTCCACGAAGCGGAGGTGCATGGAGTGGCCCAGGCCGGTTGCACGGAGTAACTTGCGAAGCGGGAGGGCATTTTCTGGTGACGTGATGAATTGTGGGGTGTGGATGTCCCCTGTGATGGCGCGTTGGAGGATTGTTCGCTGCATACTCAGCAGTTGGCATTCCCAGAGGAGGTGGTGTGAGGTGGCGAGGTCCATGCTGCATGGGCAGGGGTCAGCAGTGATGTTGGGGGGTGGGTTGGTTGGTGCTCGGTTGCAGAAAACCCACCAGAGAGCTTGTGTGTCGGCCCATTCCACCTCTTGGAGGTGTTTGGGAAAGGTGAAGGATGGCATGGAGAGGGGAAGCTGAGTCTTCCATCATTCCATGAACTGTGCTTGCGCTTGCACAAGTAGCCAGATTTTTGTTGTAAGTGCGAAGCGGCACGGAACCGAGCTGCCGGCCCCTTGCTTGGTGAGTGTGTCGGCCCTCTCGTTGCCTCTAATGTTGCAATGAGACAGGCACCAGGTGATTGAGATTTGCCAGCCAAGGGTGCGTAGGTCTTCAATAGAGTCAAGGGCCCGTCGGGCATATTCGTGATTGTGTTTGTTCAAGTTTAGTGTGGCCGTTGCCGCTTGGTTGTCGATGCAGATGAAGACTGTGCCCTGCGGGGCTGAGGTGGTGAGGAGAGTGGAGACTGCTTCTTGGACCATGTGTAGTTCGGCGTCATACACCTTGGCCTGGCTGCCTAGGTGACAGCTGCCCTCGTCCAGTCGGTATAAGTGTTGGTCACCGTAGTGATAGATTGCCCACCCACATCCAGTTGACCCATTGTCGAGTTTGGAGCCATCTGGGTTGATGATTATGGTGTGGTTTTCTTGTGATTCGAGCCATTGTTCGTGGAGTTTTTGAGGTCGGGTTGTTTTGTCTGGGTTCGGAGATGGGGTGATGGGGACCCCTTCCGCTGAGGATATACTTGTCCGGTTTTCCAGTTTGCCCATTACCAGGTGTTTGCTTAGATTGTATAGGCGGTGGAGCCCCGGGAGGCTGGGGGAGGTGTTTGGTGTGGCCCGCGTGGGGCCCAGTGCATCATGGGATGGGAGGAAGTGGAGGCATATGGTGTATCGTAGTGACAGGTAGTCCAGGTATGCTTCCAGGGGTGGTAATTGGGCGAGTGTGAGGAGGTTGGAGGTTCTGGTATTGAGTGGGAGGCCTGTGATCCATCGGGCGATCGAGTTATAAGTGGTGCTGTGGGTAGCTGTTACCATTGGGGTGCCTGTCCACCATGCTGGTGACGCCCAGAACATGGTTGGCAGTGTCACTGTCATTGCCAAATGGTGGGCGATGTGTGCGGGGATGCCACGTGACCGGTGGCGTAGGAAGCCTAGGCTGCCAAGTGTTTTGTTTCCTTTGGCCATGGCTATTGTGGCATGGTGGAGGAAGCTGAGTGATTCGTCGATGAATACTCCCAGGTATTTAATCTGGTGTGTTGCCATGATGGTGTTGTTTCTGATTCGGAGGGGAGGGTGTGAGGTGAGGCTTTTGTTTTTGTCCTTACTGGTGAGGGGGAGGCAGTACAGGAGTTCCGTTTTTAGGGGGGCAAAGGTGAGTCCCAGGCGGGATCCCCTCTGTAGGTGTTGGTCTGTCCTTTCTTCGAGTAGGGTGTTGGCTCTGGACACAGTGGGTGACATTTGGACCATGCAGATGTCGTCTACGTAGGAGGTGTCAGTTGCGTCGGAGGGGTGATGTTGTTTTTCTAGCATTGCATTGCTGTAGATGAGGAAGAGAAGTGGTGAGATGGGGGATCCTTGTGGTAGGCTGCACTTGTATGGTTGGGGTTGCTTGGTGTGTTGATCAAAGCCAAATGCGAGTTTCGGGTCCATGTTGAATGCTGTGACCCAGTTCGTGAGGTAGAGTGGCATCCGCTGTTGCAGCAAGACTTCTCGAAATGTTGCTGGGTGGACCTGGTTAAATGCATCTTCGATGTCGTGGATGAGTACCACCAGTCGTAGTGGGAATTAATTTGATGCTTTCTTCTACCTAATTGCCTTGGCAATCGGGTCGATTGTTCAGAGGAGAGCGTCGACTGCAGAGTTCTCTGCCTGGGCACCCATCTGTGAGGAGTGTGTGGCCCTGCACATTTTTACGGCATGGGCTAGTCATTTCGCGATTATGGTTTCCAGCAGTTTGCCGAAGCATGATAGTAGTGAGATTGGCCAGTACGATTTGGGTTGTGAGTAGTATTTCTTGCCAGGCTTGGGGACGACCACGCAGTTGGCCGTTTTCCATTCTGGGGGGTGGACACGCCAGGTGAGGCAAGCTGTAAAGAGGTTGGGGAGGAGGAGTGGGGCTGCTTCGTTGAAGTGCCGGAGGGTGGTGTAGGAGATGTCGTCTGGTCCTACCGATGTACCGTATTTCAGGTATGCGAAGGCCAGGTGTGTTTCGTGTGTTGTGACTGGTCTTGTGTGGTGGCGCATGTCTCTCGTGTGGGTGAGAAGGTTGGGGGGGAGGGGTGTCCGTGGGGCCGTGTTGACTGGGGGGGAAGAGTGTATTCCGTAGGGCTTTGCACTTGTCTCCGAAATTGGATTGTCCCTCGAGCGGGGGGATGGGTTTGTTCTGGGTGCTGTGGCATTGGATTGTTTTCCAGATGGTTCTGGTTGTTGTGTTTTGCAGTCAGTGGACATGGTATGTCGTTTTTACATTGCGTACCATTGTCGTCCATTTCGAGCGTTTGTATTGGCTGTCTTGTCTGTTGGTGTTGGTGGGGGTGAGACGGGCTCTTCTATCTGCCCGTTTGGTGGCTTTTTTTGCCAGTGTGAGGCTGTGATTCCACCAGGGTGCCTCCGCCTTCCTTTGGCGTTTGTACGGGACGGTGGCTTCTGTGGCCTGGTGGATGAGGAGGGTGATGTTGCTGATTGCGCGAAGGGTTGCTTCTGGGCCTTGGAGGTCTGAGAGGTCCATTCGTGTGGCTTGTAGGTAGCTGCCAAAGCTGTTCCAGTCGGCTTTTGCCCAGCATCGGTAGGGTTTAGGTGGTGGGGTGGTATATGGCAATGACAGGGTGAGGGTCAGGGAGCTGTGGTCTGAGGTGGTATCATCGTCGATTGCTAGTGAGAGGGCAGACCTAGTTGCGTCCCCGTGGGTGAGGTATAGGTCGATGGTGGAGGGGTTGCTTCCATTCCTGGGGTGGTGGGTGGGGATTGCTGGTTTGTTTTGGAGGTGGAAGTTGTTGTGTTCGAGCGAGTGTGCGATGGCATGGCTTGTGGGGGAGGTGCGGGCTGTGTGGGGCAGGGGGCCCTGCCACCATGGGTGGTGCCCATTCAGGTCACCCATTATTAGGCAGTTTGCTGGGATGTTGAGCGAGGGGAGGAGGGCTGCCAGCGGTTCTGGTCTTCCAGGTGAGTACAGGTTGAAGATGGTGAAGCTAGTGGTGTGTTGTTCTTGTTGCAGTGTGATGGTGGTGCCTAGGAGGGAGTCCTGGGCTGTGAAGGTGGTGGTGGCACTGAGCCCAGGGAGTTGGCATACGTATGTGGCACATCTGGGCTTCGTAGGTGTTGGGAGGAAGAGGTTGAAGATCGGTAGGAGTGGTGGGTTTCCATGTCTATCGCACCATGGTTCTTGGATAAGGCAGATAAGGTTTTCTGTTTTTCTCGCAAAATCTCGAAGTGTTGAAATCGTAGTCACCTGGCCTCTCGCACAGTTCAACAGCTCCATGGACCCGATGGCGTGTGGGGGCATTTTATTCGGTCATTCCCACCATGGGGGCATCTCCCGGGGTGGTCGTGGCCATCGTATTCGTGTTGTTGTTGAAGGATCGGATCTTGATGCGTGTGGTGCAGTTAGGGTCGCTGGCCTTGTGGGGTGTGTCGCAGTTGGCACAGCAGATTGGTGGGTGGGTGCAGGTAGGGCCTCTCTTGCAGGCCGGGATGGTGGGTGGTCTTTCGTTTTGTGGGCGTCCGCACAGACAGCGCAGCGGGACAGATTTTTGCACAGGGCGGCGGGGTGCCCATAGCCCTGGCAGTTCCGACACTGGGTGCTTCTTCCGTATGAGATGTAGTCGTCAAGTTGGCATTCGCGGTTGCAGATGGTGAGGTAGTGTTGTCCAATGTCAGCCTTCTTGGTGCTGCCGCTGAGGGTCATGACTATGGTCGAGGTTGCTTTTTGTTCGCGTCGGTCTGCCGGGGTGAGCCAGCATAACGTCTGGCACTGGATCAGCTGGGGGTAGTTGGTGGCGATGCTGTCGGAGATATCGGGCAGGGAGAGGTGGATCGGGACTCCGTGGAGCAGGAACTGGCTGAAGCGCTTCCCGATTTCGACCTTCTCGCACTTGCCATAGTAGGAGAGGGCATCAGCAATGATCGTTGTGTAGTCTTCATAGAAGATGATGTTGTTTCGGGTGTTGGTGGTGGTGAAGATGATGGATCCACACATGGTTATCTGGGCGCGGAGGAAGGGGGGGGGCGGTTACATCCTGGTTGTTGACCAGGGCTTTGTTGACTCGGTGGAGGGCTGCATCCGCGATGACTTGGCGGGCGATGTAGTCTTGTTCAGCGTGGGTGGTGGCTTCAGTGGGGGATGCGGCTGGAAAGTGGCACATGACCTCTCGCTCGGCTTGGGGGTACATGGTCGGGACAAGCTTGGGTGTGGCAGGCTTCCTTCCTTGGGTTTTCTTCTTCAAGTTCTCCCATCCTTCGACGTTGGTGGCGTGTGTGGCGTGTTCGGTCAGTGGGTGTGGTTGGGTGATGGGTGTTTTCGTGGCATCGGCTTCTGTGCAGATGCTGTTGCCGTTATTGGTCGGAGGGTTGTTGGCATTGTATTTGTTCTTGGTGGCTCCCTTCCCCTTTCTCTTTCCCTCTTTCTTTGGGTTGGGGCCGATGTTGCTTGGGCCCCCGGTTGGCTTAGCGGTGGCAGCAGGGCCCTGTGCGGCCGAGAGGAGTTGTTGTTGCATTTGGGTGACTCGGGAGCCCAGTGTGGCGATTTGCTTGGTCAGGCTGTTCATAGCGATTTGAAAGGTGGTGTTGTTTTGGACGAAAAGCACGGAGATCTCAGTGCTAATGGTTCTGGCAAATTGGTCTAGCAGGTTGCTGGTGATGATTTCGATGTTGGCATGGAGTGCAGCGTGCTCTGGGCTGAGTAGGGCTGCCATCTGGAGGGCAGTACTGGTGGGCTCCTCCACGTCGCCTCCGATCGCCTGCGTTGCAGTGACGTGTTCTGTGTGTTGGAAGTCCATGGTGTTGTCGTCGACTTCTTCTCCTCCTTTGTCTTCGGAGTCGTCAGAGTCGGTGTCATTTTCCTTGCGTGCTCGCTTTGCGGTGGAGGGTGACCGTGAGGCCGCGACCATAGGAGGTTGAAAGTGGTGTTGGGAGGGGTGCTGCTGGGTGCGGGCTGTTGGGGTGCTGTGCGCAGAGATTTCGGTGGTGGCCAGGGTGTTCGGATGGAGAAAGGCGTCGAGGGATCCTTGACCGGGGTTGTTGGTGGACATGAAGCCTTTTAGCGAGGTGGTGATAGTTTGGCGACGCAAGCCAAAATCACGAAAAGCAGGTGGCGACAGGCGGGAAAATTCCCAGGAGGTTTCCGGAGGGGTGCGGCCTCTAGTTAATTAACTATTGACCGACTCCTGAGGTGACTTTCCGGGGTTGTTGAAAACTTAATTGCAAGAGAGGATTTTTGGTGTCATGAAAAGAGGGGGGTGTTGTGAGGATAATATGCAACTTCGATCTATTGCGCTTTACACTACAGGTAATATGCGCTCCTCCTCGCCGTACCACCGATTGCGTCGAGAAGAATCTCCAGCCTAGCTACCGCACCCTTCCTTTATACTTTTCCTTCCCTCTGTGGAATCACAGCTTGCCTATAAGACTGACACAGTTCCTCCGTCTAACATCATGACTTGATCGCCGCGCTCAAGGAAAACACATGATCGCACTCGGCCACCAGGCGGCCAACACTCTACTCGTGGCAACAGGAGAAAGGACGTGCAAGCAGTAACAGTAAAGGAAAGGAAGACTGACGTACAACTTAATCAAGGGAAAACAATACTCGTATTGAACATGGGAGAAGGATACACAAGCTCAATCAACAGGAGACAACAAATGTAGCGGACAGGAGAAGGACGCGCAAGCACTATCAACAGGAAGCGGCAAAGACGCAAAGGACACGTAGGCAACATAGAGGAAACAAAGGAGAGAGGTCTAGATCGGCCAGCGGTCGTGGATATCGCTACCGGAGCGATATGGTGGATATCGGTCGATGCGCCTAAGCGCGGAGGATGACCGCGGCTGCGGCAGCAGAAACGAGGACGAGCCACTGGGTGACTCGGGTGAGAGTGGTACTGGCACCGGCGCCAAGGAGCCTGTCATGCCAGGTTCATGACAGTATATCCCGTGTCCAGACCAAAGATCCGGCGAGGTCATGTCGGGTCGTCAGGGTCTGGCGGCGGATAGGGGTGCGGTAGATGTGGATGGGCCAGCTAGCCTGCTGCCGGGCTTGGAGTTGTTCGTTCATTCGCTGTTGTTTGGTGATGATGGCTCCCAGGGTGTTGGTCATCTGCTGGAGTTGCTGTTGGTCCGCGTCGTGGAACTCGTTCATCCGCTAGGCGAGTGTCCTGTGTATGATGTGATTGCGGAGAGTGTCCCAGGTGGTTGTTTGATGTATCATGGTGACGATTTCTCCCAGGAGGGTGAGTTGTTCATCCTGTAGTGCAGTGGTCATGGTTGCCGCAGCGATGGGATCAGTGACAGGGACGGGGGTGTGCCCCGCTGGAGCAGCCTCCTGGTCTTCCTGTGGTGGCGTAATGTCGGCCAGGGGGTTTCGCGGGGCAGCGGCACTGCAGCGGAGGTGGTGGTTTTCCATGTTGACAAGGAACTGGCATTCAGGGCAGACCCACTTTCCCTTCTGCCAGTCTACAGAGGCTTTGCGTGGGTTTAGGTGTTGGTTGCGGATTACCTCCGCTAATTCAAATGGATGGGCATGGGGACAGCTGCAGGGCCAGTGGTTGAGCTGGTGACGGTCGTTTCCTCATTGTGGGTGGTAGTTGTCATCTTTCATCTGGCAGTAGGCACCACAGTAATCGTCGTAGCAGGCGGTCCAGTGTAGGGAGGCATGGTCGTTGGCGTGGGGCTGTCCCACAGTGGACAGTGGGGGTGAGGGTGCTGGTAGAGGGGCATTCCATCCGTCCATGGTGGTGGCATTGGCGGGGTTGCCCCAATTGTTATCGTGTTCGGTTTTGGTGTTGGCTTGCTCACCGTTGGTGAAGGTCCAGCCTTCGTTGGCATCGCCAGTGGTGATGGTAGACATATTTTTAGTTTGGAGGAGATGGTTTCTCTGGGTATTCCTCGTGGAATTGCTAGACGATGTCGTGCGAGTTTTCGAAGTTGTGGGAAGGATACCAGGTGCGATTGGGGTCGTGGAAGCTGGTTCACTTGACTCAATACTGGATCTGATTTGGTGGCGTCGGGAGTCGCAGACTTTCTTTACTTCCCACTCTTGCTGTTCTTGGATGACTACGGGAGGCAGTGGCAGTTGGTTGTGTCCGGGGATAGGTTCAATGCTAGCTGTGGGTTCGAGGAGGTTAATATAGAAGACTGGGTAGATTTTGACAGTGGCCGGCAGGTCCAACTTATAGGTGCATGAGCCTGCTTTCTCCAGGATGGTATACGGGCCTATTTGCTTGTTGTCCAGCTTGTTCGATGGTCAGGTTGTTCGGATGTGTTTTCGCCGCAGCCAGACTTTGTCGCCTGGGTTCAATACCGGGTCCGGATGTTGTGCTTTGTTGGCCTGCTCCGTTTGAACCATTTGCACTTCTTTGATTTCTGCTCTGAGGTCCTCATGCAGCTTCCTTAATGCCTCAACATATTCTGATACTTCTGGTATTTTGTTGTTCCTGGTGCCGAGGTCCGGCAGAAATCGTGGGTGTTATCCATAGTTGGCGAAGAAGGGGGTTATTTTTGTGGTTCTGGTTTGGGTGTTGTTGTAGCAGAATTCGGCAATTGGCAGTAGTCTTTCCCAGTCGTCCTGTTGATAGTTGCAGTATGCCCGGAGATACTGCTCCAGGGTGGCATTGGCCCTTTCCGTTTGTCCGTCCGTTTGCATGTGGAAGGCTGTACTGAGGTTGCGTGATATCCTGAGGGATTTCGTCACTCGTTTTCAGAAGTCGGAAGTGAATAGGGACCCTCTGTCTGATATAATGTCACTGGGTAGCCCGTGGGGTCTGATTACTTGCCGGAGAAAGTGATCTGCTAGGTCTTCGGAGTTCATGGTGCTGTAGCATGTGACAAAGTCTCCCATTTTGGTTAGCCGGTCGATTATCACCTACAGCGCGTCTTTCCCATTGCTTATTGGCAGTGCTGTGATGATGTCCATTGATATTGTGTCCCATGGCCAGTGTGGGAGTTCGAGTGGCTTTAGCAGTCCAAATGGCGCGTGTCGGATTGGCTTGATGCGATGGCAGGTGTCACAGTGGTCGACGTATCTTTGGACGTACTTTCGTTATCTCAGCCAGTAGAAATTTCGGCTAATGAGTTCCAGGGTTCTTGCTTGGCCTGGGTGTTCTGCAGCTTGCGCGTCATGGTGGTCTCTTAATATGCGAAGTCGCAGGGTGTCATTGTCAGGGATCCATATGAGGCCGTCGTACATTAGCAACCTGCTGTTTTCCTCACATAGCCCTCGCGTGATCTTTCCGTCATAGGTGGTCCCGTTTGCCTTTTTCCTCCGAATTTCTTGGATCTCTTTATCTGCAGCGCTTAGTGTCTGGATTTCGCTCAGGAGCTCTTTGTCTATTTCAAGGCTGATGGTTTCTGTTGTATTGGCTTGGAGTACTTTAGCGTGGTTATCGATTCGGGGTACCTCGAAAGCTTCCTCCGGTAACAGGATTCGGCTATGGTTCTGCTGATGTTTCATATCCCCTTCCCAGGGAGAGTCTCCTGACTCTCTAGACAGGATGTCCAGCTTGTCGGCCAATTTCCCGGGTTGATATTTGATGATGAAGTCATAGTTGGCTAGTCATTCGCCCCACCAGGCTTGCCGTGGGTGAAGGTCCTTCTTCGTTTTCCAATATTCGAGGTTCTTGTGGTGCATGAGAATCGTGATTTTGGGTCCTGTTGTTTTGCAATAAGTATACCATTTCGTAGTGCGTCTACGATCGCTAGTAGTTCCTTGTCGTGAATATCGTAGTTGCGCTCTGGATCCTTGAGCTTTCTTGAGTAGTATGCCACGGGGTGCAAGATCCCTTTTTCGTCGGGTTGTGAGCAGATTGCTCCTATGGGGTAATCTGAGGTGTCTGTTTCGATGGTAACAGGTCTTTCTGGATCGAAGTGTTATAGTATAGGTTCTGTGATCATTGCTTTCTTGAGTATCTCAAATGCCTCTTGTTGTTTATCACTCCATTCCCATCCTTTTTCCTTCCTTGTGAGGGAGGATAGGGGTGTCGTGATTTTGCTGTAGTCTCTGATAAAGCACCGGTAAAAGTTGGCAAAGCCGAGGAAGCTCTGGATTCCTTTGACATTTGTTGGTTCCTTCCATTCTTTGATGGTCCGGATTTTTTCTTCATCCATTCGTAGTCCCTGTGGTGATATGATGTATCCCAAGTATTCTATTTCCGTTGTATGGAATTCGCATTTGGATGCTTTCAGCCTGAGCCCGGTATCCTCAACTTGTCACAAGATTGTCTGGACGTGCCTTCGGTGGTCTTCCAGATGTTGCGAGAAGATAAGGATGTCGTCTAGACATGCCACACATTTATATCAAGGTATTCGCTTAGAATCTCGTTCATCCATCGTTGGAACGACGCCGGTACATTGGTCAACCCAAAAGGCATGACAAAGTACTCGTATAGTCCATACCAGGTTCGGAAGGCTGTTTTCCATTCGTCTCCTGCTGCGATTCGGAGGTTGTAGTAGACGTCTAGGATATTGAGTTTGGTGTAGATGGTGGCACTGGATAGTTGATCCAGGGACTCTCTGATTAATGGCAATGGTGTCCAGTCTTTGATTGTGATCTCATTCAGTTGTCGATAATCCACACATAGGCGTAGTCCCCCGCCCTTCTTCTTGACAAAGTGAATTGGCGCCCCAGCCAGAGAGGTGGATGCCCGGATCCATCCCCGCTTCTCATTGACTTCTAGGTATTCCTTGAGAGCCTTCATTTTTTCTTCGTTCAGGGGTCGCAGGGGCTTGTACGGGTGCGTCCTTCCTTCCTCCAGTGGAATGTGGTGGTCGTGAGTATGGTGGGGTGGAAGTGCTGTAGGTTCTTTTTTGGTGAATACTTCGAGGAACTTGTGATATTCCAGCGGAATTGGATTTTCACTGGTCTTGGAGTTTTCCTTGATTTTGTTGATGATGGTCTGGCATACTTCCCATGGGTCCATTTTGCCAATCTCCCAATTTTCCGGTGTTTTCCTGTAGTATTGCTCGGTGGCCTTTTCCTCCGGGACCGTGTTCACGCTTGGTGAGCTAGGTAAGCATTTTTCGGCACAGTGGTCCAAGTGGAATTTGACAGTATGATTTTTCCACCCTATCACCGGGTCATGGAACTTGAGCCATGGAAGTCCTAAGATGATTGGCGCATTTCCGATTGTAATGCAGTGTAGCCGGATTTCTTCCTCGTGGTGATTGATTGTGAGGTGGACTTGGACATTGTAGGTTACTGGCCCACCGGTGACCTCGGTCCCGTCCGCGGTTAGGACCCATCTTGGTGTCGCTTTTTGCTGCATTGGGATTCTGCTTGCTTCGGCGTCAGCCTTGTCGACAAAGTTCTCGGATGCCCCGCTGTCCACTAGGGTGGTGGTGTTGTATTCGTTTCTGTCGGTTCCTATGATTCGTACTTTGATTATGATCTTTTCTTCACGGTCGTACCTGGTTGTTTGTATTCTGTAGGGTGGGTCTGGTTCTGCAACGGGTTTCTCCCTTGGGTGGCTGTTGCCTAGGCCTATTCCCGAGGGCTGTCATTTCCCGCTGGTTCGGGTTCTTTCTCTGCTTCATTGTTTATTGTGTCTTCTTCGTATGTGGCTTCTGCTGCCCGGTATGTCCTCCCCCATGGGACTCGTGCTTTCTTGGGCTGGGGGCATTCCTTCAAAAAGTGCCCCTTTTTCCTGCAATTGTAGCATTCATCCGTTTGTGGTCGTTGGGGAAACCAGTTCGGCGTTCTTGGTGTGAACTTGAATCGCCGGGTGGCGTCTAGGTCCATCGGGTCCCCCGGAGGGACTGATGGCAGTTCTTTCATGTGGACATGGAAGCGCGCTTCTGGGCTAGCTGCAGGTCATCGATTAATGACTCTGAGGTTGCATAGGCGGCTATCCGTTTTGATGACCGTGGTGGCATAGTCCACCAGAATGGTAGCCAGTACTTCACTCAGGACCAAGTGCCTTTTTACTTCTGGGTGTAATCCATCTCGAAATCGAGCGATGCATACGTTGTCCACGTATGGGAGATCTGCTTTGATTCACTGGAATTCCGCCCAATAGGTTGCTGCTCTTTGGTTTCCCTGCTGGATTTTCTGGAATTTCTTGAACGCTATCTCCTCGGCGTCTACTTGGCCGAAAGCATGCCTCATGTTGGTTTTCAGTTCTTCTCATGTCAGGTTGATTCCTCCTTCCTGGTTGAGAAAAGTTTCCACCCAGTTCCATGCCACCCCTCGGAGTAAGGAGGATGCATATCCCGTCTTTTTCTCATCGTCGTCGAATCGGTTCCCCTCTGTCCTGAACTTCAGCTCACACTCAGCCAGGAATGTTTTGAATTTTGCTTTTTCTCCTGCGAACGGTTCGGAGTCCTGGAGCTTTGGGTAACTATTCTGCGGCGGTTTGTCGCGTGCTGCTAAGAGTGTTTGCAGCATCTCCGTAGTTAGCAAGTGGGGTCCGCTTCCCTCCGTACCTGATCCTTCCACCATTCTTCTAGGTTGTTCTGGTGACTCGGGTGTCTGTGGTCTTGATTGTGGTTCTGGTGTCACAGGGCTTGGCGCCCGCTGGTCGTCGGCGATTTCCCTGAATTCTCAGAGGTTGAGGGGATCCTCAGAGTCTTCATTATGGGTCTCCACTATGGGTGTTGTCCTGCTACATCAGGTGTCGATTTGGAGACGCAATCTAGTGTCAAGATCCTGCCTTGACTACTCCATGCTGCTTGATAGTTAATGTAGACTCGGTTCCTTCGGGGCAAGCTTGTAGTCACACTTCCGGCGTACTCACGCACCACTCATGGTCACACTTCCAGCGTACTCATGCGCTGCTCGTAGTCACACTTCCGGCATACTCACATGCCGCTCGTAGTCTCACGGTATCCGTTACGCCCGGCGTGGTCTCGTCACAGTCTTCTCACACATCTTGCGTGGGCTCGTTGTTCTTACGGTATCCGTCACGCCTGGTGTGGTCTCGTCGCGGTCTTCTCACACACCTTGCGTGGGCTCGTTGTTTTCGCAGTATCCATCACGCCTGGCGTGGTCTCGTTGCGGTCTTTTCACATACCTTGCATGGGTTCATTGTTCTTATTGGGGGTGGTGGTCGCAGCGCCGGTTCACAGGTAGAGGGAGGTAGGTCTGTGGAGAGAGATAATAGATTGTGTGGAGAAGAATCTCCAGACTAGCTACCACGCCCTTCCTTTATACTTTTCCTTCCCTCTGTGGAATCACAGCTTGCCTGCAAGACTGACACAGTTCCTCCGTCTAACATCATGACTCAATCGCCGCGTCCAAGGAAAACACATGATCGCACTCGGCCGCCGCGCGGCCAACACTCTACTCACGGCAATAGGAGAAACGATGCGCAAGCAGTAATAGTAAAGGAAAGGAAGACTGACGTACAACTTAATCAAGGGAAAACAATACTCGTATCGAACATGGGAGAAGGATGCGCAAGCTCAATCAACAGGAGACAACAAATGTAGCGGACAGGAGAAGGACATACAAGCACTATCAACAGGAAACGGCAAAGACGAGAAGAACGTGTAGGCAACATAGAGGAAACAAAGGAGAGAGGTCTAGACCGGCCAGCGGTCGGGGATATTGCTACCGGAGCGATATGGCGGAGATCGGTCGATACCTCTAAGCTCGGAGGATGACTGCAGCTGCGGCAGCGGAAATGAAGATGAGCCACAGGGCGACAAGGGTGAGAATGGCACCGGCGCCGGTGCCAAGGAGCCTGTCGCGTCAGGTTCATGACACCACTGCAGTTTTCCCATTTTTCCTAAGGGGGAGGAAGTACACCATTTTAGTGAACCGGTCAATGACTACCCATAATTGATTGCAATCTTCCGAGAGGGGCAGTTCCGTGATGAAGTCCATTGCTATCAACTACCAGGGGGTGTAGGGGAGTTCCAGTGGAGAGGATAGTCCGTATAGGTGGTGATGGGCTACCTTGTTCTTTTGGCATTCCGTGCAACTTCGTACATAGTTGATATTACATTGGTCCATCCAGTGCCACCAAAAGTTTCGGCGGATTAGTTCGATTGTTTTGTCCTGGCTGAAGTGGCTGGCAATCTTCGCATCGTGTTCTGATTCGAGGATTGTTTGGTTGAGGTTACCATCCTCCGGCATCCAAAGCTTAGCCTTCTGATAGTGCAGCCCATCCTTGATCTCGAGAACCTCTTCCATCCTCATCTTTCGGCCCCTCTGCTATGCCTCACATCGGCCAGCAGCTACCTCCTCGACCTTTTAGTCATCCAGTGTGTACTCTGTCCACACTACTTCCAGTTCCTTTAATGTCTGTTGGTATTCCCTGTCCCTTTCTCCTGCTTCCTTCACCTGTTCTTCGAATTCCTTTGACCATCTTCTGGCCAGGAGCGATCCTAACAGGTCTGATGAGCAAACAAATATTACCTCGTATCGGCTGACCGATCCTGTAAAGTAGGTTTTTTGCAGAACTGTCGTGATCGGCTGGTTTTCACTCGCCCCTTTTTCAGGGCGATACTCCCAATACCAGGATAGTGCATCCGGCTTACCATTCTTTGTCCCGGGCCTGTAGTAAATCCGAAAGTCAATGCCTGCGAGCTTACGCCCAGCACGCTTGCGGGCAGTTGAGGACTTTTGTGGTGGTAAAGTATTCGAGGTTCTAGTCATCTGACTACACCTGCACCTAACGTACTGTAGGGGTTACCCGGCTACTACCCATTAGTCGGACACTATTAGAAATGAGAAAAAACGACGATACTCAACAACCATAGATCGGAGAGAC
>Ga0307516_10003653_pt1 | contig 19549 bp, 23 predicted proteins | sample 19_EM_MG_FD_203310 | JGI IMG/M metagenome (GOLD analysis project Ga0307516, IMG submission 203310) | Populus trichocarpa ectomycorrhiza microbial communities from riparian zone in the Pacific Northwest, United States - 19_EM | ecosystem: Host-associated > Plants > Roots > Unclassified | place...
TCCAATAAATCAACCAGGACCTTGAGACCCCGACAACTGAGATAACGCTTTCAAAACCGGTCGTAAATGCAATACAAAATTGGAACACTCACGAAATGAACATTTGCAGAGTCAGTACAGAGGTATGGCATAGTAGCCGGATGAAATTCGAAGCCTCCAGCCGACATTCTGATGGGTACTTCTTGGAGGTGAATTCTGTTAAAATGCACATTGAGAAACCGGTTATCCAACGAGATCACAGACACAGACCCATCATAACGGGAATGCCACTACAGTTCAAAGACATTAAAAAGACGGATACATGCTGGGGAGGTTATAACACACCCTATCAAGCAAAAACTCTCAAGGAAACCTAAATCTGCTGTGACCAGCTAACAAAATAGTGTCAACTTCGTCCCGAACCAAGAAAGGAGGAAATTCTTACCTGATTAATTATCTGCAAAAGTCTCATCACAACCTCCCTAGAACATCGGCCTTCCAGCACTTCAAGGATCGCTAGCATGCCATGGGATGACACGAGTTGAATCTGCATATCTGGTGCGTCGGCCATGATTTCAAGCTGCAGGCAAAAAGACGATTAAATTTGACTTTGACTTTGACGAGGATAATACAAGACTTACAATCTGATCGCAAGCCTCTCGAAGCTGGAAATCAGGAGCCGATGGTGTGAGCTCGTCGATCAACTGATTGACCAAACTGCAAAGTCGTGCATATTTGTCACGTTGGAGATTCATTTCCAAATCGTCTTCTGAAAACCCTTCATCGATCTGAAGATAATAAGATATTTGATGGAATCAAGAAGAAATAGATACATACCTCAGCGAACGGATCTTCGTCATCTGAATTGTCTCCCAACTATACCAAAAAAAAAGATGAGGTCAAAAGTAAGGGTCCAAGCTCAGAGAACATACCCAAGACTTGTTAGAGAGGCGAGTATTCAACTGCAAAGTTTGCATAGTGGGTTCTGTCGCTGCGGCACGGGTTCAGAAACTTCCCCGCCATAGCAATAAATACTGACTAGTCCCGTTGAGTTTGCCAAACACATCTTCGTAATCTTCGTCATCTTCTTCGGTATACTTTTCAAACTCTGCTTGACTCTGCGTCCGGCGTGCTTCGGCACGGCCGAAGGATCCGTTCGTACCTGCCAAGGAGGCTGAGCGACTATGTGCCGAAGCAGAGGCAGGGCCGAATGAAGGCGGTGGCATTGGGGGAGGACTTGTATTCAGGTGAGATCTCCGCGAAAGAGTTGGAAGAGGCGCAGAAAAGGGACCTGGGCTCGCTGAGAGTCCGACAGTCTTGATGTCGTCTGGATGGAAAAGACCACGACGGACAGAGTTCTTCAGCTAGGGAAGCGTTTGAATACGCCGATCATATGAGAACCATCAGTTATTTACCTTGAAGTCGGCAACTTTCTCCTGCAATTTCTCCTCGTCTTCTTCCGAGGCAAGATCAGAGTAATCCTCTACTATTGGACCGATGTCCGCGGCCGGTGGTTGAGCAAGCGGAATAGTTCTAGCGCCTGGACTTCGGCCAGGCCGGATCGTTTGTGCATTGTCTTCTGCTTCCTGTTTGTCATCGTCTGGGGAAGGTTTTTCCAACGCTAATGTCGATATGGTTAATTGAATATACGGACTTTAAAACAGAAATTATAGAACTTACCTTGAAGTTTGGTGAACGAGATACCTTCCTCGAAATCATCATCCCAGTTATCAGTCTGCTCCTCTGGTGCCTGCAGTATGAACGAGATAGGTTGGATTTTTTCGGCCAGATTCAAGCCCATTGGTTTGACACTGGGAGCTGAGCCTGTTTTCCATCCAATGGGATGATGGAATCCAGATGTCGTTAATGAGGGAGCTATTTCGACCGGTCGAGTTGGTGAGTGTGGGCGGGGATTCAGCCGATTCGGCTGTTTGGAAGGGCGTGAAGGGGCTTCACAGAGAACGTCAGGATTGCGGAAGCTCGAGCAAGAAGTTGTACATACATTTCAGTGCCTCATTCCATTCTTGCACTTTCAGTACAGCCTCGTCATAGTTATAATTCGTTGGTGGCCTTTTAGCACTTTCATTTCCGGTTGTAGAGCTAGGTCCAATATTATCGTTCAGTTTCTTTCCGTCTGACATCTGCTTCCTTGCCGACATCATCCACGGATGTCTCAACAACTTTTTCGCTGATATTCGAAGATTGCAATCCTTCTGAAAACAGTGATACAGGAAATCCTTGACGATTGGTGAAGCGCCGTCGGGTATGGGAGGACAATCGTCTTGCACAATTCGGAAGAGGGCAGGCATAGGATCCAAGGTATGATATGGAGGATGGCCTTCCAACAACTCAATCACCACACAACCCACGCTCCTAATGACGGTGTGAAAAAGAAGCTAGAAGGGAGAAGAATGAATATACCATATATCCGACGCCGTTGTCGCTCCAGACTGTTCTATGACTTCGGGTGCCACTGCAAAGAGATCAGAACGCCAACGTTGGAATGAAATGCACCTCTCACGCACTCCAATAGGGACTTCCCACAACAGCGGCGTCTGTCACGCCCGTCGTCGTATTACTTGCGACGCCAAAATCCGCGAGCTTTACCGTCCCATCCTTGTTGGTAAGAATGTTGGCACCCTTTATGTCTCTATGTATAACACCTTGGTCATGCAGATAGACGAGTCCTTCAAGCACTTGGGATATGTAAACTCCAACCAGGTTTTCCGGAAACTTCCCGAACCGTTTAGATATGTTATGCAGAGAACCGTTCTCGCAGAATCTAGAGCGATTGTTAAAGTAGGCTGAGATGCGGAGGGAGTGACGGACTCTAGGATGATATACAGATACTCTCGCGTCTTGACAAACCCCTTGTATTTCACAATGTTGGGATGCTATTATAGGATCAGGATATGGAAGGCAAGGTATGGCGAGATATATACGTACGTTTAGGTTCTTCAGGAGGTCAATTTCGGACTGGACAAAATATGAGAAGGTTGATAATGAGAGGCAAAGAATGTTCAAATTTACGTACCATGATTTCACCAAGCTCAGCTTTCGGGATGTTGCTTAGCTGGATCTCCTTGACTGCCACTGTTTCACCAGTCGCCCAGTTCAAGGCGCCTAAGAAAACTCGTTGAACATGTCCCACAACAACATGCCATGGAAACGCACGGTAGACTTGTCCAAATGCTCCCTTGCCCAACGAGTCACCAAGTTGCTACAAATGCCTCCAGTTAGGAAAGCGATCTTTGGCCTAGATTTTGAATAGACGAACGTAGTCATTCAGAGATTTGGAGCTGGTGGCTTTTGAGGAAGGAGGGCGAGAGGGCGTGGGCATGACTGGTGATCAGGAAGGCCTTTGCTCCAGCTTCAATGAGGAGACGATTGGTTGAGAGAACGTGTGAGGATGTGGTGGAAGACGAGAACACGCTTCTTCAGTTAAAGTCGCGTCCGGCGCTGACTGTTTACACATATGGCGGCCAGAGTCACTCTGCCAAACGTCGAGTGTGCAAACAAGCATCCCCTCTTCTTCCCCTCCGCCATCATCATTCAACTCGTACTGCACCTCAGGGCTGATCTCCCAGAGATCGTAATTCATTCCTAGCGATCATTTCACACCGACAGCTAGCGAGACACTATCGAATTTCGGACCAACTTTGGAAGAAAAGGGAGGGAGATGTAGTGCTTGGCTTGCGACGTCTGCAATGACACATTTAACTTTGCGTAGACTTATGTTAGTGGCTATATTCAAGGCAAGGTCGGACGGAACGAAATGTCCATCGACAGCTTGCCGATAAAAGCCCTGATTCTGGCATCTTGCATCACTTCAGCGAGGATCGGGCTGCATAGAGAGAGGAGCAGAATCAGAACTGCCCCAGGTGTGGAAAGTGAGATGGACGTACTTTGTCTCGTTCCAAAGAGCAAAACGGTCCCAGTTCCTTTCTGGATCAGGCGATCCGCGAGACGGGTGTACACCTTCCGGTCCAGCGTATTCGTCGAGCCATTGCATCAGCGGCAGGTGAGCCCTGTCCCTTGATGCAGAAATTGCGGCGCGTGCAGATGAAGATCGAGATTCCCTCCTACAACCCAATCCTCAACCCTACCACTACGATCAAATCACACAACTTTGAGGCGAATCCCGTCAAAGATGGAGGCAATGTATACATACAGATGCGAAAAATCTGCCTCGTTGCTCGTCCATTGAGGAGATGCAACCAAACGTCACTGTGAATGACCAGCTGTAAAAGTCGAATTGTTACCTTGACTGGGATGTCTTCGCTCGTGGTGCTCTTGACGAATTGACACTCACGGACGACATAGATGTTTCGTGCAGAAGTAGGCCCTTGGCACCGTCACTGTCAACTGGGGGTTTGATTAGCCACAGTCCAAGTAATCTAGTTACTTGTGTCAAAAATTCCGGGCGAATCAAAACAACACCCTCCACCGACCGAGCTCGATTTCCGACGGTAGACGAATTCCCTCGGATCCCTCTGCCAAACCCAATTGGCCTGTGACACCTACAGTCCTTTGCGGGCCAGACCTCCCGACTGTGTGTCCTCTACAATTACTTGATTTGGTTAGACCTCCTTACCCTGTCTTTACATACCCCCAATGCCACCTGTCAGATCGTCACTTCCCCCTTCGTGTCGCTGGAGGCAGAGAAAGAATTCGCAAGACCTCCCTCAGATGCCGTTCTTGACTTCAGAGGCCAGGATGACCGTCTTTCTCCACCACTGCAGCTTAGCGAAGCTGAGGAGAAGAAGTTGTGGCGCAAGATTGACTTGAAGCTCCTTTCCATCTTGACTCTATTATATCTGCTGTCTTTCGTGGACAGAGGTAATGTCCCCGTTCGTCTTGATTGGGCCGGTCGAGTATCTCACGATGGCACAACCTCATCGGAAATATCATCCCTTTCATACGTTACCCACAGGAATTGTCGAGCCGAAATTATTTGGCCGAAGGAAAGGCCAAATTACAGGGCTTGGAGACGCAGTTTCAACTCACGGGCAACCGATACAACATTGCTATTGTAACTATTTTTCGTTATTAGTGCCCTCAACAATTTAACCATATCCATCATTGTATGTCACATCATGCTCCGTGTTGCCGAAATTTAACGGCGACGGGTACAGCCATATTGTCTATGTGAACTCCCAGCAAAGTATTTCGTATTTCGAGATGTCTTCATTCTCAAAGCTAACCCTCTACCATCTAGTCTCATTCTCAATAAATTCCGCCCCATCACGGTATGCATTTACGGAATCAGTCAGTCATTCTACTTACGTTCCTGCTTTGTAGCTGGCTTCCAGGAATCACAGTATGCTATGCGCTGCTCTGATGTACAATTTGTTGCTAACCTTCTTGTAGTTGCTGTGGGGAACTGTCATGTACGTTTTAATTGAAAGAGCAGTCTGGCGGGGGGTTGACTAGTATTCCTATCAGGACACTAATGGGATTGGTTAAGAAGTATGCCGGTACATGTACCATGATAAAGCTCTCGTCGTGTTGACTTCCTCCAGCTATCATCAGCTTCTTGTTACTCGTGTCTTGCTTGGAATATTCGAAGCGGGTCTACTCCCTGGCGTTGTTTATTAGTACGTCAATATCAGTTATCCTCTTTACCACTTGATGTTAAGGGTTCTTATAGCCTATCCATTTGGTACCCGCGATATATGCTTCAGTTTTGGATTGGTCTCTTCTATGGAGCTGCATCCATGGCTGGCGCCTTTTCAGGGTTTCTTGCATACGGCATTGGCTTTATGAATGGTACTCAGGGTCTCAAGGGTTGGTCTTGGATCATCGTATGTTTGAACCAAGATAACTCCTGCCACGATAATCGAGGCCAACCCACAGATTCTGGAAGGAGTCATGACCGTTGGGGGATCTATCATCGGCGACCGCCACATTCCTTACACCAGAGGAGCGTGCCTACGTGATTTGGAGGAAAACATCTTGAAATGCGCCATTTAACTGCTGCAATTACCGATTGGCAAGTATGTCCGTCCATTGTGCAATTGGGTTCTATCGTGGCCTTACCTAGTGTCCGAGATCTATGCTTAGTATTGATGTCGATTGTTGCCCCTCGTGAGTTAGGTCCCCTACTACCTAATGCCGTTTCCTACATTGCTTTTCAGTGCCTGGCATTACATTCTTTCTACCGTCCGTATCAAAAAATGTTCTGCTTGATGAATCGCTGATTCCAAGCCTTCAGGTCGATCATCCACTCGGTCCTATCATCGTTCTCTCTTATGTCCGAATCAATGGTAAGCGAGATGCTGCCGAGAAGCTTGCGCTGGAGGACGGGAAGCCTGCGGAATATACCGTGCGGGATGTACAGATGATGGGGGGCCGGGCGCCGGACTTCGTATACACTCTTTAAATTCTTCAGACCTCCAGATACACTTTAAATTCTTCATATCAGAAGGACGTCCAATGCAACATTGCGAATAAAGTATCCATCAAATCTGGTGATCATAGCTTGGAGTGCTCAGCAGTGAAGGTCACCCGTATATTGGTCACTAGTCCGTCGCTGTACACTTGGTCATGTGTCGATTGCAGCTCACAATAGATGCTGAGAAACCCACAGATTCAAAGCCCCAGATCACCGGATATGCCAACGCTATCACACAGCCCAAGAAGTGAGGGTTTGTCGAGAAGGTCAGGAGGTTGCAAGGTGGGAAGACTTTCATGGTTCTCAGGGGGTTCTTCAGAATATCTGGTTTGCGACAATCATTACAATGCAATGGACGTGGGTGCAAATGAAGGCGGAAGTCTATGATCATGAATGGCCCGTAGTCAATCATATCATAATAATAATAAAAATTGAATCTCGAAGAACAATGTTCAGTCCGAGGACAACTCGAAGGTTGAACGTTGAGCTTCCGACGGACGCGATGCCGGTACGGTTGCCAATGTCATCCATACGGGACAGTGAACAGGTGACCCGATCCATGAGAGAGGTATATCACGCCGCGTCTTTCATCAACCGCGATGGCATAGATATCGAGTAGATCAACATAGAAAGGCAGTTCCAGCTGTCGATCTTGCACGCTTGGAATCTCCAAATTGCCGTCAAACTGTAAAAGGTGGAGGGAAGCATGGGAGCGAGCGTTATCCGGCTCTGCAAAGTCATCGTGGATGATCACGGCTTTGTAGTTTCCCGATTGCGTCGAGGCGAAAAGCCAAGGAGAGTGACCGTGGTATGAATAGATCTTTCCTTCTAGCATAGTTTCTAGGATGATGGGACTGCTCCCGACTTGTGGCGACATTGGTGGACACAACGAAGCAGTCGGCAGAAAGGATATGTGCGTATATGCTCTTGGCGCTGCGCCTTCGCGGCTGTCATTGTATAGGTTGAACATGGCGTTAAAGCCCTGGGGAGACCATTGTACATCTACCATCTCTCTGTCTGAATAATGTTCATGGGCGTCGGTAGGAATAGGAGCTGAAATGACTCGAGCGATAGAAGTGTCGTCCATAGATGCTCCATCTTCCCATCCTGTAGCTCGGCCACAGGGAAGAGCATCAAGCGAACAATGGTAGATGTTATATTGCTCGTTTGCGCCGGCAACGATGTGAGGCTCACCGTTGACCATGGAGCAAAATAGGTGATCGGTGTCCTAAAAACATCCATCGTCAGGTTCTTACTGAGGAAAAAGGCTGAAAACACTTGCAAGTAACTCTGGAATCCCAGCTCCAGAAATATGAGTGGTATTATTTTTTTCAAAGTCCACCATCTGAATTGGCGGGGGCGATTCGCCATCCGAGTAGGGCAGCATTCCAACGACATTTTTATAGATAAACAAAGTTCGACAACTTGCACTGAGGACGTTATCATCAAGAGACCGGTGGAAAATTTGCTGAAAGACCGGTATTCTTTTGAGAGCGTACTCAACTGAGAGGACGCGTAGATATGTTCTGTTGGGCGGCGAGTGTTCGTCTGTGATGTCGGCGATAGAAAACTAGAGTGCCACGTACTCAGGACTATCGGGTGCACTGGCCACAACAGCAATCAGGTGACGACCAGGTTCATCAAAATGAGCACGGCGATGAATCGTCCCTACCTGAATGCCCGAGGTAGGTACAGAGCCGTCGGTATCACAAAGGATGATATCCATCAGTTCTCTACTCCATCCATAGAGGACAACGAAGGACGTCGCGGGGATTGCGGCGAGTATCGCGAACTTGTCTTCCCGAGGTCCGGTTAACCCTAGCAGACAGGGCACGACTTTTATCGCCCTCGATATCCTTGGTTTATCCTGGCTCCAATTTTTCTCCAGACGATAAGTACGGATGGCGATCCGTTGCAGATCCTCGATGTCAAGCTTGGACATGTCGGTTCCCACCAGGCATGCGAGGCTTCGGCGCTTCTGAGTTTGCTCCAAGACAGAAATCCAAAGGTACTTTGAATCTTGAAGTTTCCTGTGTGAGGAGCATGTCTGGTAGTAAAAAGAACCAGATTAGAAGACGATCCCTGACGAACAATCGGGGAATGCAGCCTTACCGACAAGAAGGCAATAACGTCCTGAAGGGGGAGCCGCACCAAGATTTCGATCAGGATATCTGACGGGGAATCTTGAAGTCTCATCGTGGTTGGTCGACAACCTTGTCCCTACCCCGAACATGCAGAGAGCAACTATATCATAACATCACAGTGTTCGTCCTCGAGTTTGATATCCGTCGGAATCCGGAAATATGCACTGGGTCAAATATCGTCCAGCAGTCTGACTCACATGAGCCTGAAGAGCAGGAAATTTCGTGAAGGGTAAACTGAGTCTGCATGTATCATTCTTTGTGGTCTGACTCGATACATCTTCGCCTTCCAGTCGCTTGATAGATATTGCTTGTGGGCGATAAGTATGTTGATAATTTGATTGGACCAGTGCCAGTGCTTCAAGTCGGTCTGCCCGTCCTTCAAGTCTGTGGACGAGTTGAATGGGAAAAGTTTCAATGCTTCAATTGTCTTCCTGAGCTGTATGTCGAGATCTAGTGGTCCCCGTATCTGACGCGAAAGCCTTGACCTAAGAGGAATGCAATCAATATATTGAGGGAGGTCATCTACAGATATTTGAACTTTCGATGCCACCACCCATTGCAAGCGGGATGAACGGATTAAGTGGGGAATCGTGAGCACTGGCGCTCTTCCACACGAGGAAGTCTGTCGCGGCGTATTCGCGCCCTGCATTGTTGAAAATCCGGAAACTTACAGTAAGTCAATGTTTTGTTGTGTACATGATAGAAAGAGAGGGTATGGACACATGTCGGCCAAGGGACCAGGCATCGAGAGACCATAATAGATTGAAGAGATATACTCGGAAGTGAAGCAAGGTCCACGTCGACAACCCTAGGAGCGGTGTGAAACCAAGTTGGAAAGCTGGCTGGGAGCGTCATAGAGATAGTGGGCGTCTCCAATGACCTCAACAAGTCAAGGACCGTCTGCCCCAGAAAAATTCAGGCTATCTCAGGAGGTGAGCAGACGAATCCGGCCAATTCTTCCTGGGTCCGGAGTGGGGGAGTCTGGGCAACGGAAACATGCCGCAAGCAGGTGACGGAGAAAGAGAGTCACGACACGACAGAGGCCCACAGGATTCGAATTCGAGCCGAGGTGCTTCGACAGAACGGCACGGCAAAAACCATCACTCTCGTCCAACGTTTTGGATTCCGAGGGCATGAAATCGAATATAGGACATTTGCCCTATTTGATGTTCAGAGCACGTTCTCGCTGGGGTACCTATCCTTCTCGCTGCATAGGCATTTTTTCTGTGCCTAATCTGACTCGAAAAGTGATACCTGTGCCAGTCCGGTGTGAGTGCAATAACGTAACCTACGTATCACCAAACTTTGGCCTAGTTCATCCAAGCGAGCACCGACCATCCCGTACATAAACACTTTCCTCAGGCTGGCATGCACTCAATACTGGTCGACGTCGACATCAACATGGGTGTAAATTGCCCACCCCTAGACATTCGGCTTAAGACATGCGGTTCGTAAACGTCAAATAAGCGTAAGAATATGTAACTCGTGAACATCCCGAGATGATAAAGAAATGGTAGGAGATATTTCATCAAAGCAAGCACGATAGCGAGAGGGAGAGAGAGGCAGGCAGCAACTGAGATGGTTAATAGTGGATGACGAGGAGAGATAGAGAATAAAAGTGGAGCAAAAAAAACCCCACATGTGCCAAAGAAATTGGGGCGAGAACGATCGATAGCAATATACAATGAACAACTGAGAAAAAGGCTGAAAGAGATATGCAAGGATAATGACTATACCATGCGCGACAACCTCTTGGTCGTCTTTCCAGGCACGATAGCTTTGATAGCACGTCGCATGAGTGCGACAGTTGTGTTATTCTCATCCTTGAGAACAGTCTGCCCACCCGATCCAGCGGTCGAAGGCGTCGTATCATAGTTCATAACGCCGAGCTCGTCGACAGAAACAGCTCGAATTGGATCAGCGCTCGACACGGGAGGCGGCATGGGACGACGAGTGGAGTGAAAAGCTCGGTGATTGTCGGATTTGGGCGCAAGGCTGTTTGAAATAGGACCGACATTGTCTGATTGGTATCCCTTGCCGAGGCGTTTCACACCCGAAGTTGCCATGAGGAAGCGGTCGTAAACGCCCTCGAGGCGACGTTGACCAGGGGAATCCGGGAGGTGTGCATCCGATATGTCAGTCTTCCTTGATGGGTAGGGCTCGACATGGAATGGGGAGGACGTCAAGTCATTGAGGGACCGGTCATTCGGACCAGTTGAGGTGTCCGAGGTATTGTGGGATTGTTGAAGGCTAACTGAGGAGCTTCGGGGAGGCGCAATAAATAGACTGGTATCCAAGACCTGGGACAAACGATGGGACGAAGTAGGAACTTCCTCTGTTCTCGTTATAAGAGTGTGCTGTTTAAGAATCATGGAGAAATGAACATACCCTTGGATAGGTTTAGTTCCGCTTCAATCACAGAGAGTGAAGCAATGTGACGCTGGAAGATATTGCCATGTGATCTACTCTTTTCTCTGCGTTTAGAAGGAGATCCTGTCTCGAGGAATGGGTTCGTTGCCTCCAATGACTTTTCCGGAGAACATGCAGAAACGGTTGCCCGGCGAGGTCTTGACGGCGTATGCATCTCTGGGACCTGGGGTCGGCTTGGGCCGTCCGACGAGCGTTCAGTGGACAGGTTGGGGCTCATGACTCTAGAGACATCCATGGAGCTTTGGTCATTCTCGGTCGCAAAAATTTGATTCGCTGCGAGAATTTTACGGGGGAGGCGGGAAGAGCGGTTGGTTTGGTTCGAGGAAATCGAACTTGATAGCGGCGCGATGGGCAGAGACGGTAGCGTCACAAGCTGGTGGGTTGAGGATGATGCAAACGTTTGGCGGGCATCTTCAACGACCTCTGCAAGCCAAGTTGTCAGAATATTTTGTGATGCATCGAAGCCATAAGCTTACTCTCAACATTGCGCATCCATATTGTCATCCGATCGACCCTGGCATCAGCCGCTACACGTTCGTCCAAGGCAGCTTGATGGACGGTGGGGAGAGTAGATGGGGCTGGAGGGGATATTTAGTGACACAAGACCAAAATCTCAGCCGAAACATATACCATCGTGGAGAAGGATATCATCTTCCCAGGACTCCCTTGTATAAATGGCTCTTCGAGATATCCCGTCTTCGGGATCGGGAGTCAACACCAATGCAGGTGTAGTCCTGCCACTAGCTTGGCCGGACGTCTTGTAGAATCGCATTGTCTTGTCTTTTCTAGCATGAGCATGTCTCTTATGTACCTCTCGATAGAGTTACACACCTATGGACCTGCGGATACGATGCTTGAAGCCATTCAGGTTTGAAGTATTGGCGGTGCGAGGGGGTTCCGATGAATCTGGAGAATTGTCAGTAACGGAAGGCAGAGGTAGGGGATAGATATCAGACCAAGGGTTACGGTAGAGCTCACGGGGGACGTTAACGAAGATGGCGCAAAGGATGCGGAAGGCCGATTTTCTTTGTCGCCATCCTTGTCCACTTTCTTTACGGTCTTCTCCACCCTCGACATTTCCTCTTCCCCACTTTCGAGCATTCGATCTCGCTCTTTATCAATCTCCTCCAACCTCGACATCTCTCTCAATCTTTCTTTCTCCCTCCCCCACTCCTTGACCCTATCTCTCACATGGTTTGTCGCCTTTGCCTTTCCCTTAGTGACGGCATCCTTTCTCGGAACGTTCCCAGTGTTCTCTTTATTCCTATTGACAGTCGAATCGCCAAGTACACGACTCTTCCGCTTCTCCTTCATATCGCTGGAAGACGTCTGCGCTGCCAGAGGTGGTTGTCGCGAGCGAGCGTTGGTATTAACAGCCCCTAGTGGCTTCCGAGTATCGTTGTTCGCAAGTGCATTAAATCTCATTATATTCGCCTTGCCCGCGGAGGACAATGGCGACGTCGGCGGTGATGCCTTGATCGGTGAAAGGTCCGCAACGGGGACACGCCTTCGAGGTCCTACTACGACCAAGCATGTCAGTAACAAGAAGCAGGCTTTAACTTAAGACATACGTTTGGCAGGGGCCACCTTGGGTTGTGACTTGGCCCTCACCAGTGTCGGGACTTTGTTCTCTTTGGTAGACTTCACTATAGGCTCCAGCCCAGGGGGGGTTGCTGGTGGCTCGGCCTCTAGCAAAGGGGGTGGAGTGGCCATCAGCCTCAATATGTCCTTCTCAAAGACAATTGAGGATGCGTAGCTCGATGACCTCCCTATTTCAAGCTAGTCAGCAACATAAAGACGGGAGGCAGAAGGCTTACGATGAGAAGTAGAAGAGTCCTTGCGATATTGCCAATAAGGATCGACCATTGCTTGTGTAGCGGTACAACGAAGGTCAGCGTTTGGAGCGATCATTCTCCGCAACATCTTCTCCATTTCTGGAGACATCTTCCAACTTCCGACCCACTTGCCTCGTAACTAGAGATCTGTGAGTTTCATGAATGTTGCAAGAGGATAAAACGCACAGTTCGTTCCCAATACTGCTCGAGATCTTCCTTGGTGGTGAACTGTTCTCCATCCGTTTGTTCGAAGGGTGTTCGTCCGATGAGAATTTCAAAAAACGTGATTCCGAGTGACCACACATCTGATTTACGCGTATCATGGGGAAGGCCCCTCGCACGTTCGGGGGATAGATACTGGAGTCGATTAAAATGTGTTTAATGTAGGTTCATTGGGCTTACCTCTGGGGTACCATATGACAAATTGCTGTGGAAAGCCTCGCTGGACCCGACGTCGTACTTTTCGGCGAAACCAAAGTCAACCAGGACAGGTATGTTTTTGGGTGAAAGAAGAATATTGGCAGGTCTAGAATAACGCGTGTTGAGGCCGAGAAATAAAACGAGATAGAAGGGCATTACTTGATATCGTTGTGAACCACTCCCCGTTTGTGGAGGAATTCGACGCCGGAAAGCAGAAAACGGAACCAATCACGAGCCTTGATCTCGTCGACTTCCACAGGCACGAGGGTGGGGAGGTATGCCCTTGAGAAACGATCAGTCACGAATATGAACAAGGCAGGGACACCGAGGTAAAGGACGCGTTAATGTCGCGTTCCCTGCGGTGAAAAGGCTTCCTGCGATGAGAAGGAGGCTTACATGGTAATCAACGCGTAGGACGGGGTTATGATAAATGAATGGAACGGAATAATGGATGGGTGAGGGTCGGATTTGAAGGACCTGACGATCTTCATCTCGTTCCACCTATTGGTCCGGACTTTAGCTTTATAATGAATGATAAAACATGTCGGTAAACCTACAACGATCGTACACGTGCGGCGGTGGTCGACGTCTTGGAACGGTGGACCAATTTAACGGCTATCTTCTGGTCCGAGAGAGTAGAAAGGCCACCCGAGCGTGAAGTAGACTTTGGGCGGCATAGCCAGACGCTGCCCCAATTGCCAAAACCGATCTAGTCACAATTTATGTAGGGACTTGCAATTCATGGAGATGGAGAGGGAAAACATCGTACCTCTTCTATGAACTGGAGACTGTCAGAGAGGACCTGGTCTGAAAGAGAGAATATGTCGTTCGAGCCGTTGGGTGAAGATGGGGGTTGCATGGTATATAGAATACAAGGGTCCAAGGGGCAGAGGAGGCAAACCACTCTTGAACACTGCCAAAACAATAGCAAATAACGCGGCTGCTGTGGCGACGCGTCGGACGTGTTTTGATCATGTTATCAACACGTTGTAGTACACGTGCACCGAAGTATTGCCGTGCACCTCAAACGCTCGTCCTTTGGGTACTGAAAAGCGATAACATGTCGGGTTCTGCACGACCCAGAATTATCACAGGCCTTTGGACAGGCCTCATTTTGAGGGGAAGTGGCAAAGTTGTTCCGGTCTGCTCCATAAAATGTTTTTCCCACGGTACTTGCCTCATATTCGGCGTGTTGACGTCTTCCATTGGGCAAACATTTTTGTTGTAAACTGTCATGTCTCTTCCCCAGCCTGTCCCCCCCTCCTGGAAGGTTTGCGGCTCGCCTGTTCTATGTTTTGCTCACCATCTCATGCCTGTGTCTCCAGGACCTTGGAAAGTCTTCCAACGACCTCCTCGGCAAGGACTATTACTTCCAAGGAGCCAGCCTTGAAGTAAAGACCAACACCCCTTCCGGCGTGTCTTTCAAGACTAGTGGCAGCCGTGATGCCAAGACCCAGGCCATCAATGGAGAGATTGAGGCCAAATGGTCCGACCGCAAGCATGGTCTCACCGTAACCGAGGCTTGGACTACCAGCAACATCCTCCGCACCCAGGTCGAACTCGAGAACCAGATTGCCAAAGGCCTCAAGCTTGATCTCACCACTTCTCTCTTGCCCGACAAAGGTGCCAAAGCCGCTGTCCTTAACGCCATCTACAAGCAGTCTGGCGTCCATACCCGTGGTGCTCTTGACCTCTTCAAAGTAAGGAAATTTGCCCTATTCTTTTTCTCTCCTAATTTTGGACTGTCCAGGGCCCTACTTTCACTGCTGACACTGTTTTCGGCCGTGATGGTTTCCTTGTGGGTGCTGAGGCCGCATACAATGTCACCGAAGGCAACGTGACCCGCTACGCCACCGCCCTCGGTTACAGTGCTCCAGAATACGCCATCACCCTCCATGGACTGAACAACTTCAACACTTTCAGCGCCAGTTACTACCATCGTGTCAATGCTGACGTGGAGGCTGGCGCCAAGGCAGTTTACGACACCAAATCCACCCACGGTGGTGTCGCCTTGGAAGTTGGCGTCAAGACGTGAGCATTCTTGGTTCTCGTCAGCCATTCGTATCGAAAAGTCTCGTATTCTAGTTATCTCGACAACGCTGCCTTCCTCAAGGCCAAAATCAACAACGCCGGCGTCATTGCTCTTGGTCTGCCCCCCCTATTCTAGATCCATGGATTATACCTGATTATTATCGCAGGATACACACAAGCACTGCGTCCTGGTGTCAAGGCGTCCTTCGGTCTCGCTCTCGACACGCAAAAATTGAATGAAGTCTCTCCCGTTGGCCCCTCTCACAAGGTACATGTTTTCGCGTTGGTTTTTTTCTTTGTACCAACACTTTCATTAGGTTGGACTTCACTTGGTCTTTGACTCGTGAACTGGTTGGAGTACACGCGTAAAAGTTGTCATTCGTTAACATAAACTATAATTGTCCCTACTCTCATGTCTGATCTGATAAGAGAGCGACCCTTTCTCCGCACATGCGACAGAGCGCAACTTTGATGTTCTTTGCTGTTTCCCATACTCATGCCTCGGTCTGCATCACCACCGCCCCCGAAGCGCGCCCGTATTACGGAGTCTCCGTCTTCGCACTCTCAACATCCAAATCAGTCCATGAGTGGCTCTAACGGACATATGAGGGAACTGCTGCCACCGCTCTCACTTTCAATTCTGGGTCTCGAACCTTTGGATGAATTCATCAAAGAAATCGCCGATTTCATTCACCATATGATCGTCACTCGGCCAGATATGGCCGGAAATGTCGAGGTAGAGGCCAAGATTGGTATTCTGCGAGATAAGGCGACCGGTCAGCGACTAGCGCTCCCTGTTCTTGTGGAAAGCAGTACGTCCTTCGCCCATATGTTTGGAAGTCGTAAACCCATGTGCGTCTACATAGTTTTGGTGCCAGACTTCGATTGTCGATTCGAATCGAACATGTCTGTGGTGCGTTCATGTCTTCATCGCTCAAGAACCTGATCTACATCTTGGGACTTAGAGCCAGCACAAGCACTACAACACGCTCCTGAACCAGCTCAAAACCTCGTCGAGCCAGTCCTCGCACCATTCGAGCCCGTTGCAATACAACCACCTCTACCTCGTTGACTCGTTCTATGCATCTCCGAACAACCCCAATGAAAAGATTCGCGTTACGAGAAACGAGAAGACGGGCGAGGTCAGCGAGTGCATGCGGAAGATGCGGCTGGGGGATCTCAATATCTACAGCCCGAAGTGCGCAGCGGATTGGAGGGTCACCGTTAATCTTGAAATACCCGGTAAGTCAGAGGTTCCCCCCCTTCCTGCCAGCTTGCCCCATCTGTTGCCAAGCCTTTCATCGTCTAATTGATGTTGATTTTATGCAGTGCCTCATCCCCTTGGAAGTGCAACCCATACGCGGCGAAAGGATAGAATGAGCTATTCTCATGAAGAGTTTATCATCGATCTGACCCAAGTCACGGCTACCACATCGGCCGCTGCTCCAGTATGTTTTCTTTCTCATCTGCTTCAAAAGTTTCCAACGGCGCTGTTACAGCCTCAAGTACTACATGAACTAGAAGTCGAAATTGCGCGATCCGAGCTCCTTCTTACTACGGCGGCCACGCGAGGGGATCCAAATGTCCCTGAGCACGAGCGAAGTGCATTTGACGAACTCATTCGCGCTTTCGTAAATAACGCGAGGATCCTGGTCCGGAATGCCAGTGATGGTTGGCAATAGATGATTGACTGCGCGAATATAGGTTCAGAGCAAATTCTATTATATTTTTGCTGTAACTTTCCAATAGTAATTATCTTATGCAGGATGGTATAACTTGGTATCTAGTAACGGATGTAATGGCCCATGGATGAAAAAAAAGAGAACCTCAAGAGACGGGAATGAAAGAGGTTCAAGTCACAAACCCACAACCTCAATCAGGTCTCCGTCTTCGAGATCTGCTTCTCCAATCTCGACATCGTTACTCATCTTATCCCCATCAACGCATAATCTCGGATCCTTGTCTTCAACTTTGCCCCTCTGCGTGGTCTTCTTGATTGCCGCAGCACCTTCCTTGAACACTCCAGGGTACTGATCCTGTACTCCAGCTTTCTTTAAAAAGGCTTTGACAATAGCCCCACATTTGGTTGTTGGTCGTACAGTGAGGGTAATATCCTTGGTAATAGCAGTCCGTAATATGAGCTTAAAGGCATCGCCATCTCCATCTGATGTGGCTTCAGTGGCTTGCGAAGCCGCTGGTTCGTCTTCCGAGGAGTGTTCTTCGGGCATTGGCGCCGTTTCTGGACCAAATGATAATTGGGAAAGAATGACAGGATTTTTGCGCATATATTCGTACGTCCCTTTGTCACAAGCAACTGCATGGGAGATGAGAAGGGGTTATATTGGGCAAAAGTATGAGTGGATACAGACCGAGTTCCGCTTCGCCCCATATTTGCAACATAATGGGCGTCACAGAGGAGAATATTCGGTTGCCTTTGTAGCTTATGATGAGACTTTCCGCTAGAATGGTAGCTGCATCTGCTGTTCCTTCGAACAACTCACGGAAATTGTCGTCCTAAATACCTCATTATTGGAGCAATAGCGATAGCATCAACGAGACATACCCGATTCATTTTGAATCGCCACACATCCTCTTTCCCTGCTTTGTCCAGCGGGTGTGGTTTCCATTTCACAGCAAACTCAACAGTGTCCGTGCCTTCGGGGGGTGGAGAAGAAGCCGGTACTTGAGAGTGAGCGCGTAAGATGGCTTTTCTGGCTATTCGAGCCAGTTCAGGATTGAGGATGACCACGTCGGAATCATCTTCGTCGTCGATGAGCGTAGGCGATGGACGACAGCGTGCTGTGTTGAGCGTCTTCCTGGAGACGATCAGTATGCTTCACGTCACGGATGTCGATTCACTTACTGGACGATAGCACGGGCGTTTTGCAGCTGGTGCAGCGGGACTGCCGGCGGTGGCGTTATGGAGCGTGAACGTGTGCGCTGGCGTTTGCTTTTGTGTTTCTGTGTCTGTTTTGAGGCCTTACGGGTATAAGAGGAATCTAGAAACTCGATATCGGAATCTTTATCTGAATCACTGCCTAGATCGGCAGAGAGGAGCCTGCAGGGAGATATCTGTTAGAACACCACGATTCGGCTGTGCCATCGAACGCGACGAGCTGTTTTGAAGGAAATCATTGCTCACCTATCTAACGCCTTGCTATTCTGCCAGGCCGGTGTGGGAGGTTTCCGTTTATGTTTCCGGGCCCGGGGTGGCCCTTCGGGGTCGTCACTATCGCTTTCTACATGGATCACTTTGGCTTCGGAAACTTCAGGCTCAAGTCAACAACCAGGAACATCGCGCTACCGGCTCACTACATACCCTTGTTCAACTCATCCAACTTTGCCCATGTTTTGGTGGTCCTCCCTCGATTCCGCAGAAACTTTGCATCTTCGTCCTCGATCTGAACAGGCTTACTTGTGCTGGGCAAAGAAGAATTGGGGTGCGAAGCCCGATTTGCGGGTACGGAGTCGAGTGGTGATGCAGCCTGTACCTTTGGCTTCGGTCTTGGTCGGGGTCGTGGTCGATTAGAGTCTGCCATCTTTTGGACGCTTAAACCAGGTGCCGCACCGTGGGAAATCGGCCGATTTCACAGAGTCATTCAAGGATCACGTGGTCGCATTTTCCCCTTGCTGGTCCATGGCCTCAACAACTCCCCTCATCTTCAAGCGAACCAAAGCAAAACCTGCCGTGCGAGCACGGCAGACGTCTCCAGAGAACGAAGATGAATCTAGTGCGCACGCTGGAGAGGACGACTCTCCCAGCACTCTCGCGACAAAACTCAAGAACAAGGTCAAACGCTCTAAGCCGAAATCGAGGTTGAGTTTTGGCGGTGACGACGATGAGGTTCGCGTATTTATTGCTCAGACGATTAGACGCTAATTAGCCCGGTGGGACAGGAAAGTGGAGGAGAGGTTTTCCAGGTCAAGAAGTCCACGCTAAGTCGCAAGCTGACTCTCGGCAAACATCCAGCGTTAGTTGTGCATGCTTTTCCTACGGAAGACTCGCATTTATATCTAAAATGCAGGAACATTCCATTGAATTTGGAACAAGCCACAATTTCGCCACATCGCGGTCCGACTTACGATCAAGCATATCTCAAGGAATTGAAAGCCAAGACCCCTTCTTCGCGGCCTACCGCCATGGGCGACTCTTATGACGCAGATATGTCCATGACCGTTGAAGAGGTCTCCATAATAACCGTGGATGGCGTCGATGACCTTGGTGAGCTATCTCTTAGGTCCTTTGGATTCTTTACTGATGTGTGACTCTTACTTAGTGTCAACTGAAGCGATTATCCCGTCCGAGACATCCGTAA
>Ga0307516_10003654_pt1 | contig 19549 bp, 26 predicted proteins | sample 19_EM_MG_FD_203310 | JGI IMG/M metagenome (GOLD analysis project Ga0307516, IMG submission 203310) | Populus trichocarpa ectomycorrhiza microbial communities from riparian zone in the Pacific Northwest, United States - 19_EM | ecosystem: Host-associated > Plants > Roots > Unclassified | place...
AAGGGCCGGATGCGGAGTATGGCCTAAAGGGTTGGTGGTCGGAGGGGCATGGAGTGGTCCCTGGATCGACAAAAGGCACCGGAGATTGATGGGTCAGGGCGAACGTCGGCCAAGAGTGACTATATGCGCGCTGGATTTGCGGCACAAGCTTCAGCGAGCCACCAGGAGAGTATTGAATTTGCTCTGTAGGCGTAATACGGTGGGCCGAAAGTGGAGGACCTGTGGAACCATTCATGCACGACGTTGATGGTAACGAAGATGTAAAAAGGCACAAGAAAAAGGGTCATGTGTGATGCGAGGACGGAGAAAAAGGTACGCGAGGGGAGATAACCCTGAGAGATCATCGTGTTCTTGATCAGCCGGGGTAAGGGCCCATAACCTGTAAGGGCTAGACCTAGAGACGAGATCGGGATCCTCAGTGTCAGGGAAGAATGAATAGACGACTGAGGAAGAAGAAACGCGAGAACGGGTTTATATGTAGATGAACACGTGATCGTGACCGAGGGCGATGACAAACAAAGCCTAACACTCGGGCTCCAAGATCATCTCGAGTGATTCCAAGTAAATGTCGTGTGATGTAGCCGAGGGCAAAGGAGGGATCATGGGAGAGACGGCGGTTGAATGATGGCAGTAGCGATCGTAATGGCCACGTACAACGAGATGTTGCAGGCGAGTGGCCAACCCCAAAACGTGGACGGGAAATGTGTAGCTGCACATCCACGAAACGACAGTGTGGAGACTGGGGGACTGAAAGAGACGAGCGAGGGCGGCCTGTATTGGGACTGACAATGCCTCCCAGGAGCGAAACATCTCGAGCCTGAACGCTTGAAGAACGCATCGATCAGCGACGTCCTCGATCAGCCGTACGAAAGAAGGTTTCTGGCAGGTTTTAAAATCCAGATGTCGAATGCACAGGATTCGGATGTAGGAGAGATACTCGGGGTGGATGGAGAGGACGTGGATGAGGCTGTCCGCGTGGCAGAAATACCTGATGTAGACGTCGAAGAAGAGCTGCTTGCGGCTCGGAATCAGGAATGAGTGGGAAACGGTGCAGCATCGTAGCAGGGTGGCACGGTCATCCCGAACTGTGTAGATGACCTGATCGATGATATCTTGGTCAATCACTGGTCGAGGCATAGGTTTCTATCTCTTTTTTGTTCGCCCTGCGTGCAGGTCATGGAGGCCCTGGAGGGTAGTTCCACAAGTTAACGTGGAGTCCCGATTTGCTTGGTTCCGATGAAGAGGTGGAGCGGTCAGGCAGGCGGGGAGCAGGTCGCGCGGCTCACGAGAAGGCGGCAGGGACAGCAGATGGCTGGCAAATCCTGTCGACTGAAAACTTGAAAGCCTGTCGATGTAGAAGAGGCCCACATGGGCCTCGTGCCAACTTCAAGTTTGATATTGACCATGATGACTGATTGGGTTCCCGGCCGGCTTTGAAAATTGAATGGTGAGGCTAGATAAGCACCACTACCCTCACCTCTCTCAGCTCCTAAGTTTAAGTTGGTAATGACACCCCTTGTGTCGCGAACACGTCCAAAATCTAAACGGGCAAAGCTTAATATAATAAGTGAGGCGCGTCGAGTAGGTGGGGTGAAACGCGAGCGAAAAGGGAGCCGGGGAGACAGTCTTCAACGAGTTCTTTCGGCTTCAGCGCACTTAGTATCCGTTCACCAGCTCCGCCGCGGCAGGAGCAAGCTTAAGGGAACTCTTGGCACTGGACGTCGTATTTATGTAAGTATTTTCCACCGTCGACCTAAATGCCAATCTCAGAATAGCGAATCGCATCCCGTGGGGCACTGCCCACTCTCCACACACAGTATATCAGCGAGACGCCGCATCTCCAAACTAATCTGTCTGGTCATACAACTCCAGCTCCCGCCTGAGGAACTCCATGAGATCCTCGCGGGACTATAAGATGTGCCACTTTTCGTTAGCAACGGGGGTGGGTCAATCAGGTGTGGCAGCGCACCCTCCGGTAGAGACGATTCGCAGGTGGAGGGCCCGCCGGAGGGTTAAATGGGCCCTGAGAAGTCGTGGTCAGCACCCAGGAATGTGTCAATGGCAGAGGAGACGACATACCGAGGGGTTCGGGCCTGGAGCGGTAGGTCTCTGGAGGATGTGTTCAATTCAGAATCGGAGATCGGGTTAGAGAAGGCGGCATACCAGTGGAGGAGTGGGAGGTGGGGTTGGGGGTGGGGATCCGGATCCGTATGCTCTACCCTGAAGAGATTCACCGTCAGCCCTTGCATAGAAGGTGCGTGCCTGTCAAGTATGTGTTAACAACATTATTGGGAGAGACGCGTCGAGCCATGGGATGATGGGGCAGCATACCTCGAGTTCAGCCGTGATGCTCCTCGGTGCTGCGATAACGGAGGTGGTGGTAGAGGCGACAAGAGCCGTGATGGCAAGGAGTGCAGATTTTTTGAGCATGGCGAGTACTGTTCGACGGAATGCGGGAGACTCTGAGACGTTGCGATATCGGCCGGCGATAGAACGATGTGAGCAGACATTCCATGGTTAGGTTTTTATGGGCCATACCCGCATATGATCCGAGCATCCCCAACAATGGTAGCCGGGGAAGTCCCTTTTTTTGGGGGTAGCGAAGGCCGAATCCGCTGAGGTAGATCTGGGTCGACGCTCGGGTAACGAGAGGACGGCGTTGCACATGGCCGATGATGTTGGGCCAGATGCGCGCGATCTCGCTCTCATCACGATCTCTCATTAATACCGTCGTCGCCGTGGATGGCGTCACGCAGTCGTACAGTAGTTGCCCCTGTGTCATATCTTTCCCATATCCACTTCAGTCCTTGTCCTTTAGGCATCACACACGTACGTACATAAAAGAATTTCCGTCCACGACGACGACAATTCAAGGAGTGCGGCGCATCGAGATTTGCGACGCCCACGGGCAGCAGCGGGCAGCAACGCTCATCATGTTCGAGGTGTCCACCTGTTCGTCTACCCTGGGAGTTTGAAACCCGCCGGAAACCGATCCCTATCGATACCATCTTCTGATATAATAAGTACTGCCTCGTGAGTCGTGTGGCCCCACCACAGGAGCCACATGTCAAATAGTGGTGAAGGGAGCGTGGATCCTGCTGTGGCGAGAGCGGTGGAGATGAAGGAGTTCGAGAGCCTGAGGATGATCTGAATCTGAGGGGGTCGTCGAAAGGTCGGGAGAAGCACGGACGGCGAGGATGAAGGGTGCTAGCATCGAGATATATAGGTCGTAGCAAGCGCTAATACATTACGCAACGAACCCCTCCTCGTCATCGACATCGTCCGCCTTGCGCTGTCGCTCCTTCTCCCTGTCCTTCGTCTTTTCCTCCGTCGCAAGTCCCTGGAGATACACTACCACAACCCCGCCTCTCACCTCCCTCAGTTTCCACTCCTTCCCCATCTCCAAAACCTGATTCATAACATCCCCCACGCGCTCCTCCATCATCTCCCGCGTCACCCTCACTCTCTTCCCCCCCGCACCCGCCCCCGCCCCCGCCCCCTTCCCCGTCGCTCTCGCAAACACCAAATCCACCTTCCTCCCCCTCCCCAGCTCATCCTTGACCTTTGCAACCTTGTGCGCGACATCACCCACGCCCATGCTCCACGTCATCTGCACCTCCTTTCTCACATTCCGCTCGCGCACCTCGCGAGCGCGGGCTTTGGCGTCTTTCAGGCGGGCGTACTCAGCTTTGTGGGAGAGGAGCTTGACGAGGGGGTGCCCGGAGGGAGAGGTGGGGGAGACGAGCTCGATGAAGGAGGAGGTGCGGTCGAGGGTGGAGAGGAGTGTGTGGAGGGGGGTGGGAGTGGGTGGGATTTGACCGGTGGTGGGGCAGATGAGGTGGACGAGGGAGAAGGGGATGTCTTCGTCGCGGGGGTGTTTGTGAATGGGTTTGAGGCGTGAGGAACGTTTTGCGTGGGTGTGGGTGTGGGTGGTGGAGCTTGGCCCGTTGGGTCGTTGAGTTGGCGGTAGAGATGGGGGGGTGGACGGGTGTTTTGGACGGGACTGTAAGGACGGGCGCGGGGTGTGGACAGCGCGGAGACCGGTGCTCGCTGACCTTGGCAGCAGCAGGAGTGGCCACATGTTCATTGCAAAGAAACGTAATACAAAAACAATTACAAGTAAACAACACCTTTATTTATGCTCCTTGCTCGAAGCTTACTTATCCACTCATACTCGCCAATTGTGCACCTCAATACTGCATACGTCCTTACCAATCTGATATATTTCAGTCAAAACAAACCCCACCTATACCCCTCATCAGGGTTGGTCGGCACGTTGTACCATCCCTGCGTGTTAATCAAGCACGGCGTCACAAAGTGCTCGTGGAGGTGGTCCACGTACTCGAGCGCGTTGCGCTCCATCGTACCAGAGACGACGATATAGTCGATCGAGCTACAGCCCTCGTGCATCAATCGTCGTCTCAAATAATGCCTACAGGTCAACTCGAGGGTTTGAGCGCTTCAAGACTTGGCCTTTGTTTTTCCCCAGAGTCTCACCTTGGGATGATTGACGTTTCTTAAAGGTTCATTGCTGCCCTACGCCCACAAGTATGCCAATGCATTCGAATATGAAAGCCGGTGTTAGAGACGCCTGGATAGTGTTGCCATTCGAGAAAGACGGGCCGGATGAACACTATCGGACACGCATGCATCTATCCGGAGGTGCATTTGCGCTTTCAAACGGGCGCAGGAAAATAATACAGACGTCACAACAATCGCATTATTCACTGCAGGCATGGCCACACTCGCATGCCTCCTGCATACCACAGCCAGGCATTGTGCTCACACTAGGAATTCGTAGGACCTCATGCAAGGTGGCGAGTATTAAATACAATTCAAAAAGTAGGAAGTCCCCGACCTGGAGTTGAATTCCGCCCCTTCATCTACATCTATGGCAGATTCTTCGGAGCACGACTGCAAATCGTTCAGCGCTGATCCGACTAAAAACGTCGAAATCTTGTCGTATGCATTGATGGCACATCCAACCGGTTCAATGTCTGCGTAAGTGATCCTAGAGATCGATACCAGGATTTCTTAACGCTCTGTCTAGAATACCAATATTGTAGCCTTGTACCGAGAGCTGACCAAGGATGGCTCGCAGCTGACCTACTCCAGTATAACAGTGGAGTTGGTACCTTTGCCAAGATGAATAAAAAGTCTCTTTCGTATTGGTGGGCGGTTGTCAATGGCTGGCTTGATATGGCATTCGCACGGTAGATCCTCCTGATTCAGTCTGGCCCAATCGAACCGTTTAGTAATTGCATCATCCCCAAGAAACGTGGACAAGATCATTATCGATGCATATCGATGGCCCGCGGAGAACTATGAGGAAGGAGATGTCATTTATTTCTTCGGTCCGTAGCTTGCGACGCCTCCGAGTCATCGCCTCCGTGGTTGAACGTCTATTTGCAGGCTTCTCTCGTGGAGCATATCAAGTCCGCGCTTTGGCAGGCATGATGGAAAAGGTTGGTTCATTCTCGATTCCATAACCCTGCATCCGAAATTGACGGTACCGAAGGTCGGGCTCATTTACAGAGGAAGCAACGCCCAGATTCCATTGTAAGCAAGTTTTGCATGAAATATGTGATTTTCTCATGTTCTTTGAAACAGTGCATATGAACTTCATTCGATTCACGACAAAGTCGCCAGCATGCAGAGTGCTGCCCAGTTACCGGTGGTCATCAGCGTATGCATGTTATGCCCACTCTCGATCACATGTTTTTGAATTGAGGATTGTATCTCTGGACTGACGATTGTCGCCTTCCTGGCATTCTTGGTATGCTTTGCAATGTATCTTGTCTTCCTACCAGGACTCTGGCGTGCGCACCGAGCATTCGAGGGCCTCCTGGTCGTAATTATCCTGTGGATTGCGATTATGACCTGTACCGCCATTTTTCTGGTAGCGGTGTTCATGTCCCCCAAGCTGCGCAAAACTCTCGTCCAGACGAAAATTACCATGCTCACGGCCGATGACATGGCAAACGAATTCAAGTATTCCTTTTCACACTGGGGTGTTCGTATTCATTTCGTTGGTTGCTGGTAATATTTTTTATCAATCCTTTGACGTTTTTCTTGGCACTGAAAACACACACACACACTCGTCTCTAGGGATACGGTGTCTTCCATCGGACTGCCCCGACGAACACTTCCCATGAAGCATGTCTGTTTCTTTCGACATGCCCTCGCACTGGACGATCTTCGAGTAAAGTTCATGCCAGAGTACGTGAATCCCCCTGGGCCGCCCAAGAACGAGAGGAAGATGGAGTTTATTCCACCTGAACTGTCGGAAGAATTCAGAAATCAAGTTCTTCCTCACATTAAGGAGGTTTGGTTCCCTGGAACGCATTCGGATGTGTAAGCCCTAGGAAACAGCAAAGTATATCTCATTCTAATTATCGCCCTCTTGATAGAGGTGGTAGAAATCCCATCAAAGCAGATCTGAATCGTCTACCGAACCAAAAGTATGGAAACCCTTCGCTCGCGTTGTTGCCTGCGCATTGAATTGGCGGAGTTGTCAAATTTCGACTGGCAAGCGTGTCATCATCAGAGAGTCGTTGGCATTAGGCTGGAAGGTTCGGGAGTATGTTCCGATTTACCGGCCGGACCTCTCGCCTGAAAGTCCGGGGTTCACTCGTTGGCGGGTACTTCCATCCGTTCAAAACCGGTTCAATGATAACAAGGACGCTCTTATAGGCCGAATTTCGGAAATGGGAGGATAATCCGAAACGACCAAACAGTACACTTTTCAGCTGCGTTCCGCGAGCCTACACAAGCCCCCAAGGCTGGGCGAACTTCCGGCCAGATCATCCAAACCTTTACATACGAATGGTTTATGCACTTGCCAATACTATCCCCGAACGCCGCACAGAACAGCGTAGACAACTTCTACGTCCCGGAGATCGAGGATCGACTTCTCCAATGGATGGCGCATTGGAAATCGGACTCCTCAGAGAACCAGGTTATGAAGTGGATTGCTCAGTGGCCTCGCGAATCCATCGAATTTGATTCTCAGGCTGACGTTGCAGGCCTCGTTGAGGGTGAACCGAAAAATCCGGATCCCTCTCCTTGGGAACGCGAATCTTAGTGATAGAGGCCATACTTGAGCGATCTTCCACGGATAAGTTCGTCTTTCAGCGCCTCTTAACGCTTTGAACACCACTCATCAATGATGTTCTCTAGTAATTTATGCTAAGTTATGGTTGCGAGCGGTCGAATTCTTTATCCGTCTTGCGATCATGGCGTTGGGGGCGTTGGTCAAGGAAAAAACCCAAGGGAAGTGAAGATACGTCCAAGGCAGGTAAAGAGGAGCCTCAGAAAAGTGATGGAGGTGAGGAAACGAACCAAGACGGGACAGCTGATGGAGGCGATCAGATTGCCGGTCAGCAATCTGCGGAGGCCTCGACTTATGTCTTAGCTGATCTCTTCCCTATGCAACTTCATTCTGGATTGTGTACCAGGGGACGGGCACAGTTCGTTTACATTTCGTGATTCCGAGTCTATGTATTCAAATCGTGTATTGTATCTATATTACTCGCCAAGTTACTCATCAGTAAATTGGCTAAAAAGTCATGATGCGAGCTCACAACAGACTGGCGACGCATGAGCTTGGTTGCTGAGTATCGTGAGCCAGTGTAATTACATGGACAGCCTGTTGGTGCGACTGAAGACTGCTTTAACTTGATTGGTTCGCAGAGTTGTGCATCTCCGATATCTATTCCTTGCTCCACACCTTTAATCACCACGTTGTTCATGATGCGGCCACGGTCTGCCGTGTTAGGCCGTCCTTTATATCCAATTGCATCAAGGTTCACCTCGGAATGAAGTCGAGATCCATAGCATGTTAAAAGTCGCGGATGAGATCTTCGCTGTACTGGCATAGAGTCCATGGGGAAGAGCGAGGCAGGCACAAGGCCGAGGGCGAGGTATACTAGTAGGACCACATGTTCATTGCAAAGAAACGTTATTCGTTCGTAACGGGAATATTACAAACAACACCTTTTTTATTTATGCTCCCTCGACCAATACGACCCATTTGGCCACTCATACTCGGCAATGCTCGACTTGTGCATCTCAATGCTACATACGTCCTCAGCAATCTGACATTTTTAGTCAAAGCGAAAACCCACCTATAGCCCTCATCAGGGTTGGTCGGCACGTTGTACCGTCCCCGCGCATTGATCGAGCACGGTGTCACAAAGTGCTCGTGGAGGTGGTCCACGTATTCGAGCACGTTGCGCTCCATCGTCCCAGAGATGGCGATATAGTCGATCAAACTACAGATGCATCAATCGTCGTCTTGCTCTATCAGGTGAAGATATTCACCTCAGGTGTATAACGTATTCACACAGCCCAACGCCTCCGGCATGCGGACACACCGGGACGCCAAACCTGTGAATAGTCAAAAGGAGAAGAAGTGGAGAGGAAAAAAGGCAGACTTGGCGGCCATGAGCAACACACTCAATACTTCACTAACCCCCGCCAACCTGCACGAGTCGATCTGCACGACATCGATCGCCTCGGCCTGCAACAGTTGCTTGAACACCATTCGATTATGCGCGTGTTCCCCCGTCGCGACGCCGATCCCATGCGGTCTTAGCGCCTTCCGGATCGCAGCGTGTCCCAAGATATCGTCCGGGGCCGTTGGCTCCTCGATGAACCTTTTCCATGTAAAACCGCTTGGGATCAACAGGGAGGAGAGAGAACACACACCAAGGCTTGATGTCCCGCAACCCACTCACGTACTCGATCGCTTCATTCACGTCCCAGACCTGGTTCGCGTCGATCATCAGCACCGACCCTGTTGGTCCCGCGTTTTTCCCCTTTAGTTCCTCGCTGTCGGGGTCTTTGGGGGCCGTTCCGGGGGGGAGGTACTGTGGGTCGTCGATGATGGACCGGATGAGCTTGCCGCGACGCAGGTCGTCGGTGGGGTCGGCGCCTACTTTCATCTTGAAGTGGGAGAAGCCGGCAGCGAGAGCGTCTTTTGTCAGCTGTGCGACTTTTTCGTCGGTGTATCCTTGTGAGCGATGTCAGGTTTTGTCGGGGAGAGAGAGAGAGGGGAAATGCACCGAGCCAGCCCGCAGAGGTGACGTATGCGGGGTACCCCTCCCTGCGCACGCGGTCCTCGCGCTCGCGTTTTCCTGGCTCGAGCGCGGTGAGGATGGCGAGTGCTTCTTCCTTTGTGAGTGTGTCCGAGATGTAGCGCCAGGTGGCGCTGTGCACGATCTGTGCGGGGGTGAAATCGACGAGGAGCTTCCAGAGGGGCTTGTGTGAGGCGCGGGCGTACATGTCCCAGAGGGCGTTGTTGACGGCGGCGGAGGCGAGGTGGATGACGCCTTTTTCGGGGCCGATCCTGTGGGTTGGGTTGGTGGGGTGGGGTTAGGTGAGTACTGGTGGGAAGGGGACGGTACCAGCGGAGCTGAGGGTCGGACATGATGTGATCCCATGCCTGGCCCATGTTGGCGAAGAGAGCATCGGTGTCGTGGCCGATGAGGCGGGCGGCTACTTGCTTGATTGCCATGCAGACCTGGTGTGATCGTGTTATGGGAGATGGGAGAGAGGGTAGGGACGGACGATGTCGTTTCCTCGCCCGATGGTGAATGTCATGCCGTACCCCACGAGATCTGACTCGGTGAGGAGGGCGATGTAGGCGGATGAGTAGTCGCATTCGGTGTTCCTTGTGTTGTTGGATGAGTAGTAGAATCTAGACATCGGGGACGCACATTGCATCGGTCCCATCCCCGGTCAGGGACGTTGGGAAGCGCACATCTAGTGTCGATTAGCTCGGACGTTGAGGAATGGACGCTGTGACACGGACCGTGGACGTCGTACCAGGTGATCTTGACCATTTCTTGTAGTTTGAGGTCAAGAGAAGCGGACCGGCCGGACCGGACGTTCGACCCCCGCTTTGGACTACCAGAGTGCACAAACAACCTTCACCGTCATTCTCACCACCGACACGATGAAAAAATCGATCAAGAACCCCCAACGCAGAACAACAGTCTCTGAAAAAAACTCAAACTTCCACCGTCCCTACAACAAAAACACGGCTACAAAAACCAATAGTGCCGCCGCGGGTTACGCTCACCGGCACTCTAAATCGCAGAAAGCACCCCACCAGTCAGCTGCCTCTACCAACGATGTATACGAGTACGCGCCAGATGCGTCGCGAAGGTCGAGGATGACGCTCGCTTTGGATCGCGAAGAGGCGAGAGAATATGGTGTTGCGTCTGACGGGAACGAAGATATGGTCGAAGACGGTGGAGAGATGAGAGCGAGATTGATTGGGGAGAACATGGACGGGGAGATGATCGATAGCGCCGACGATGAGGATATTGACAGCGACGATGCGTTCGATGAGAGCGATGAGGATCGGTTTGCAGGGTTTTTTTCGACCAAGGTTGGTTTTGGTTTTTTATCGTTTTTTACTTTCCTTTTCAATCTCATTTTTGGGTAGGGAAAGAAGCAGAAACCTGTGGTTAGGTTTGCAGAGGTCGATTTAAACGAGGACGAAGATGTGGAGAGGAACCGTTCTGAAGAGTCTGAAGACGAAGAGTCAGGGGAAGACGAAGAGTTCATAGATGTTCTTGACATCATGGACGGCAGGGCCAACGTCGAGGACACAGAAGCAGGTTCAGAAAACACTTGTCAAAAATCCACATCGCAACGAAGACACACCCCAGAGACAGATGAAGATCAAGCCGATGACCAAGACGACATTTCCGAAGCCGTGCAACCCCACATCGAGGACATCCTCCCTTCAGACGACGAAGAAACAGCCCCAGAAGCCCTCGACGAACTCCAAAACTTCATCTCCGCCCTCGACACCACCGCTCCCAAAAAACGCAAGGCGCCAGACCCCGACGCCGCACCGTCCCATCGAGATTCCGAACGCTCACGCAAACACCGCCGGGTGGCTCTGAGAGAACATACAGAAGTGGGTCCCGAGAACGAATTCCACCCTTCATCCTCCGGTATCCGTCTTTTTCCATCTTCACAAACACACAAAATCTAAATTTAACAAATCTCGGTTTACTTTAAACAAGGCACGAAACTCAACCTCGACGACTTCCTCGCCCCCCTCGCTTCAAGCTCCCAGTCTCAGACCCTTCAATCGCTCAAAAAATCTACCAAGGCTCTCCTCCCGTCTTCATCTACGAAAATACAGGTTCTGGCGGCGCCGTTGCCGCAGCGCGCCCAGGAACGGCTCGATCGCGAGGCGGCCTATGAACAGACGAAGGAGGAGGTTGATAAGTGGTCTGGAACGATGAAGAGGATCCGCGAGGTCAGTTGCTGTGTCACCTTAGCGGTTTTATACCGACTTCTTCTCTTTGCAAAGGCCGAGCATTTGAGTTTCCCGCTTCAAGCACAACCAACAGGGCGTGTATCTAACCTCGAGCTCGCGGCCAAGTTCAAGGTATTTGTGTTTCTCTCTCCAAAGGAATCAACCGCTGATACTCTGTTCCCTGAACAAGCCAACGACACCTCTCGAAACATCCGTCGACGCGCTCCTCAAATCCGCCAAGCTCCGTGAGGAAGACCTGCCGCACACCGAATCGGCGATGCTCGCTACCCAGCGGGTGTCGGTTGAAGAAGTGGCTGAGCGCCGTGCCGAGCTGCGCACGATGCGGGAGCTGATGTTTAGGGCTGAGATCAAGGCGCGGAGGGTGGCGAAGATTAAGAGCAAGGTGTATAGGAAGATGAAGAGGAGGGAGAGGGAGAAGTTGGGTGGTGGGGATGCGGATGCGGGGGAAGGTGGGGAGTTGGATGAGGAGGAGAGAAGAAGGAGGGATGTGGAGCGCGCGAGGGAGAGGGCGACATTGAGGCATAAGAATACGGGCAAGTGGGCGAGGGAGATGAAGGGGCGTGAGGGGCATGGTGAAGAGGGGGGGAGGAGAGAGATTGAGGAGATGTTGGAGAGGGGGGAGAAGTTGAGGAGGAGGATCAAGGGTGTTGAGAGTGAGGGGGAGAGTGAGGACGATGATGAGGGGGAGAGCGAGAGTGAGGATGGGGTGGAGAGGATAAAGCGAGATGCTTTTGAGGAGCTGAAACGGACGGGTGTGGACGATGGCCTGGAGGACAAGAAGGGGAAAAGCATATTCGATATGAAGTTCATGAAGAACGCGATGGCACGGCAGCAGCATGCGGCCGACAGGATGGTGGATGATTTCATCAAGGAGATGGGGAGAGGGGAGGTCACAGGTTACGAGGAGGAGGAAGGGGGAGATGCAACGTCTACGCAAGAAGTAGATCCGGAGAGTGGTGTGGTCATGCAACGCACCGGCGGACGGGTGACGTACCATCCAGGAGCCGTGAGCATTCTCATCCCTCTTTTTTTTTTTTTTTTTTTTTTTCTTCTTCAAAATCTCAACCTTGTCTTTTCATTCAGACAATTAAACGGCAACCCCAAAAATCACGCGGTGTCGGCTCACTAGCTTCCGACACATCCAGCGTCACCCTCCAATCGACCGACCTCGTGTCTTCACCTCCGCCTACTTCCCCGCTATGTGAGCGACGCCCATTCGTCCCCCTTCCTTCCGAGTCCGAGTGTGGATCGGCACCTAACCCGTGGCTCGCCCTTGCGCGGGGTGGCGGTCCAGAGGGCGGCGATTCGGCGATGCTGAAGGCACCCAAGAAGAAGAACGAGGTGGTAGTGGGGAAAGAGAGCTCTGCGATGAGCAAGTCGAAGAATAAGCTGAAGAAGTTGGCGAGGAAGAGAGAGGAGGAGAGGGAGAAGATGAGGGATGATGGTGTTGTGGAGATTTCGATGGATGAAGTGCTTATTTTGCCTGAAGGCGCTGGTGCTCCTTCGGCTGCGGAGGCTAAAGCTCTGGGAACGGACAGGGAGACGTCGAAGGCAGGGGGTATGTTGGGGGCTAGTATTGTTCCTGGTGGCGAAGATGAAGATGACGACGCGATGGTTGAGATCGAGGAGCAGGAGTTGGCTTTGGAGATGAAAGTGAAAGGAAGCACGAGAGAGAACGGAGGGGTCAGAGCGTTTCAGCAGCGGGATCTGGTTGCGCTTGCGTTTGCTGGGGATAACGTCGTGCAGGTAACTCGCTTTGCTTTTCTACCTTTTTCGATTTCTCAACGATGAGCTGTCCCGTCCCAGCAATTCGAGGAGGCCAAGAAACGGGAAATCGCGGCGGATGCTCCGAAGGAGGTCGACACGACTCTTCCGGGCTGGGTGAGTTTCCGGATTATAATGTTTTCCCCCTTCAAAAGCATGAACCCGACTCTTCTTACAGGGTTCGTGGGGCGGTGCCGGGATCCAAAAATCTGCATCAAAACCGAAATACATCAAAAAAGTAGCGGGCATCGACCCGACGACGCGTGCTGACTATGGCAAGGCGCATGTCATCATCTCCGAGAAGCGGGACAAGAAGGCAGCCAAGTACTTGGTGAAGGATCTACCGTATCCGTTCACGAGCAAAGCCCAGTTTGAGCGGATGATGGAGATGCCGCTTGGGACGGAGTGGAACACGCGTGTAGGGTTCCAGAGGGGGACGTTGCCTCGAGTTGTGAAAAAGGTAAGGGGATTTGTTTATTCTTTTGTAATTGTGACTGACTGGTTCTTGGCACAGCCCGGCATGATAATCGATCCATTGGAAAAGTTGACTTGAGGGTTCTGTTCTTACCATCAAGCCGGTGCTCTAGGATCAAGCCCCATCGGGAAGACCCACAGATTGCCCAACCCAGAGTCTTCGACGGCGGCTATGTTCTGATGCCGGACTGTCGATGCTGTAGTTCCGCCCCACATCATTCTACGCAATAGTACCAGAGGAGAAATCGGGTAACTCGGCGTAACAGGTTACAGATGTTCATAGTTCTCTCCTCTACTGACACCGCAACTGCCTCGTGATGTTTGTTTCACCCGTTCTCATCCTGTTTGATACTGGCATACATCCTGTACTTTTATGTACTTCAGCTTTGAGGAATAGAAGTTCCGGGCCATCATCACATGTTCATTCGGTGGTGTCACGGGACACGCGTTTTAGCTCTGGCTGCCACCAGTCCGCTTCCAGCAACGACGACCAGTGACTTTTCTGGTCGCTTCGGGCTGCATTCTTGTACCATACTTGAACCTCGTAATTCTGCTAGGCGCTGAAAAGGTTTGCGGCTGCACCATTTTCCTTGACTCACTGGACTGACATCTCTCCTTAGCCTGAGCTGGTTTGACTCAGTCCGGAACAGAAAGGCACGATATCGATTGCCAACATTAAGCCGTCAAGGAGCAGAATATCTCGCCTTTATAGGACCGTCAACAACATCTCCGGTGCTTCGTCAATCCAACTTGAACGACCCACATTTTTATCTGGCCAAGGTCAATGTTTCTTGACACTATTCTCGAGGAACCCGATGGAGAGTTGGATTATTCATTTGAATCCGACATTATGGACCAGCGTTGCATCCAGGACAACAACATCTACTTTTCATTCGAACACGAGGTTCCTGCCAGACCATGCAGCCGTTTGAGTTTCAACCGTGACACCCTTGACCGATCCCCCTTCGTGGAAGATGAGGTCTCAGATAACGCCTACTCCGAAGGAGGACACCCGCCTTTTCTCCCTGTCCTCAACGCAATGACCACGTCTGCAAAAACCAAAACAGGAATCAGGACTACACCTCTCATGCTTCGCCCAGACCCTCGCAGCGAAGCATCACCCTCACTTTCGCATGAGTGGGGCAGTGGACTAGCACACAGCGACCCTTGCATCATATCGGACGGCGAAGACTCGGACATTGAGACCGAAATCGATTCCGACTGCTCCTCCTACTCCGACTTTGACGACGAAACCCCTCCCTCGCCTCCTTCCTCTCCTCCACTCATCCACACTTTCTCCCCTCCCCTGCAAGAACCCGACTGGAGCCTTCGTCCCAAATTTTCCTGTCTTCCTTCCCCGCTTTCCCCTAGTCACATCCCCCCTGATCCTTATTCCCCGCGTCAAAACCCGATACGCCATTATTACGGGAACCACGGGCTCTCTCGTCATGCACTGCACCACCTAAAGTGGTTTTGGGCAGCACGTGACGACGAATGGGTCGAGCACAAGGCTCGCCTTTGTGCGTCCAAGGCGTACGAAAGGCTGTCCATATTCGACGATATTCCGTCAGATCAGCGCCTCCCCAGTGGTTGTGCGTCGCCAGACCGAGATGTTGCGAACAGATGCTGTTCGCCTTCACCACGTGCCCCTTTACCTCCGCTGTCGATCCACCCACGGAGGGGAGATTTATACACCCTCAGGGACCCTTATTGCGCCCATATCGACCGGTATTTCGTGGGCATGCCTTTATGGACAATGTCCAAAACATTGTGGATGTTTGATGTCCACGTGGCGTTGGAAAGGAGTTGCGACGCACGAGAGGAAACAGAAGAGGACGCAGAGGGGGAACGGGATCCTTACGATGAGGATCAGAATGCGGTGGAATTGATGGAGAGATCGGTTTCTGTTGGCTTTAGCGACGATTCGGACTCTACCCTCGTGGAGAGCGATAACGAGGGGGACGTTTCGATGTCTGAGAGGCTCGTGGATATCCTTGCGGAAGGAGTCTTGGATGATGGAAAGTCCAAGAGTGATCTTCCTCCAGCTCCTCCGATCTTTGAGGCAGAATCATCTTCGGTTTCGCCTTTCGGCCGCGGAGTCAAGTCGACGTCAAGCCTGCTCGAGCAAGAGATTCTTGGACCATCTAAGCCTCGCCCCTGCAACGTTGAAGCTCGTGGTGGCTGGCCGAAAAATTGGTATGGGCGCTGGCAGGTTCTTTTACAGCTCTGCTTGGAGAACCAGGACCTCCCTCACGACGCTCTACCGCCTCTTCCCCTCGCTGACTGGAAAAACACATCTGTTACGTTACCTCTCCGCCCCAAGGCACGAAAATTCTTCATTCCGGATGACGAGGAAGATTGGAACGAAGAAACGGATGGAGGGCAAGAAGAACACCCTCACTTCTCTATCCCAGGACGCTAGCAGTCGTCCGTCATGACATCTCTTATCGTTATCATAATGGTCGTCGCATCTGCCCGTTTTGACATTCACCTGCACCCCCAACATTCCTGCTAGACCTTTCTGTGTTGCACGGACGGTTCGTACTATTCCCTCACTATCATTCGTCCCTTCATTCTTCATTCATCATGTACTATATCAATCATCCTACCATTGTCCCACTTTTTACAATTCTTTCTTCTTTGGCGGCACGGTTCTTCCACTCCTTCACTTCCCTTGTGTGTTCATCCGATGATGGGCCGAGTACCATGGCATGCTCGCCTGAGCTGCAGCACTTTGTATTTCATGCAGTTCGATTCGCTCCAGTAATGTTCTCATTACGGTATCACAGGTTTGTATATAGTGTTTCTGCGATCCTACTATTCGTTGCGGTGCATCCTTTAAATCATTGTCGACATAAGAATGTCCCTCTCCGACAAGCCATGTTCCTGCCCATCTTGGCTATGCAAAGCGCAGGACCCGGTCACCCGGAGCGAGAAATTTACCCGAGTATACGTAGGAGATCCCGGGTGAGGCGACCGCAGACTGATCAGCTTCATGGCCCATGGGCAAGAAGTATTTCCATCATCAAAAGATCAGGCTTAGGAGGCCTCAGGTGTGACCCCCCAGTTGTGCTCAGAGTCAAGTGGTTTCCAGAACCTGTAGGCAGACCTTATACTTGAAGGTATGACAGTCGATCGTAAGAGTACTCCCGGCACCTTTTCCTTCATCAATCCCCTATCCAGCAACCTTACATATAAGATACAAGAATGAATGAAGCAAACTATCCCATGAGAACCTCATGACGGGTTGCCGTTCGAAGTCGCCGTGGGAGCTATATGCGCAGTCAAGGCCGCCAGCGCTGTCCTAAATTGTTCGTTATTTTAACGGCCCACTTTTCCGACATAACCGTTGCCCATTTGACCCGTGATGTTTTGGCGCTTTTCAATATGTCATGCCTCGGTTCCATCCCATCAGGACCGGCTCGAAACGCGAACCAAAAATAAAGACTCACTCTTTGAAAGGCCACACTAAACCGCAGATTTGGCACACGCGAAAAGTCACTATTGAAAAATCTGGCCCAAGGTCTTTCTTTCAAAGAACGCCTAAGATTCGTCGTTAATGGTCCGTCCAGGCAAAAGAAACAGAAACGGAGAGTGTTCACAGAAGGAAACACTGTGGATGATGATAAACGACCTTCGTGAGGTGGTGGTGCGGAGAGCAATTGGTCAAAATTTGAGTAGGAACGTTCAATCTTCAATCCGCGTTTCGCCAAGAAAGCATGAATCTCCTCTATTCTGATTCCATCAGAGTGAGCTACAGTGATCTTGACAATTCTGAGGGCATTCAGACTACGCATGATGATATGACGAGGTCGCACAGTCATTAACAGATCGGACCGATAAAATCAAGCAACAACTTACTCCATTTCAGTAAGCACCTCGAAAAAAGAGGGATGGGAGTTCGAGAGTTCGAGATTGATCAGGTTCGACAGCCAGTCGGGTGAGATATTGGTTTTATCTACCCTAAAGCGGATGTTCATGCGCCCCTGCAGAAGACGCAAGCTGGAAAAGTGTGAAAGCACGACAGGCGAACGAGTCTCGAAGCCCTGGCACGACCGAAGATCGTCAATAACCGTTCTCGTGATCGTCAGCAGGCGGGGACCTGCAGTCACAGCCAATGTCCGGAGGCCATCCCAGCGGAATATCATGTAGTTATAGACATCTTGCACATCCCAAATCGAACCTGACTAGCCAAGGCCCCGAGATCAGTGAGATTGGGCGCGTGACGGAGGATCTGGAGCATGCGTCGGCGAATCAAGTCCTCTTGGTCATAAAATATATTCGGAGAGGTACTGAGATATCGGAAATACCCCCTAGGGATGGGTCATCTGTCAATAGCTTCGAGAAGGCGATCAGCGACTTCCTGCCGTGAAGGATGGAATGTCCAAATATGTAGGGAGTGGCCAGTCTCTGTATTAACCGAGAGTAGAAGTAGAATAAGTGGGCCAAAGAAGTTACAACTTAGTCACGACAGAGGCATACCCGAAAAGTTCGCGACACCATGGAGACCGCAGAATTCGTCCTATTCATACGCATAATTCATGCATACATTGGTAATTCCCCATAGTGAGGGTCGAATTCCATGGCATATAGAAGGATATGGCTCCATATTGACTCTTGGACGTTTGGTGTCACTTGCGATAGAGGAATAAAGTCAGGCCGCGCGACGGCAGGAGTCTGCGCCATATTTTGAGGACTTTTGGAAGAAATACATTCGTCATTCATCCTTGAAAGGGAAAGAAACTCACTCACATGTTTGTTGGTTGAATTGAAACGATATGTTCAAGGTCTGGATAACTTGAACGAGCTATATCAAATGCTGTGAGCCCATAGCCTGAATATCGGTTTTCCGGACGATGATCGATGAGATAGAATTACTGGTGGCGAGATCTTTCAAAGTCCATATAAAACAAGAGCTGGGCAGGGTGACAAAACGCAGATTGGGTGCGTTCACCAAAGCGTCCAGGAGCTGTCCGTTGCATAACATCGATCCCTCTCTACATCGGAGAAAAAGTTTTGCATGTGTCTGGATCTCCACGTCACCTCCGAGGTCGTGAAGTTCAAAAGAAAACATCGTATTACCATTTTCTTCCAATTCTGGGCCAGGCACGTGGCTACACAGGCGTTCAGGTTCCTACCAGGGCAGTCATTGGACCTGCCCAAACCGTCGACGTTTCCCCAAGGGTGACGCATGACGGGTTAAGGTTTACGAGCGAAGAACATAAACCTTTCGTGCTGTCCCGGTGGGATATATCGAGTGAAAGGAACAAGTCGTTGACGTCGGGAGATAGCAGGATGATCTCGCGCATGAGCCCACCAAAACCGCCTTCGATCCGGAGTTTCCTGGCATATGAACCGAGGTATGGGTTGGCCTGCAGAACGCGCTCCAAAGCGTACGCCTGAGCCTCCGAGCGAATAATCACGACGCGATAGAGAAGCATGATGGCGACTGGCAACAAGCTTTTGCAGATTGTGAGGAGGGGAATGGCTGAGACATGATCCAAACGTCCAAATGGAGGTCTGTCGGAGGCGTCGTGGAATGGATCGTCTGGGATGTCCAATACGGGCTCGAGAATCTCTTTGATCAGCTCGTTAGGTAGCTTATCAGCCTCGTCGATAATTAGTGGTCAGGGTGTTGATGGTCCAGTGTGGCCCATCAAGTATTGTTTCAGCTTACATGCCAGTGCTTTTAGCGGAATCGGCCCGGACCTCACGCCCAACCTAGCCTTTCTAGCGAAGAATCCTACCAGACCGTCGGACCAGTAGAGGAAATTTGGCTTTGAACATTTTAGTATTATTGAGAAACGTACCCACAGTCGGCAGTCCCACTCTTCACGTACATGAGTCTAACAGTTTCAACCAAGAGGGTAGTAGATTATATATCACCGCTGGCAGGAGACGTTACAAGACGGACTTGTAGCCTAAACCATAGCCAAACACATGATCAGATCGTGTGATTTTTGGCGGTGTATCCATGACGACCGCAGGTGATCAGATTATGGTTATCTA
>Ga0307516_10003655_pt1 | contig 19546 bp, 25 predicted proteins | sample 19_EM_MG_FD_203310 | JGI IMG/M metagenome (GOLD analysis project Ga0307516, IMG submission 203310) | Populus trichocarpa ectomycorrhiza microbial communities from riparian zone in the Pacific Northwest, United States - 19_EM | ecosystem: Host-associated > Plants > Roots > Unclassified | place...
GGTGGGGTGGGCCCGGCCCCCCCCCCCCCCCCCCCCCCCCCCCCCTCAAGCTCAAGCCCAAATCCAAGCATCGAACGGAGCAGCCTCGCATTGCTTCCTCGCCCAGGCAACGTGGCCTTTGGCACGTGCGAGCAGTTGTGTGTGAGAGCCTGTGTAAAATTACTCTCTCACACTCGCTCCGTTCCCCATCACGATAAGGCTCCGCATCAGCACGGACGGAGCAGAGTCGACGCATATATGTAGAGTAACCTTGAGTCTGAGCCTGATCCTGGGCCTGCTCGTCGTTGAAGCCTACGGATGGCTGGCCGGCTAATTGTGTCCGAACAAAAAAAAAGGTGGTTGGTTTCGGATCGACGATGAGGTGAGCTGAGTTGTTGAGTGGAGCCGGACACGCTCGGCTTGAGCTTCTTCGGCGCCTCCCGCATGGAGAGAGTCAATGCTTCTGTTTTTTGTTTGTTTGTTTTTTCCGCCCCTTTTTGAGGGGAGGGTTTCTTTTTCTTGTCTCGAAGCTTCCGTTGCAACCTACAACTAGCTCGTCGCCCGAGTGTTCCTCCCGAGCCTGTCCGCCCGACCCATGGGAAAGGCTGCGATCCGGTGCGGCGGTGATCCACCGGCGAGCACTCGGCTCCTGTCCGTGGTGCGAACAGCCTTATCATGGTCGCTGGGTGTTGGTGGGGCCGATTGTGGGAAATAGCGGTCGACGGCTGCGCTCGCAGTCGTCCCTTCTTCACGAACACCATACGTATCGATTGGCCTGGTATTCTTGGTTGGCATGTCTCTGGCGTGGAGCATCCACCATCGTGACCGCATGGTCGACCGCCGGGAGCCGCGTGCACTGGATCGTACCTGTGGGTTGTTGTCGCTCGTCCGGAGACACAGAAACGCTTTGCTTCGGACAAACAGACGCCGCGCGGGCCGAGGGAAGCACAGCACCCACACCCGAGCGCACACGCAGCTGATCCAAACACCCGCATCCACCGCCGGCCTCCGTTCGCAGGGTGGAGCAGACGGGACCAGCTCCTTGCTTCCGCGGTCGAGCAACAGAGGCTTCAAGGGCGCCGCCACGAATGCTCTCGGAGGCACATCCCAATGCGAGCACGGAGCGCGCCGCTGCCCCGGGGCAGATGACACCGAACCGAAGTCGAATCTCCCTCCGCAACGACGTCGGCACGTACTGCGATCACGGCCCGGCACTCGGCGCGGTCGAGATAAGGTGCGGCTCTTCGCCACGTGCGGCTGCTGGCGGCTGGTGCCGATCGGGAGAGCGTTCATATTCGCGGCGGCCGGGAAGCAGTTGCTGGATGTGGGAGGTGCTGGTTGGACCGTGGTCCCGAGGAGGTTGATTGGTTGTCTTTTATACTTTCGACCGCCGAGGTCCACTGCCGCTCTTTCCCTCCAGGAGCCGTAACGGGTGCTTATATATCCCACCCCTTGGACCCTGTGGGGCTGGTGTCGCACCGATATGGCAGACAAGGTCACACTAGAGGGAGAGAAGTTGCGCCGTCGTTATGCACGTGCTATCACTCGCGCCAGAAATTCGTCGCGGACGATGATCCATGCGTCCGTCACAGCAGATAACCTAGCCGAAGCCTCCCGTGCGTGCGGTGTATATAAGGCGGCCTCACTGTAAGCAGGTGTCCGCTAGTCGTGTAACAGATCACCTGCGGGCGTGCATGTGTGGTACAACAGTGGGCAAAGAGAAAATGCTGGAGGGGAGCGATGCTCCCATCTCAGTTTCGACAGGAACACGCCATTGCTTATCGAACCAGCTGATTTGCTTCCGGGAGCCATGGGGGTGGGGGGGGGGGTTCTCTGTGCAGGAGGGGGAGTGACAGGGTGTGACTCCCTGTTACGCACACGGAAAGCGGCCGCCTGTCCGGATGTGGGTCGGAGATCGGTACGAAAATATAGTCTCTTTCGAGTGGACGAGAGTTGCGGTGAAAGAGCTTCCACTCAAGCGCCCTGATTGTTGGTCGGGGCGTCAAATGCCAATTGTATTGCGGGAACTGGAATCCTGGTGATGTGGAATCCTGGTGATGTTTGCGGAACTGCTGCACACTTAGCTGGCACGACTAACGCGTCAAAGTACACGCTTGAAAGGGGGGGCCTTTCCTTCGCGTCTTCTGCCCCACCTACATCGGCAGCTGGGACCGGCAACCGCCGTCTCTCGGTTGGGAAAGTGGCAACCACAGTAAACCATTCTACATATGTACAACGCATACGTAGTCTAACTACATAGCACGCATCTTCCTCGCTAGAGTAATCTCTTTGTTTCCTGAGTGTGGATTGTCTTGGCGAGAGCTATATCAGTGCGAGCTTCCCCGCACTGACACTATCTCTAGCGCACAAGCTCCCCTCTATCCCCACCCCTTTCCTTTCCTGCCGACCTTCCTACCCCGACCTTCCTACGCGTTGCCGATAACCTTCCTCCGTTGCGCGCAATGGTGATGGAGCCCCGTCCCGACGTGGCCATGTCTGAATTTGACTTCAACACGACGAACCATGACATGAAATTCCCGACCATTAGCGAATTCACGGAGAACACCCAGATCCCCCCGACCTCATCTGGCGACTCACTCAGCGTGGTCTCCCCCCTCGAACCCATTCCGCATTCTACCTCGATCACGACCCAACATGTCAAGGACCTTTTTGAGCTCCTGCAGTCTCCGGAGTACCGCCAGTACCAACTGTCGGCCGAATTCAAAAACGAGGAGACCACGACCGAGAACGGTATTCCAGGGTTTAACGTGCTACTCGAGCTCAAGTGCAAGCCAACCGACGTGAAGCTGAAGGATTTCCGGCCTGCAGGCGGCTGCTTCCCAAACCGCAGACTGGCGAAGGAGGCGGCGAGCAAGCTCGCCATCGAATGGCTGCGGTTGTACGCTGAGGAGTTGACCAGCCTGCCGCCGGTGGTCGACAACTCTCTCGAGGAAACGATCAACTGGAGAGGTCGCTTAGCTAGTACGTCAAGTCCCCCCTCCTTTCATATCCCGTGTGCCTCTAATCGAACGACGGGGATGGGGGGAAAAAAATAGGTTTCTGCCAGGTCGGACCGAACGCCAATCCGCCGACGTTCACGTTCTTCCAAGCCGCGCAGAATTATCCGACGAGATTCTCGTGCGAGCTGACCGGCATCCAGGGACTGGACAAGATGTTCGGCTGCAGGACGCGATTCTACGCCAGCAAGAAGAGGGCGTGTGTCCAGGCGGCGAAGGAGGCGATGCTCTACATCGAGAAGCACCAGATCCCGCGCCCGGAAGCGGCCATGGGCGACGCTTCCGCTGAGAGGAGAGGCTCGGACGGAGCGACTGGTCCTATTTTCATCGGCAATGTGCAACCTGCCGAACCGGGCTCGACGATCCTGGTGCCCCTCCGCGCGACCATCCACGAGACCATCATCATGGTGTGTCCGAGGCTGGGGTTGTCGCTGCCCAAGTACGAGATCGTCCAGGACCCGGAGACTTCGTCGCTGTACGACATCACCGCCACTATCCGCCGCCTTCCGCCGCGGAAGGGGGTGCGCATCGGCCCCATCAAGGGCATCTATGGCAGGAAGAACGCCAAAGACACCATCGCCCGCTCGGTGCTCACCTTCCTCCGAAAGGAGGCGGAGGGACGTCAAGTGACGATCGGTACGGATGGATCTTAGGAAGACTACTGGTAATGTTAAACGCCATTGACGCGAGAGAGAGAGAGAGAGAATGGGGGGGGGCAGAGCAGAGGGGATTTTCTTATGTGTGCGTGTGAGATGCTGAGAGGGGGCACTTGAAAATTCTATGTGGTATGCTTTCGAGTATGGGGTCTGTTATCCGGTGTTTCGCTGTTGAGCACTTTCTTTCTTTCCTTTTTTTTTGTTTGGTTCGTGTGGTACCTGGAGTAGATATCTCAGGGAGCACCGTCTTGCTGCTGATAGTTACTTATCGTTGACCATCGACTACAAGTGCTGGTACTAGTAGTTACTCTATGTACAGTGTATACGTATGCACGAGACGGGCGGGCGAGCAAGCAAAAGCGAAACGGCATTCGATCCATTCGTTATCGGAGCATCTAGAGAGCTGCATTCCGCTACATGAGAGCAAATGAATGGTCAAGATTCACACCGATCAAGCACCGCCCCACCCCCAAATTGCATGACACGACAGACTGCAGAACCTCTCGCACAGCGGCGTTCTCATCACCTTTCTTTTTTTTTTTTTCTTTCAGAGGGGAAGAATGTGACAGCCAAGTCTTCCGTTGCCCGCCCAAGCCCTCGGAACAATCGTCACCTCCCGGTCAACATCGGATCCGGCTTCTTTACGGGAGAGGAGAACAGATATCGGATGCTGTTCCAGATACACGAAGAGCACACGCGCAAAAAAAAACCTGTTAACATCCTCCCTTTTTTTTTTTTTTTTTTTTTTTTTTTTCTCTTGGTGCGTGCATGTCACCCCGAAAAAGGGCCGCTAGAGAACGGGCGACAGGAGGAAGGGGTTCACATACCTCGTCGTTCGCGACAACACATTCCGTCAGCTTTTTGAGCTTGTCGTGGTTCAGCGCGTGAACCCAGCCGAATTTCTTGATGTAGTCTCCCTTCCTCATTCCCGCTTCGGCGGCAGGACTGCCTTCGGCCACACTGTTGATCTTGGCGAACGGGGTGAGGATTTCGGCAGTGGCGGCGGTAGTGCTACGGGCGGCGGAGGTGGTGGCGGCGACGGGGGTCGCGGTGTGATCTTCCGGAGCGGCACCGGCGAGGCGGGCATGGTGCGCGTGGAGACCAATCTCGATCCGCCTCATTAGGTCCTTATAGTCGTTCCGGAGGCAAATGATGCGGGTTCGGGTATGGCGGACTAGAGACCGGGGTGAGACATTCCATCACATCAGCTGTGGGGTCTACAAGACAGGCGAAGGGGAGGGCGTGGGCGGGCAGGAGCAAAGGGTGGTAGTTTTTTATTTTTTTACTCTGAGGGACATCAATGTCGTCGCGAGGGTAGCCGTCGAAAGTGGTTAGGGATGTCTCCATGTTGACTTTGTGCTGGATGGACGGACAGATTTGTCAGTTTGGGATGTGATTAGGAGCGAAATGGACTTCACCATGCAGCGAGGAACGAAAGCGGATGACGACGACGATGATGTTGTGCGGGGGAAGAAGGGCTCTACCGACCGAATCGAGAACCGCACCGAGAGCTTTGAGCTCTTCCTCCACGCGATCCTTCTCGGCCATCAGCTCGAAGAGAGCTTTCGTTGGATCTTCCTCATTACGCGTCGCCGGAGCCTGGGCGACGACGACGCTGGTGGTGGAAGGGGTGCCCGCGACGGACGGAGAGTGGATATCCTCCATGACTGGCTTGGTTTCTCGCGTTCGACGGGTTTTTTTTGGGGGGGGGCGGGGGGAGGGGGGGGATGCAGTCGGACGAAGAGTGGTCGAGTTTCGATTGTGATGACGATAGGGAGGGGAATGTAGGAGGAGGGGTGTGTGGTGGGATGGCGATCGTGGCAGGATTGAGAAATATCGATGATCCTGGACGACCCGAGGGATGTGTTGCAGCCCGCTACATAGATATGTACTAGTACATAGATAGAGTAGATATGTAGTTGTTCGGTGGTCTATCCATCTATCTAGGTAGGTATCTGAGGAGCGGGCAATCGCAACACTGTATTCTCCATGTTCCGAGCACTCTGTTTGAGGACACGCGCCTCTTGGATGGCGATGCTGTCTTGTTCTCGGGGCGGGCAAGGCCAGGGGCCAGTCGGTCCGGCCGATGGCGAATCATAAATCATCGCGTGCGCCGGCGAGCGCTGAGACGTCCGGATCTCTCTCCGTGTCTTCAGTTACATACATACATACGCGTTCGTTCCCCCGCATCGGAGATAGAGACGGACACGATTAGATAAGATCGCCAAGTCCCGATGGCTGGCTCTACGGACGGGATTTCCCGGCCATCGAATTGTCACAGATTGTAAGATTGTAATAAGGTGCAGATACATATCTTCCCTTTTTGTGGAGAAAAAGCAGGCATGCGGACAGGCAAGAGGGTATGTAGAGTACGTTTATCTCCTCCTTCCCCACGTTTCTCCATCTCGGGCGTATGGCGGAGGTGTGGGACGTGGATCTTTCAGTTCGCCATTCCGTCATAGATAGTAAAACATGCAGAGACCACCACCAGATCGCACGGCCAACATCACGACATTCCTTTTTTTCTTCTTCTTCTTCTTTCTCTCTCCCTCTCTCGAGGAGAGATCAGTTTCGAAACGATGGCGCTTCCGTCGAGGAACTCAGCGTAGATATCTACCAGAAAAAAAAACCAAAAACGAAAAACGAAAAGAAAAAAAAAGATGGCTCGGGGGTTTTTCTCTTCCCTCCGGATTCTTCCATTAGCTGGGGGCATCTGCAACGTCTTCGGACATCATCGCATGGCGGCGAAAGAAGAGATGTATGTATGTAGGTATGTGCACACCCCATGTACGAGTACTTTGTACATGACGATCTCGCCCTGCCACATAGCTGCCGCATCCGCCCACACGCCTCTTTTCGGGCGCTACTCTGCTTGGCAGGTGGACTGTGGGTGTTGTATGTATGTATGTATGAAATCTTTGCTGGATCATGTCTCTCACACGACACAGCCACATGTGGAATCCCCCACCCTGCCTGGTCCGCACGTATCCACTCCACTCGACGACCCAATCTGCGCGCACAGCGGGATCCACGACCGCCCACTCGCCGGGCAGCCGCCCACTACATACACGATCCGACACAGCTCGCGTCGGAAACGTCTTACCCTACATACTACATACGGGGCTCCTCCCGCGGTTGCCCCTCTCTCTCGCTCGGGGGCTGCCGAGATACCTCGATGCAGGTTCCTTCTCTCTCGGGGCTACATATCGCAGCGACATGCGTCGGTGCCTTTTTGTTTCTTTCTTTCTTCTTTTCCCTCTCGGTGCAGTGCGCCATTCCTGGAGACATGCGTCGGATTGGTCGCGGGTTGGCCGGCTCCGAAGTCTCCTTCTTCGCTCTCCTACGCACGCACGCACACATTCCCCCGTGCGTGCGCTGCTTCTTCCCGTGCAGGCCGGCGCGCCGGTTCGGATTCGAATGCTGTCGCGGTCCAGAGGCCCGATAGGCCGGCGGGAGGTCTTGGCGCGTCTTGTCCGTGTGAGTGCGTCCGCCAGACGCAAGCTCTTTGTCTTGCAGCGCACGCAGCGCATCAATGCGGTGGTCCAGTCGCCATGGGCGGACGAGAGGATGCGGTGGGTGGATGGATGGGTGGATGGATGGATGGACGGAGCCAAGCACGGCGGCATCTCACGTCTCGCTCCTTCCGTGGCGGGCGTGGTGGCGACGAGGGCTTCCAAGCAGCGCAGTGCAGCGCAACGCTCTCGAACGGACGGGAAACGATCGCCGCCACCCACTCTTCCGGTCTCGATTGGGCGGAGCGCCTGGCCGTGCAGCTCCGTCTGGTTGGGCGGCGCTCCACCATCCGCACTGTTTGGGCTTGGACTGGAGGCAGGAGATGCAGAAGCGGAACCACGTTCTCTGGCGATTCGAGCTGCGCGAGAAAAGGCGTCTGAGACATGGCCGGAGCCACAGCCAGCAGCCAGCTCGCCCCGTCGCCAGCGTCGAGGGCGCTGGCCGTCGGTCTGCCAGCGCCAGAGAAACTCCCCCGTCACCGCTAGATACATAGGAGGCGGTCTACTCTGCTCAGCTCCCCCCCCCCGCACTGGACGAGAATGCATCCTGGGCTGCGAATGCCCCGACGGCTGCTCTAATTAAAAAAAAAAAATAAAAAAAAAAAGGAAGAAGAAGAAGAAGAAGAAGGTGCAAGTGCGCTGCTGCTGATGGACTCGTCGGTGTTGCGGTTGCTGTGGGCGAGCGTGGGTTTGTTGTGTGTAATCTCTCGATCCGCGGCCCCATCATGTTCCTCGAGAATCACATCCATATCAACACAGCTTCATACACTCATACATACACTCACTCCCCACTCCTCCGCCCACCCCACTCCATCCTGCGCTCCTGCAACTAACGCCTTTTCCCCCTGCTTTTTCCGGTCTCTCGCGGATCTCAGATCTGCAGTTCGTGTATCCAGTACCTTTCCTCCGGCAAGGTAGCTACTTATCTATATAGCGGCTACCAACCTACTGCAAGTATCTCTTTGCTTTTCCTCTGCGTTTTCCTGGCCCACCCCCAGTCCATCCACCCCCCCCTAACCCACGGCTCTTGGTCGCATATTTGGTCGTTGTACTAGTACCTGCCTACCCGCAGAGCTCTCTCTCCCTGCTCCCCCGTCCCTCCATATCAACGTCCTCCAGTGCCAGTCGTCTCTCTCGCTCGCACCTCCCCTTCTTTCTTGGACACCTGAACAATCCGTCGGTCGTCTCAAGAGGGAAAAAAATATACACGCACGCATACGCCCCCCTCCTCCCCCCCTTTCCTCCTTCCAGCCAGCAACACTCACTCCACCGCATCTCAGTCATCCACCATCAACTCTACATACCAGCGAAGCAACAGCAGCATCCCGGCGCTGTCTCTTCGTCCTCCACGTACACACGCACACACACACACACACACCCCACCACACCCTCCTCCCCCTGTCCAACGATATGGTTCGCCGGACCGTCGCATAGTGGTCAATTCGATCGCATCGTCATTTTTGGATATACTCCGGTCAACCCTTCGTTCGTTCGTTCGTTGGCTCGCTGGGCAGCAAATACGGTTGCGTTTTCATTTGTCCTCTGGTCTTCAATTTCTGGCGTGGCTATTGTCTGGGGATTGGGATTGTGATATCGAACGAGAAAAAAAAAGAGAGAAAGAGAGAGAGAGAGAGAGGTGTGTGTGTGTGTGTGTGTGTGTGTGTGTGTGTGTGTGTGTGTGTGTGAATGAGTGAGTGAGGAGTGAGTGTGAGTGTGAGTGTACAGGATTCGGAGAGAAAGAGAGAAGCATCAGTGGAGAGAGAAAAAAGAACAGGAGGAACAAGAAGACCTGAAGAAGAGAGAAAGTTGGATAAAGAGAAAAGATCACGCACACTGTATACTCGCATACACGCGCGTCAGTCAGCTTTTATATCCGCCCGTTGACACCAGCACGCCGCGACACACCCTCCTTACCTAGCTCTGTCACGAAGTCAGTACACCCAGAGATCGTGGGCAGCTGTGTACAGGTACACCTCAGATTCGACGGGTTGACGATCCCTGGTGGCTACAACGTCCATGGCTCTATTAACACACAAAGTCTCGTCATGCACCGACAATTACTCCCGTTTTGCGAAAGAAAAAACCTTTTACGGAATCCCGTACCTCGATAGGTCTCGATCGTCGATCCCGAGCGATGCCAGCTCGTTTTTTGGCGGTGCAATCTCCCTGCGAGATTCGGCACCAGACTTGTCACTCATCCCCCCACGGAGCGGCGGCGGCGGCAAGAGCAGCTCGGCCAGGATCGTTCCCGCACCGAACCAGGATGCGGTACTCCCTTGCAAAATCATCGAACCGGCGAGAGCTACAGTTCTGCAGATAGTCGAGCCGGCCAGCCGATCAAACGGCGACGACAACGGTGCGCTACCGGATTTTGAGGATGTGAGGGAAGGCGAGGGTGAGGAAGTGGAGGAAGGCAAGGGGGAGGAGGAGGGGGGGGAGGAGGAAGAGGAAGAGGTAAAAACCGGATTCAACTGCGGTACATTCTTCCACTCCAACATTCTGGATTCGAGCGCGTCGTTCGTGACGGCAGAATCCGAGCATGTCCCCGGGATAACCGGGGAGGAGGGGGAGACTGAGGAGCAGGGCAAGGCTCCATACGTCTTCCACAGATGGATGGGCACGATGTTCCGAAGAAACCCGCTGCGTGTGTCTCCAGTCGTGATCCCCACGCCTCCTAGCAGCGCGCAACCCTCGGTGAAATCCTTCGGGACGGGGCGAAGTTCTTCACTGTTTGTGTCTGAGGTCAGGACCGCATCTATCACATTGGCGTCGTTTTCCACGACTAGCCAGACGGCGGGCGGTCGCAAGGCCGATGTAGGTGACCTCGATTCGAACACGGTAAACCGGATGCTGGATAGGAAGCACGCATTGGAGGAATTGATCTCCACGGAAGAGTACTACATCCGTGATCTCAAGTCGCTAAAAGATGTGAGTTTGGGGGGAGACTGGAGACCTTGATCTCGCTAGGAGCTGACATTGTATGGCAGAAATATCTACCGATACTCAGGGACTGTGTTTGGATTTCCTCGGACACCCGGCAGGCGATGGCACGCAACGTTACGGAGATGCTTGAGCTGCACGGGAGGCTGCTTGCCGACATCGCACGCGCCTTGCCGTGTACGACGCAGACAATCCAAGGTCACCACGGCAACCATAACTTGGTCGACATGACGAACTTTCCGATATTGTCGGAGCCAGCTGCGGCAGCCGAAGTGGCCAAGATTTTCGATACAACCGTAAGGCTCTGTCAAACAATCGATTTTCGGTACAGCCAAACTAATTCCGATGCAGATAATGGCGTTTTTTGTTTATGAGGAGTACTCGGCCAAGTATCAGGAAGTGATTCGGGCGCCGAAACGCACATCGAAACCGTCGGACACGTTACACGGGAAGGGAACCGAAGCGCTTATCGGGGTATCGAATTCTTGGGACAATCGCGGCGACTACGGGAAGCGTGCGATGGAGCTCTACGATCTGCTATTCAAGGTGCGCCCCGCGTGCGCGCGAGCGTCGTCCCTTGCGGGGAAGTGCATAACTGACTAATTTGCCGTGCCGTAGCCAATTCAAAGATTATGCAAATATCCGTTGCTCTTCCGCGACATCGAGAAGAACACGCCGGCGATTGACTGCCCGGACACAAATCGGTTGTTGGAGAAGGTGCGACATCGGCTGGATGAGGCCGTTCACCAGGTCAACGTGGCCAACAGTGATGCGCCCAAGGTCCGTGAGCGGATAGAGAAAACTTGGCTGCTGCAGGATAGGCTTGACTTCCAACAGAAGGTACGTGATTTGGGCACATGGGGACGGACGGAGCTGACGGCAGGCAACAACACAGTCGCTTCCGGTTCGTTTGTTGGGCCATGTCATCCTGTGTGGAACTCTGCACGTTACATGGCAGAGCAATATCAGGGAGAGCCAGCCTCATACCGAATACATGGCTTGTTTGCTCTTCAAATCCTACCTCATATTGGCCTCTGTATCGAAGCACGATCACTACAAGGTAAAATTTGCGGTGACTTTGGCTATCGCGCGCATCGAGGAGCCAAGCCATGGCAAGGGTGAGTGCTCTGTTTAATTCTTCGAGGGGGGCTAATCAGCGCTGACCACGTATGTAACCACCTAGGCCTGTACAGCCCTGGCGCGCCCCACACGTGGAAAGTGGTCTTTGAGGCCGACCACCGAATCTACGAGGTCTTACTCTCCGCATGTTCCGATGACGAGGAATCCGTATGGCGCAGCCAGATTCAGGACCGCATCATGGCGGAGAGCAAGGACTACCAGGAATACTGCTCGACCGGCACGGACTTCTGCTCGTGCATATCGTCCGATATCAAGCCTGTCGGTGACGTTTTCGGACGACCTGGCACCTTGGCCCGTCATCAGTCCCTTTTGCGCGGCGGGCTTTCTTCGTCTCTGGAATCGGATGGCCAGTATTTGGTGATCAACAACTTTCTTTTCGCCGAGGATCCACATGGCTCCACGAGTGTCAGGCGAACCTACAGCGCTCTCAACTTTAATGGGCTAGTTCCGACCGTCAACCTGAAGCGTACCGAAAGGAATCGGGCGGAGGCTAGACTTGCGGATGTGTGGACCAAGGATCTCATCCCTTTCAACGCAACACGGACAAAGGTGCAGAAGGAACCCAACAGCGCCACGATCATCCGGCGGCTATCGGTGCTTAGTATGCTTTCGGGAGGCTCGAAGAGGCCGGCGCTGACCATCGATCCCGATACATCGGATACTCCGTGGGAGGATGATTACGATTACGATGAGCCGACTGCCAAGCGCTCCTCAACTCTGTCCTTCACACGGTCAAAGTCGAGCTCCTACGCCACCGCCCCGTCCAGCCCTACCAAACGGAGCTCAAGCCTAAGCAGCAAGTTTTCATTCAATTCCAGCACTAAGAAGGAGAACACTTCTGGGGGGTCATCGCCCACCCGGAGACGCGGTATAATCCCCCTGCTTGACGGCAAGTGGAGATCAACCGACGAGACCATCACCGAGGCGACGTCGGCCGAACTCGATGCAGCAGGGTATCCCGAGCAATGGACCGGAGAAGAGGGATATGTTTCGATCGTGAAGCCTGCCACGCCATCGAACTCTGTCCAGGAAGATGAGGAGATCACCGTGTATGCGGCACTCCAAGACAGTTACATGAGATCGAGGGCTGGGGCAAGCGTTGCGCTGAATCGCGCGGGTACCGGCATGCAACCACCAGGAGCAAGCTTCAAGACGACGGAGCCCAAGATATCGAGAAGACACACCACGGTGGCACCCTCACCCTCACACTCACCACCGAAGTCATGGCGGAGTGTGAAACGGGCCAAAGCACGCAACGAACCATTCTTTGCTGCAAAGTTGTCTGGCGGTAGCACCACGCGCCGATGATTATGTGTGCACCTTTTCCGAAGGAGGCATTTCTCCAACTTTCCTTAATCTCGACACCACTTCTCGCATATCCGTTCTTCTTGTTTATATCTGCCGCTCTTCAGCTCTTTTCAGAAAACTTCATTTTGTTCATTATTCTTGCTTGGTGTAGTCGCTCCTAGATTTTTCCATCCAGCAACGGAAGAAGGGCTGTCTGGCAGGCATCACCACTTTGATATTTACTTTCGCATCACGCGGCGTCTTCTATTCACTGATATTCTTGTTTCTCTCTCTTTTTTTTTTGTTGGGGGGGGGGAGGGTCTGATGTACACACTGCAGGTTTGGTTTGCAGTCGGTGTTTTTTTCTCTCTGTTTTGGTATCATGGGGGCGTTCTATCTATTTTGCATCTTTCACTCTTCCCCCGTCTTTTACTGTTTCTTTCTCCGCTGGCTTGATGGGGGCTGGGTTATGGCCGTCGATTTTTGCTTTCCTTTTCACATTTTTTTTTAACCTTCTGGTGTTGAGCAGGTGTTGATTGTTTTATGTTCCCCTCTCTCTATAGTCCTGCTGTGGCTTTACTTCACTGCTCTTTACGATTCGAATGTATAATATTCAACTTTGGTCCGTGTGGGAGAGAAAAAAAACTGGGGGTTGGGTGAAGGGGGGGGTTGGTCGGTTTGGGTGTTACAGCGTTCTTTTTTTCTTCTTCTGCACTGAGGCTTCGGGTTTTTTAGGATTGGACAAATGGGCTCTGGAGTTTGATTTGATTTTCGCTTACGAACATGTGGGTCACTGGGTTGGGTGTCGGGGGTTGGGGCTGTGTTGTTGTGACGTTGCAACTAGAAGGTCTGTTGCAATTGTGGATTACCCATGTAGTATTGTACAATGAGGTGATGCGGCTTTGGAGTGATAAAGAAGACGGTACATTGAGCCATGCGTATATGTATACGATTTGTTTGGCTGTTTTCCTTCCTTTCTCGGAAGGGTGGTGAAGAACGAAACGATCACGACATATCACTCATAATTCAACTAACCTATGTAATTACTCGATTCCTGCTCGCCGGATGCTGTGGATCTGTACCTATGTATGTACATACGCAGATGGCTGTGTTTGCGTGTAGGTGCCTGTTAAAATGGATAGATAAATACCCCGGTGCCGACTATAGATGTAGTATCTGTGTGCCTAAGTGGATACATACGGATCCCACGGACAGGAGCCCAAAGTGCACTGCGCATGCATTCCACACGTTCCCATTCCTATTCTCGTTTCCCGTTCCCATTCGCGATCTCGTGGAGCCGCCGGCTACCCGTGGAGTACATGTATAGCTCGGCGGCTAGGGGGGCGCCTCCTGAATCTATGTGCATACAATCGCAGAGGTCTCTGCATACGGCAAAAGAATACACATTTTTTGGTTCTCCCACGTCTGCACGTAATGCATCCCCGCGGCGGCTCAATGTTCGGTGCTCGGAGCTGGTTGGTGTGGATGGGAAAGCATGAAGCATTGTACGTTATGTACTCCGGGGGGAGGCAGAATCGGTGGGCTGGTTAGATGCGCACACGCCACATACATACATACATGCATGCGTACTCCGGGATGGTGATGTGCGGTTGGTCGTCTGTGGGATTCCGCTTCGATGTGTATCACTTGCTCGATGGGAACGTATGTACATAGCTATCTAGCCGTATCACCGCCCACAACAACTTGCAGAGCTCCCAGGTATCTAAAATACATTTTGTGTACCATCATCATCAAACAGGGGTCACAAACGTCATTCGGGACGAACGGTCTCGCAGCAAACGATCAATCCACCCGCTGACCGTGTCCCGTAAACACGGCCTCCTTGGACAGGACGGTGACCTCCTTGAAGAACCTCCTCCACTGGAGTGGGTCGCCCACGTTCTTCGAGAACGTGACCTGCAGCATGTCCGGCGCCAGGCGCTCGATGATGATGTCGCCGCGCAAGGGACACCGCCGCTGGTCCTCGGTCTTGACCGAGATCCAGGTCTCGGTGTTGGAGTCCTCGTAGTCCGACGACTTGAACGGCGGGATCACGATGCCCAGGCGGTGCAGCGCGCTCGAGAGGATGGGCAGGATCTGGCGGAACGAATAGGACGAGAAGAAGCGGGTCAGACGTTGTGCGGGGCAGATATCGCGGAAGTGGCGTGCGTTTTGTGTCTGTTCATACGAGAGGGACGGGTCAGAGACTTGTCACACGGCTCGTGGATCAACTGCGGGCGGGGTGCATACCAAAGACACGGAAAGATGTGGCTGCGGCGCGAACTGGCTCATAGTGGGATCTTCTGCGAGACTCGCCCATAACGTCTGGGAGTCGAATTCCTGCTGCTGCGCCTCCGTAGGCTGCGAGGCGAACATGTGGTGATGCGGTCTCTCCCAGGCGAAGTCTACATCCGTCGCGGGCGCCCGGGCCGACGTGACGGGCTGCGTGGACGCCATGCGACTGAAATCGTCGGGTTGGTGCCGCGCGCGGTTGGAGAAGGGCGTCTTGGTGAAATCGACGTGCAGGTTCTCCATCATCTTTGTTGCCAGATTGACTCCGTTTATGCAGAGGCCGTTGCGGGCTAGGTGCGGGTTGGGTCTGTTGGGAGGGGGGAGGGCGGATGATCAGTCTACCCGTCCGCGGCCAGTGCAGTCGGGGGAGGATAGAAGTACTTGGTGAACCATGGGTGGTCCCTCACTCGCTCCAACGTAAACCGCATGGCGGGATCAATAGCCATCATGCCTCGCAGTAACGCTGCGTGTCTGTCAGTCGTGCACCCCCTCTCGCACACCCAGAAGCGATCACAAACAAAGGGTCTCAAGAGGAACGGAGGGCCACGGCTCGTACTTCGGCCTTCCGCCGGACTCGAGGTACATCTGAAACTCCGCCGACCGATCCGTAGGTTCGTCCCACGGTGTATTCCCCACCAGTAGCGTGAACAGTACCACTCCGCACGACCAAATGTCGACAGAGTCAGCGCGGTATTTGCCCGCGATCACCTGGAGAGAACATACATTAGTGTTCGATCCGGCGGAGAGACGGGGTGAGTTTATGTACAGACCTCAGGCGCTACGTAAGGCGGCGATCCGCACACCGACGTCGACTCGCGGTACTTGCCCTTGTACTGAAACAGCACCGCCAAACCAAAGTCGGCAATCTTCAGATTCCCATTACCGTCCAGTAGTATATTCTCCGGCTTGAGGTCTGCCCTTTCCCCCATCAGCCATCATTCACATTCCCATCCCCATTCCCGCCCCCATTACACCGCAGCGTACCCCTATGCGCAACCCCTTTCCCGTGCATCCACGCGAGGCCAGAGACGAGCTGGGCGAAGTAGAACTGGGCGATATCCTCGGGGACGCCGACGTCGGCCTCAATCTTATCGAAGAGGTCGCCCCCGGCGGCGAACTCCATCGCGATCCAGAGCCAGACGTCGTCTTCGCCCCATCCGTAGAAGGCGATCAGGTTGCCGTGTCCGGTCGAGAGCTTGTGGAGTTCGACCTCGAACTTGAGCTGGCGCGGCGAGATCCGGCCGCGGTCGAGTGCGTGCTGCTTGTGGATGAATTTGGCCGCGAACACCCCTTGCTCCGATCGGCCCTTCTTGACTCTGTCCTGGCGACTGTCAGTCGGAATACTTGGAAAGAGGTATGGGGTGTGGAGGATGGATGCTACGGACGCTGCATACGCCCCCCGCCCTATCGTCTTCGAGATGATCTCGAATGGCAGGGATTCCGGCAACGGATCGAGTTGGGTGAGCGTCGTCTTTTTTTATTTTTTTATTCTGTCAATTGGCCTTCTTCGTGCTTTCCGTTTGCGTGCGCGGCTAAGGATGTACGTACCATATCGTGTGTCGTGAAGCCCGAGAGAGGGGGGAAGTGAGAATCCGACATGCGGTGGGATTGCGATGCGCAATTGCAATGGTGGATAGCAGCAGTACTCTAATTAGAGCTCCAGTAAGGCAACTACGTACCAGGTAGGTATCGTCTTGGCTAGTGGCAGCGGAAGAGCAGAATAGTGATATTGGCAGATAATTGTTGCGGGTCGTGATGTCATAGTACATAGCATCAATCTGAATCGCGTCCGCATGTCTCCACAGAGAGGCAGATGCATACCCCGCCTGCATTGAGTGGACCAACAGAAATGCTGAATCCGATATCTACCATCGTTTTGTGTCCCGCCGATGTGGGGCCGGCAGAATCACAAACGATCACTCATAGAAAATTCCTCCGTACGCACCCCAGCCAGTAACATTACTCACCACCACAATGCCCAGAGTCCAGACCAGGCAGCTCAAAGATCAGCATGACCACTTCCTTTCTTTTGCAAATCCGTCAAACGCACAGTACAGCACAACACACAACGGAACACAGCGCTACGAAACTAACTTCGACTGGATGGCCGTAAAGCGATAGTCATACCACCTGCTTTTCAAGGTAGAATGGGTATATATATTGTATGTACACATGGAAACCTTCAATCGTCAAAAGAAAATAAATGCAAACCCCCTCACTGCCCCCGCCCCGCCCCAGCCAAACCGACCCCGCACGTAGTAGCCTGGAAGCCTGGAGGAAAAAAAAAAGTCTGAACGCCAATGAATGAGCAACGTCGCAAAGCAAAAGCAAATAAAACGGACAACAACTAGATATACGGCCGTGGAAGGGCCCAGTGATGAAGAAAAGGGAAAAACAAAGAAATTATCCGGTGGGGATGCTCAAACACCGTTGCCACCTCCAGCGATGACGCCACTCGGCATACCACTCCCTGCGGAAGATGGACCGGTTATGGAATTTCGCTTTTTCTCTTTCCTGTAGGCATGTCAGTCGAGGTCCCCGTAATTGTGGGGCAGTCGATGATACGACATACTTCGCCCATCGTAAACCGCAAGCATTGCACAGTGTTTTGGGACCCTTGGGACCCTTGCGCCATTCCGGACTGTCCAACGTGCCGCAGTCCGTACACACGTACTCGTCCGCAATCTTTTGTTTCTTTTTCTTGTCCGAGCTCTGGCGGTTCTCCTTGTCGATAGGGATGGGAACGCCAACGTCCCCGCGAATCAAGGCCGGTGATGTGTCACCAGTGCTGATGCCCTTAGAGCGCTCACCTTCCCGATATCGAAGCCCGGTCAGGATCTCAATGGTATCCATATGGGAAGGGCCGTCGAATCGCGCCATCTTGTCTCGGATGCCTTCGATGCGGACAGAGTTGGAGGCCTCCATTCGATCCAGGTTCTGCCGAGTCAGCGCGCTGACTGGTTTGGCGGGAGGCGGCATCGAATCCGCGGGCCCGGATGATTGTGATGGGGTCTGGCCCTGTGACATGGACAGCGGCGTCTCTCCGCCAAAAGAGGAACCGACACTCGTGCTGGTCATGCCGTCGCTCCTCAGGGAATTCTGCTGCCGCTGCCGCTGTTGCTGCTGGTCCTCGTATTCTTCCTGACGCAATTCGGCGATCCTCTTCACCAATCTCTCGTTCTCGATCTTGTGTTCCAAGAAGGAGTCCAACAGCGCCGCATTCCGCGTGGGGTATGGGCGCGCCATCATGAAGAATCCTTTGCATACCGACTGCAGCGCCGACGGGTCGATCTGTGGGGCATCGGCGATGTGGGGGTGGCCATGGGCTTCGAATATTGCATAGGTATCGTCGCTCTTCCGGAACCGATAGAACAATCGGAGGGGACGACCAGTAGCTATGGATTCATTGAAATCCCGCACAAATCTACCATCGTGGCACACATAAGCCTCATAGCTCTGGGGGCGGGGGCGAAAACTGGAAGGGACATACAGAGCCGAGTCGTCTTCATGAATGAAGTCGGTAATGAATTTCCCGATCAGCTCCTCGACGCCGAAGCCCGTCAAGGCTCTACTCGACGGCGAAGCATAGACCAATTTCCCGGTTGGTGTGAGCACATGCATGAAATCCTGCAGCTCTTCGAGTATGCGCTGCGACCAATTTCTCCTCTTCGTGAACTCTGTCAGCGTACTACCACCACCGAGGGCCGCGAAATCGTTCGGCATGCTAGTGAGTGGCGACGTCGTGGCGAGCGCGGCAAATTGATCGCCAACGGACGACAACTGAGGATCGAGGGATCCCATGCCGCCATTTTCCGTCACTGCAGCGGCGGCTGCAGCGGCGGCAGCCGCCATCCCCATCGTTAGCATAAGAGGTGGGTCCATCATGGTGGAGTCGCCTCCGTTCTGCTGTTGCTCCTGCTGCTGCTGCTGCTGGTTCGCGGCGGCGGCCGAAAAGGACATGGAAAGTCCGCGAACGCCATTGCCTAGCGCCATTCCCGAGAGACCTTGCTGCTGTTGCTGGGTCGTGCGAGTGTAGCCCTGTGAGGGCGGTGCCGAAGAGTCTGGCGGGTTCATTATATACTGGCTGCTTCCCTGGGTTCGAACCGATGAAAGACGAAGGTACGGCGCGCCACCGGCATGGACAGGCAGGCCGGCGGAGAGATCTCGTTGGGCTGACGTATATGGGTGCAGTGGTGGTGGTAGCGGTGGAGGGTGGGTGGGGTGGTGGGATGAGATAGGTGGTGGGATGAGATAGGTGGTGGGATGAGATAGGTGGTGGGGTGGGATAGGTGGTGGTGGTGGTGACGAGGGAGGAGAATGGTGGGCGGTGGTTGTGGTTGCTTGTGTAAGGTACTGACTGCAATGGGTCAGGTCTGTCGAGTTGAGGTCAAGAGTCGTGTCTTGCCCACATCCGGCAAAGAAAACACGGGGACGACCAAGACTATTATCATCAGAAACGCAGCAGAGATTATCTTGAATAGTATCGAGTTCTATGAATGCGGGGCATGACCTTTGACAGGGTAGAGTACATACTAGTAGATCAATTCATCATCATTACTGTATATGTAGTCGAAGGGGGGTGTAAAAAAAAAACCGTTGTTTCCCGTTAAATGCATATTACTATCGTATCGGGACACAGAAAACACGTATTTCGACCGTGTTGATACTGTATCACTACCATTTTGTCCAAGTTATGATAGCACTACATACCACAATTTCACCC
>Ga0307516_10003656_pt1 | contig 19545 bp, 22 predicted proteins | sample 19_EM_MG_FD_203310 | JGI IMG/M metagenome (GOLD analysis project Ga0307516, IMG submission 203310) | Populus trichocarpa ectomycorrhiza microbial communities from riparian zone in the Pacific Northwest, United States - 19_EM | ecosystem: Host-associated > Plants > Roots > Unclassified | place...
AGTTACCGGTGGTGGCTGACTTGACTGTGCTCCAGAAGGCTCTCAGAGTATTTGCAATCCCACTTCCCCTCCAAGCATTGTAGTCATGTGGATCCATACACCGATTCGCGAAAACATCGTATTCATCGGCCAGAAGGTAGATCTTTGGGCGTTAGAAGCATGACAGCGGAATAAGCAGCCGACTAGAATGAACTTACTCCCTCCACGTCAGCGAGCGGGTTATCGCTTTCCTTCGCATCCTCTTTGATCCTCGTAAGCTCCAAGGAAACACCATCAACAAGACGACCGAAATTGATAACAGGGTCATCGGTAAAATTCGATATAATCCGAGTCATCGCATTAGGTAGGTATGGGGTGTAAACAGGAATGAACCGGTCTAGCGCCCTGTTTATATTCTCGTGAAAGTGCTTCAAAAATATTATCAATCCCGATTGGTGGATCGCTGGAGAAGTCGATCTTCATAACGAGATATTTTCCAGATTGGATTTCCCCATTTCGAACGGCCTTGTCAACCTCTAGGCCCTAAGTCAGGCATCAGTGGTGAACACGCAGATAAGTGCTAATTAACCAGTCCACATACCTTGAATAGTCTCTCGTATTCGCCACGGAATTCGACACCATGGAACTGCTGAAGCATCCCAACAGTAAGAGTCTTCCCGAACCGCCTAGGACGGCACAATAGAACAAAGCGCTTCGCTAAAATTGGAGCGATGAATTGCGTCTTGTCGATGTAGACTTCCTTGCGGATCTCTGCAAATTCTGCTCCTCCTGATGGAAAAGTATAAGTCCCTGTGGGGACCACCAACTTCGATCCCTGAGGCGCGGGTGTCGCCAGTTTTGATCCCAGAGGCTTTCCGGACTCGGAGTTCACTGGTGTGGTATACGTGCGCAATCCTCCAAACGCAACCCGTCCACGACACAGATGCCAACCGCGAGTGCCTGAATGGAGTGAATGTCGCATTGATGCTACACACAGCCGGGATCGAGCAAGCCGGGCAATCGCCGCCATGTCGGAGGCTGGAATGGAGGTTTGGATGAACGCGGCAATGGAGTTTGGCGTCGAGGTGGAGGTTGGCGTCGAGGTGGAGGTTGGGTTGGGTGGCAACCGTGATGAGGATTGTACTGGGAGGGATTCAAGAGCATGCTGCAAAGTTTCATTACCACGTGCACTATCGGCACTTGTAGTTTACAGTACCATATGGGTTACTCGGCTACTACCCCTGGTCAAAAATCCCGGCCTCCGCAAACTTGCCACCACCTGTCCCAAGGCCGACCATCGTGCAGCTACGTAACATTCATTGCCGGAGCTCCGGTGTTCTCCTCCTACTCCACCCGGCCGTCCAGACCTTACGTCGTTTCCAAGGGTCGTCATCGCCGCCTCTGCCTTTTTGTAGTCATCTAATTATCTGTCAGCAGGGTTCATGTACAACACGAAGTAAACGATTAGAGAATCAGGCCGTCGAGAGCGGCCCTGAGAGGTGTTCGCAGCAGCGCAGCACGGTGCGCCCGGACTTGTGGGAGGTGGAGGGGCCGGGAGGACAACTGTGGAAAGGGGTGGGTGGGTAGGGGAACGTTTGGAAGTGAATATTGTGTTGTCAGTAGCTTGGCCGCTTCTTCTGCATCTGCTGTGCGCCGTCAATAATGCCCCGAGGCATTTGCTCCGTAGCGGTTGGTTTTTGGGGAGGGTTACCTGGGCTCTGATTGCGATGACCCCGCCCCCATGAAGTCAACGAGCGGGATTGCATCCGCTACACTCGAACTGGGCTTCATGCGAGTATGATTAAACACAAAAAAATAATAATCGAACTGCTTGTTCCCCCACCCGCTGCCAGCTGGGGACGCGGCGGGGTCCGGTCGAAGTGGGGATTGGAGATTCTCGTTTACCGCACCCCCGCCGATGACCACGTGTTGCACCCTAATTACGACGGTCAGAATCCGGATACGAACCGAGCAGGAAAGTATCGGAAACTCGTCACACGGTCTTAGGACGGCATACCGAGACCGGGCAACCGACAACGTCGGGGCTCGACTCGGGTCGACCGACTCTGCGGCACCAGGAAACCCCTGGGCCAAGTACCGGCACCGACCGGGAAAGCGCAAGCGCTGCCGCAGCGAAAGACAACCTTGGTGGTCATCATAAGAAGGACAAACAATCGGAAGGGAAATGGGAACGCAAGGAGTTGCGGGTCTAGATCGCGGAATAGGAGCGGGGTTGTTTCCAGAGGCACGGCCCAGAGGAACAACACCACGAGTCGGGAATCGCGGTATCGTTGCAGACGGCCAGAGGCCCGAGGCGATACTGCTGCACCCCGTTGTCAGGAGACACGAGGGATCATGCTACCACTCGCATCCTCGTCATTGGCACCGGATTATGGCGATGAACTCTGGGCTTTGCCAGCGCTCGACAGCTTGAGCGTATCCCCACCCCTTATCCGAGACGCTTACAACGATTGTGATGCAGGGCATATGCCGCACCAAGGTGAGGGACAATGAGTCGAGCCGAATACTGAAGCGGAGGCTTGACTTCAAGCCAATCCTGTTTTGTTTTTTGTTTTTTTTTTGTTTTTTTTTTTGGGTTTATTCATACTCGCGTGCGACCTATATAGATCATGGCGGGCGTACATTTTGCACGGTTTTCCTGTCCGCGGCTGCAGTCACTTAATACCAAAGTCCAAATAGAAAAAATGGTGTGGTATCCTGCAATCTGCGAGTGATAACTTGGGATACTGTCGTACAACTAGCGATGCAAAACCAATTAAGTTTTATAATGTCGCGCACAGATGATTGATAACATCTGGGGCATCACCTCCTTTCGTCTGATTATCGATTGGAGCATTGGTTGTTAAGTTATTCACAAAACTCTGGTAACGGTAGTGGTTCGCTACACGAAGCAAATTGTCAGCCCGATGGCTAGTTCTGTCTTCAAAATTTAGCGACTCGTGTCATTGTATAAATTGACTCGAGCCATAACAAAAAATTTCTGTATTCACTCAAGTCACTCTACTCAGACCCGTGTAAGTCTATTTTGACTCGTGCCTTTCTCTTTATTGACTCGTCACTCTTTTCAGGCTCGCGCCATTCTATTTATTGACTCGACTAATTTCTAATCCTTGATTCGAGCCATTCTTTTTATTGTCAGGGCAACCCGAGTGAGAAATTGTGCTGGGCGTCAGTTATGATCATTTCTTACGCCACCACGACACCATACATTTAGCCCAAATTAGCAGAGAAGCCAACCTAAGGAATGCTAAACGACCTCGGTTGTCTTGGAACCGATGCAAGAAGGTTTCGTTGTAGGTTGATCTTTGTGTTCGCAAAATGTTGCATAGTAAGATAGCTGGTGACCCCTTTCACCATCGAACCGCCATCTTCAACTAAAATCTCTTCTTCTCACACCAACACTTCAAATGCTCCATTGATGCGCCCCTCTGCGAGTTTGAGCGATATAGACGATATGGTGGTGGAGTAAGAAATGATTATAACGGTCGCCCAGCACACTTTCCCACTCGGGGTGCCCTTACAATAAGCAGAATGACTCGAATGAATGGATGAATTTACTCGAGTCAATAAATAGAAAAAGTCGAGTGAATCGATGGAATGGTTCGAGTCGATAAATGGAATGGCTCGAGTCAATAGATGCAATGACATGAGTCGCTAAATTTTGAAGACAGAACTAGCCATCGGGCTGACAATTCGCTCCGCGTAGCGAACTACCACCGCTAGCAGAGTTTTGTGAATAACTTAACAACCAATGCTCCAATCGATAATCAGAGAAAGGAGGTGATGCCCCAAGGTGTTATCTATCATCTGTGAGCGACATTCAAACTTAATTGGTTTTGCATAGCTGGTTGTGCGACAGTATCCCAAGTTATCACTTGCAGATTGCAGGATGCCACACCATTTTTTCTATTTGGACTTTGGTATCAACTGACTCCCGCCTCCGCTGTCCGCGCGAGGCGGCTCATTGCAAGCTCCCCTTGTGCCCTCCGCCCGGCCCTGTCCCCGAAAAAATAAATGCGCACCAAGGAAAATGATAAAAGAAAAGACAAAGGAGAGACATAACCTCCCCCCTACTCCTCCCCCGCCGATGCCATGAGGGGTGGGGTGGGTAGGAACAGCGGTGGTTCCTCCCCAGTGCCCAGCGCCTCCGCCTCCGCCCTCCATTCCCCTTCCCGCTCCGCCCTCTCCCGGAGCTCCCACTCCGACGCCTCACTCCCTGCGTCTTCTTCCGTGACCGGCACTGTTTTCCCCACTTCCGTAGTGATGAGGAAGTCCAGCACCGCCCGGCTGCACCTCCCGTCGGCCAGGAGGTCCCGCACCTTCCACCTGTCCTTCCACCTCCCGGTCTCCTTCTTCACCTCCGCCCACAGGATCTTCTGCTGCGGCTTCCACTCCGGGCACTCCTTGAAGAGGTGGTCCCGGGTCTGCGTCCGGTACTGGCACCACCAGCATTGCGGGGTGGGTCGGCTCTTCGTCCAGTTGAGGTACTGCCCGGTCAGGCAGTGCCCCGTCTTGATCTGGTAGAACCGCGAGGCAAGTCTCTTGGAACTGCCAGCTACCGCGCCGTCGGGTCTCTGGCTCTTCGGCATGCGCTACTTCTTGGAGGTCCGGCCTCCAGCCCACTGTCGGGCCTCCGCCCACTTCGTCGCGGCGATCTCCCGCTTGATGTTTGCGAGTGATCTGGGCAGCGGCATCGAGCGCGCCTCCGGCCGGTCCGAGTAGGAGAACTACTCCAGCCCTTCCACCCCTCGAGCATCCGGCTCCTCCGCCGCGAGCTTGGCCCACTCGTCCGCCTTCTCGTTTCCTTCCACGCCTTCATGCGCCGGGGACCACCTGATCTCAACGGTGATTCTCGGCACCGCCCTCCGGAGCGACAAGCCAATCCTGTAGTGCTGGGTAGCCCCGGGACCAAGTACCGGCTCGTGTTCGGGAAAGTGCAAACGCCGCTACAAGACCGCACCTCAGGAACAGTTCGAGAGTCTGATGGGAGCGATATGGGGCGGAGCTATCTCGACGCCGTTGCGGCCGAGAAGGATTAGCTGGTACGGTTGAGGGTTCGTTGCTCCGGCTCTGGTCAAGGGACGTAATCAACCCCGCACACAGCCCAATCGCGCAACCCAATCACGACGAGAGAACTGAGGCACCTGTTCTGGCCACTCTCGGGAGGATACGTGGAAGCCCTACTTTCCGATCCAATCGAGAGTTGTCCTTGTTACGTTGATGAAGTCTAGTGCCAAGGCGAAGAGTTTTCACGTCGCGGCGCGGGGTAATCGCCCGCAGCACGTGACTTTGCCGAGCCGGATACCTATACGACGACCCGCCGGAATCATCATCGGAATCATCAGCGGAACCATCAACCACAAAACGGTCAATGATCAACGGACCACCTACCGGTCACCAAGACATCGAGTCAATGACCATCGCCCCTACGAGCGATCTGACGAGCGAGTCGTCGTCACGGAACCACGAGCGATCCGTCGAGCGTGTCGTCGCCACGGAGCCGCAAATGATCAACACACAAGCTGCACCGGTGAGGTGCGCAAGCCGTCGGGCCACCGCCGGGCTTGCGTCGAACGAACCGCCGCCGCGATACCGGCAAGCCGCCGGGCCTGTGCATCGAATCGACGATACGCCTAAGCGCCGCAAGCGGGACGACAGTTGATCGGGAAGGAGACGGAAGGATACGTGAGGAGCTCGAGAGTCTAGGCGGGAGATAGGATCTGGAGTTAAGAGCTCTTGGCCGAGAACTTAACTCTGGCGTGGACCAGGAGGCAAACCACAAGGGTACGACGGACCACGGAGGTCACGTCGTCAATCCGCGTGGGACCACGTCAGGAAACCCTGTCTAGAAATGATCTAGCGCGGGGCGGAATACGAGGTCGCCGACTTACGGGGCCCATCCTCATCGTCAGTACCGACCAGGACGAGTAGCTCCGGGCTTTGGCCCACGCCCCTTGGCTGGTGCGCGCGTGCGCGTATTCCTTACCTTATCTTACCCATGAGGCAGTTGTCGCGCGAGCCGTCGGGCAAGACGCCGGGCCCGTCTCGAACCACCCGCCGAAGCGACACGAGCGAGTCGTCGGGCAAGCTGCTGGGCCCGCCTCGAAGCGAACCATCCGCCAAAGCGATACACGCAAGCCGCCGGGCATGCGTTGAGCAACCCACCGAATACGATCCGTCGAGCGAGCCGTCGCCGCGGAACCAAGAACGATCTTTCGAGCGATCCGCCGCGCGAGCCATCGGGCAAGTTACTGAGTGCGCGAGCCGGCGGGCAATTCCAATATCGAAGCGAACCCCTTAGATTATTCACTGTGAATCCCTTAACGGAGGGCGATCTTGGAAGGACTGCCATGTGGGATTTTATTCTTGTTTAATAGATGAACGCCGGCGAAGACTGCGCGCTCTCCACCTCCTTTGTGATTATTGAGAAACCTGACTAGTCCGATATCACCGTGACGCCGACGTTGACCGGACGTCCCAGTCTCGCACTCTACATCACTGCCGTTGTACGATTACAACCCCGGTGTCACACACACGAAGTCCCCCACCCGGTAGTCCGGGGCCGGAAGGCGATGCTCATCGGCACTTTCCTGGTGACGCGGTTGGGCGCGGTGCATCTCAGCCCTCAGGTGGTCGTGGATTTCGGATAAGGCTTCTACCGCTGAACGGGTCCCTTGGTCATCCGGTTGATGGTGGGCTGCGGCGGTGAGATCGAATTGCCAGCGGGGATCATATCCAAGATTGGCAAAGAACGGGGAAGTTGCAGTGGTCTCCGACGTATGGTTATTTGACGCGAACTCGGCAAGGGGTAACCATTCAGACCAGTCATCCTGAAGGTAGTTCACATAAGACCGCAAGTATTGCTCCATTACTGAGTTTATTCGTTCGGTCTGACCGTCTGTCTGCAGGTGGAAGGCGGTGGAGAGACGCGGTTAAATACCCAGACGTGCGCAAAGCCAGTGCCAAAATGCGGAGGCAAACTGCGGTCCTCGGTCCGAAGTGATTGTCAACGGAAGGCCATGTAATCGGAACACATTTTGTAGGAACAAATCCGCTAGGTCTCTGGCGTCCACAGTCGTACCGTGACAGGCACCACCAACACTGGGGGGCGGGTCGGTTCTCCGTCCAGAATTCAGAATGCTGGATGCCGGGGGCGCAGTCGTGAGCATATATTTGGAAACTATCGCGAAGTGATGGGCGATGAGGAACTCAATTCGGGTTACAGAGAGGGTGAGGCATACCGGCGGGTGGTAGGTGATCCGGAGCAGGCAGTCAGCAATGGTTGCGCGGAACCTATCGCGACGACACAGCAACACCCGAGGAAGTCACGGTAAATGGCATCTCCTTTGGGCTTTGCCCTGAGATTGCTAGTAGAAACATATTTCACGTAAGGTCTCTCATACTTCAGAATCCTTTGCCCCGCAATCCGTTGCTCCTCCTTCTACCTTCCACATCCCATTTCGTCTATGAGTTGCCCCTCACCAGTCCATTTGCCGGAGCGGTTCATCTCGCTTTTCACCGCTCTGGCGTAGGTGCGTTAACGGCAGTGACGCCGACGGGAGAGATGCCATGGCAATGGCAGGGAGGCACTGTGCAACGGCTTGGCATTCTTCCATAGCAGTGTCTTTCCCTTTGATCTCCTAGACACTCAGTTATTAAGAAATAAGCCACTCAATACGTCTTCATCGAGAACGTTTCCATCACCCGTCATCGATAAAACATCTCTCTCTGTCTCTCCCTCTCCTTCTCTCTCATCAGTGATCGGGCAACCTCCAACAAAAGGCTGTGAGTACGATACAGCATACGCTCACGGCTGAAATCCAGTCCCAAACGGCAGCTGACGAATCGATACCACCGATGGATCCCGCTCCTTCCCAGCTACTGGACCCCGATCTGTTAGCAGCATTCCTTGCTGAGCCCGTACCTCTTCGGGTCGATTTGGGACCATCGGCGATACCGCCGAGAAGTATTGTCGGAGGTGTGCCGGGTAGCACTAACGACGAGAGTGCTAGTGGCCGAGCCTCGAAGCGGGGCAATGATGCAGACAAGGAAGATGCGGGTGGGGAAAATGCGGACGAGGATGACGCCGCTCGGGATACACCTGAGAATGGGGACGACAGTGGCGACGACAGTGGCGACGATGGTGGGGACGAGTTGGATATGAACAATATGCTTTCTGAGGGCGATATTTCTGATGGCGATGGTCAAATGCATGCTATAGAATTCTTTTGAATAGAATAGACCAGGGTTAGCAATACTTAATTTGACCGAAGTATCTATTGGTATGAGTGATATCGATGATGCCACGCTACAAGTACCGTTTATGCTTTCAACAGATAGCTACATTTGTAGGGAGCGGCTACATTGGTAGGAAGGCCTGCGTTGTTAGGCGACGGGAAATTAGGTAGGAAGGACTGTGTAAACCATTGGAATTTCTTTATCGACTCTTCGTTAGCAAAGGAAAAGCACGTCAAGAGGAGTCGTGTACGCCTATAGGAGTAGCGTTCGTTGCTAGCAAAGGCCGCCTCGGCACGAATGGCTCCGTCAATAGGTGACGAGAAATTGGATAGGGATTACTTCTCGTTGGCAACGGAGAGCTAATTGGATAGGTTTAGCGACGTCTATAGGAGTCGCAATCGTTGCTAGGAAAAAGTGCCCCAACACGGTAGGCTGTGTCGATAGGCGACCGGAATTTGCATAGGAAGGACTTCTCGTTGCCAACGGAATGGCACGTCGACAGGGCAAGCCACGTCGCCAGGAATGGCGTCCGTCGATGGGAAAAACAGGGTTTGTTTTTCGTTAATAGGCAAAATTACCAAAAATCGTCGTGCATACTGAGAAATTCTCGTTGAGTGCGTTATGTGCGTTGGGTGCCTGGCAACGCACCCATCGCAAATATTGTTTTTCCCGATGTCCCGGGTGTGCGTTCGATAACGGCACCACCAGCACTGCGAGATGGCCCGGTTCTTCGTCCAGTGGAGGTACTTCCCAGAGGAGCAGTGGCACGTCTTGAGTTCGTACAACCGCGAGGCAAGCCTCTTGGTGTTTCCAGACTTAGGGCCTGTTCGGCTCGCACCGTATTTCTAAAGCGACGGTTAGTTTGGAAATACGGTACACTACTCCGTATATCTTGGCGCCCAGACATCTCAAATACCTGTTCGGCTCCGTATTTTACACTCGACAACCTCTCTCTACGCCACACTGTACTATACTACTTCCAGCCAAGGCGAAACAGTTGGTAAGAGAGCGCACACCAACAAGAGAACCAATTACATGAATACCGCGACACGGCAACACGACGACACGATAGAGCTTCACCACCACTGCTCTACTCAACTACCTTCACGGGTCCTTCATACCGCTTGCCTGTCCCTGCATCGCGTCCTGGTAGGTGAAAATGTTGAGGGGGATCGAGCACACAGAAGGAAAACCATTACATACTGACATGCAGATAGAGCCACAGCAACACGATAACCTCTATGCTGCATACGTCTCCTCCCATGCTCGTCCACTTCACAATGCCCTAGTAGGGAAAATGTTGAGGCAGAGACGTTCGACTACGTTCCGTAATTGCGCGTGGCGGAGATTGAACAGCTCCTCCTTATTCCGTGGTTTTTGTTGTGATTGATGTTGCTCCTTCAAATGATAACGGACGCCTCGGTAGGGTGGAAGAAAGCCAGATCGCAAGCCATAGCTAGCATTTACCAGATAGTAGCTACCAGGTGATGGAACAAGGTCATCATCCAAGGCAGCTTGAAGCACGCGACTATCGTGTGCCGATCCTTCCCAACCAGGTAAAACATAGCAGAATAATTCGTCAAACGTACACATTCCAAGAACGTTCTGGCTGATGTCTCCTTTGCGGTTTCGATATCGTACTTGATTTCCGTCCGGTATATGGGCATGGATATGGGTGCCGTCTGCTGCACCGAGGCAATCTTTGAAGCGAAGCCCCACATCAGCGAATAAGGGTGTTACCCCCTACGAGAAGCTGTATGGCAACAAGCCAACCATTGCGCACCTACGTCGTTTTGGATGAAAAGCATACCGAATGCTTCCGGCTGCTTAAAGGCATGGAACATTTGCATCCCGTGCAGAGACTGCTTACATGCTGGGCTATGTACACAACAGTACCCCTATCTGGCACTGCTGGAATACCGAACAACAACGTGTGGCTCAAGCGTCCAGCGTTTGTTTCGATGAGTTCACAACGACTGCCGAACCAATCGAGAGTACGATATCGGATCCATTCGAGATTGCGAAGCTGGATACCGATCGAAGCAGGTCGATGCCGATGCAGAAACGTCTAGGCAGGTCGATGCCGATGCAACCAGGCATTGTGATGCCGATGGAAGCAGGCAGTTCGATGCCGATGAATGCAGGCAGGTCGATGCCGATGCGACCAGGCACTGTGATGCCGGTGGGAGCAGGCAGGTCGATGCCGATACTGAAACGTCGAGGCAGGCCGATGCCGATTCGCCTCGACAGACAGATCCCGGCTCGTCAGTAGCCGATGAGCTGCGCCACACTATCGGAAGATATAATCTTCTGAAGAGGCCGCAAGCAACTGCCCACCGGACCTGGGTGGAAGAGGAACTAGATTCTGCAGATCCGGTATCCTATCAAAATGCTGTTAGGCATCCGAAGCTTGGCCCGAAATGGTCGGAAGCTGTTCGGGAGGAGTTGCATTTGCTGCACTCGAACTACACATGGGATTACATCTGACCGGAAGACATTCCGCCCGGTGTCAAGCCAATCGGTTGCAAATGGGTCTTCAAGACCAAACAGCTACCTGGAGCTGGAATTCGGTACAAGGCGAGATTCGTTATACGAGCTTTCCAGCCTTCGAATGCTCCTCGCATTAGCAGCCATCCATGACTGGGAGATTGACCAGATGGATGTTGTCACCGCTTTCCTAAATCCAGAGTTGATGGAGATGTTTACATGGCAATGCCAGATGGTGTTGAAGCGCCCGCGAGCGGGCCATGGGTTTGCAAACTGCGCAAGTCACTATGTGGACTCAAGCAGACCCCCAGACTGTGGTATGAACACATCGATAACTTCCTGAGATCTCTAGGTCTATTGCGATCAGAATACGATTCAAACGTTTACATCTCCGCCGCTGGCTTGATACCGCTCATCCTTCTACTCTACATCGATGACATACTACTCTTCTCTGAGTCTCCCAAACGGGTACCCGAACTCAAGAAGCCACTTCATGCCGAGTACAAGATGACCGATCTTGGCCCGATTCGCCGGTTTCTTGGACTTGAGATTGAGCGCGACCGCGACAACCGGATTCTCCAACAAGCAATCGGCTTCGAAGACTCGATGATACTGGCAAACCTCCTGATGAAAACGGGAAGCGGAAGTACCAGTCTATCATTGGCAGTGTGAATTGGCTCATGCAAGAAACACGGAAGGATATCGCCTTTACGGTCTCGATGCTTAGCATATTCCTCTCGGCGCCGAGTTCCGAACGGCGACACGAACAGCAACACGAACAGCCAACCGACCGACCTATTGGCATTTCCGATTCCGACTTTGCTGGCGACCTATATGATAGAAAGTCAACCACTGGCTATGTTTTTACACTCGGGAATGGTGCCATATCCTGGCGCGCCCACAAAGAGCCACTTGTCGCATTCTCTACGGTGGAAGCTGAATATATTGGGGCATCGGTTGCTGCCAAGGAAGCGATTTGGATCAGTTCTCTCTTTACTCGTCTTCTCAGCCTTGACGCCTACCCACAAGAAATCTTTGTCAACAACCAAGGTGCTATTCTGCTTGCAAAGAACCCGAAGTTCCACGAGCGCACGAAGCAGGGGTACGATATCACTTTGTCCGAGTTGCCTGCGAGCGCATTGCTATTCGCACCACCTACCTTCCAACATCCGAGATGATGGCATGACGAAGAGCCTCCCACGGGAGACCCACTGGAAACATGTGAATGGGATGGGAATGGTTCGATGGGCAGCAGGGGAAGCATATGGCAAGCGGATGGCGCCTGGTCCTACGAATTGAGTTTCTCTCTTTGGTGGATGCGCTCTTTCTCCTATGGCCATGCTTTTCCTACGGGTTTTTACATGGCTACGAGTTTTAGTGAGGTATCCGGGGATGTCATGGGACTTCTGTTTTTCTGTCCTTCTTTCTGTCTTTCTTTCTTGATAAGCATCATTGTTCGAGGGGAAGTGTTAGATATATCGATCGCCCAACGAGGCCCGCGGCCGAGGCCTGCCTAGGCCGCTGCGAGCAGATGCGCGGAAGGCATTGAGTGGCGCGGGTGGCCAATGGCCACCGGCGAGATCTAGGCCTGGCGGTGGCAAGTTGCCACCAAAGGATCTAGAGGAGCCGGTGATGGGTAATGGGTTGGATGTGCATGTATTTATAGAGAGTGGTCCACCGGTCTCGGTGAAAAGATTAAGTAACGGAATTCCTACCTATCGATAGACGAATATATTTGACAAAACACTCGCGTTGGAAGCCGCAGCAGGCGAACCTTTTTGGCGGATGTTCGGAAAGCGACTGGGAGGGGGACAGAACGCTTCAAGGTTGGGGACCTGTAACGCAATCCACCGCTGTCTGTTTTGCAGTTGCGCTGTCGCGCCCCAAGTCCTGACTCCATCGACAGGGCTCCGATGTTCGTCTTTCGGAAGCAGCCCGTGGTCACCCGCAGCTCCAGGTTGACCAGCAGCTGCAGCTCATTTGACTAGCTGATGGTAGCCAGGACGCGCTCTCCCTTCCACCACAGCGCCGATCCAAACATGGCAACTGACCGGACGCATGCCGTCATAGCCTTTTCGCCGTTGGTTGGTGGGCGACAACCTCATCTATCCCACTAGCCGACGAAGTCGTGCCATCACTTTCTTTCTGTCCTTCAGCCGGATGACGTCATGATCCTTGAGAGTGACCTGCAATTTCAGCCAGATGTACAGACACCACGTTACCTCCTTGTTGAACGGGATGGTACTGGCGACAGCCTGCAGCGTTGCCGTAGGACCCGCTTTCTTTCTGTGGAAGATCGCGATTAAAGATAGTCGTCGACTGTTCGTTCTCTCTAAATACAAACGGTCTCAACCGGGGCGGAGGTCAAACGGGAGATTGGGTCTTACCTTCTCGGTGCTTTTGCGGTCGCATAAGATTTTCTGCCAATTGTTGTGGTGTCCGAAAGCTTCCAGTAACAGGGTGGTAAAGCCCCACAACCTTGTAACCCACCCGCAACTTAAGAAATGCCTACCAGATTCCACTTTGAGCTTCACCATCTCGTCTCTGATTAGCAAAATTTTAAAATGATCTTATCTTGGTATCTTTCCGTTGATTGTCTGGGCGTCTGCAATTTTCTGACTATTGTTGCAGTGGTAGCCGGTACCTCCCAGCCATTGCTTGGTTATAGTCCATCGGCTGAAATCCCACTCCAGCGCAAGATATGGTAAAAAAACAAGACGCTGGTGGATCATGAGATTTCCCTAGTTTGCCACACACGGCGGCCGAACCAGCCCAGACCAGGCCGGCTCCTGATACGCCGTTGGACCCGCGGGCCGTGGATTTGCGTGGACTGCCTCTCACAGCCCGGTCCGGGTCAAGCCCATGACTGGCCAGCCCGGCTGTTAAGATCATTGCAGTGCATGGAGCGTGCACCAGGGATTGTTACAATTGTAGGGCCCGGAGGACTCACTGGGAAGCAGAAAATGGATTCAATTGTTCCTCGCCCTAGCTACTGCCTGCTGGTGACATTGCTGCCACCCACGCCCTATCTTCCCGTACACGCGACCCTCATACAGTCCCTCCATAGGCTCACAAAACCCACTCGACTACTACCCAGCACCGTGCCACCCCGACGCCATAATTTCTCGTCCAACTACTGACATTATACCCAAGGAACCGCCTTTTGCGTTTGTGATGCTTGAACCGGATATTCAACACGCAGTATCGTACTCAACGCTATCGTTTTCGGTGGCAGGAGGTAGCACTCCACCGGACGCTTGGCGGATGCCCTGGTGATGCAGAACCGAAAACGACCCACTATCCGACCCTTCCACGCGGAAGCCGAAGCAAGGTGGGCGGTTTTGGTGTTGGACGAGCTGCGTTTGCGAGATAGGCCGCCTTCCCGGGGTGACCCCTAAGTCTAACAAAATGGCGACAACCGGTTGCGAAAGACCCTTAAAGTAATCGAGGTCCTCACTGCTTATCTTTAGAGATCTTGCGGACGTCTCATTTTTCGCCGAGATAACGACTGCCGACAAGCTTTCCGGATCGAAGGCTGCATTGTGATCACCGAGATACATGGGTATCAGTAGGTCCCAAGTCGCTTGTCCGGATGGTAGCTGAAGGGCAGCACATTGCCGCATCAGATCGTGCAGAAGCTCAGTTCGGTACGTGGACTGCAGGTGAGTTTCCGTTGATGTGAAATGCGTGAAATTCAGCAAGGCCGATTCAAATGCTTCCCTGAAAGCTAGGGGCCAGATGAGATCGGCATCCGAGCCAACGGTTGTCGTTGGTGTAACCGATCCAAGGCGGAGCTCATCGCTGCCTAACAAGGTGTGCAAGAACTGGAGGAGCGAGAATGGACGTGACCAACTTGTGAGATCCTCTGTCGCAGGTCTGATTTGACTCTTCAGAATTGTTACGCTGACATAGTCCCGTGCCAACACCATGAGTAATTGCGCGTACAATTCTCCGTTAACCCCGTTCTCAATGAGGCCGCCTCGCAGCAACCGGGCGCGGAATGTTCTGATGCAGGATGGCCACAGACGGTCCGCGCCAATGCCGGGGCGGAACGTCAGTATCGACGCGGCGGCTTCTGCAACGATCGGTTCGGTGGGTATTGTTATCTTAAGCTTCGATTGTGTTTGATTCAAAAAAGCTGTGGCTACCCGCAGGTGCCGATTGACAGCATTGGAAACAAGCGTCTCTCCACCAGTGTTCTTCGCGGGGACCAGGCACAACCTTGAGGAAAGGACTGCGAAGACATGGTCGATGTTCTCAGTGTCGATGTGGGGCGCCGACAACAGCTTCCCTGTAACGAAGTTGGAAACCTCCAGATACCAGTTATTCGATACCTGTCGCCACAATGGGCGACCGAACATCGTTAGATGACCGCATGTGGCGAATAGAGCAAGTGGTTTTCGAAGTTCGTCCTGATGCAACCCCCGATCTCGAAACCGCCTGTGCAATTCAAAATCGAGCTGCAAGCCCAGAAATGGGTCCAGCGGCCGCAGTTTGCTGTCAAAAATGAGACTGTAATAGTCCTGTCGATCTGCAGGGACGAGCGTCTGGATGCAGTTGTTCCTGCTGAGAAACAGTGACCACAAAGGTAGCGCATCAAACATCCGTTGCAATCTTCGAAGCCAATATAGAACCCTTGCGTCCACATTGGCGGCCTCGTGGAAGACCACCAACACGACGCCCTGGTTGATCAGGCCTGTAAAACGCTTCATCGGTCGGATGATGAGTTCTCCCAATGCACGATGTCCGAGGATTATATCGTCGTCAATCTGCGCCTATATGAATTGTCAGCGACGTTAAAGTCTAGAGGTCGGCTGGTCACGTACCTTCCCAGGGGTTGTTCGTAAAACCTCACAGATACTCCGGGCACGATTTACGATTTCAGAGTGCACCTTCCGACGAAACTTGGAGCGCACAGTCCCTAGAGGGTCGAAGTTGGTGCTACCCGCCGGGTAAAACTCGCTTTCCCGTGTTGGTGCCATTAAATCATGCCAACGATTGGCCAGAACGGCGGTGGGTTTGCGCGGCGATTGCCTCGATTGCTCTTCGTACCATTTCAGCCCTGGAATAACTGTAAGTAGCTGTTCTCCGAAATCAAAGTGAACACCGGATATACCTATGCAGCCAAGCGCGGCATAGAAGCCCGCAGCTAGTGTTGGCGGATCGTAGGCGTTCAGCCGGAAGTAATCGGCGATCTCTGTATCTCCTGGCGGGTATCCGGGGTCGCCAGGGTTCGTAAAATTGAAAGCGAACTGGAAGTTTGTCTTCCCCATCTCGTCGGCAAGTCGCGATTTGCCCATCCCTGAGCTTTGGACGATGTTGATGGATTTCGAATAGCTCTTGGCGTAAGTGATCTCCCAATTCGACTGGTAACGCCGAATGGCGCCCTGAAGCATCTGCAAAGACTTTCCAGTAAAGGTTGTACACCAGTGATCGTATTGCCTTCTTCGGCGTGCCACTACCTCCCTGTCGATCTCATCGTTTCTCCGAATGTCCTCCAAAATCCGAAGAACTGCCCCAACCCAATCACCCGCAGCTAGCTTGGAGATGCACCCATAATTCCTCTCTAGTATCTTGTCCGTGGAGCTCAGGATTTCCGTTCGTATCGCTTGTGCAAAAGGATTTGGCATTTCGGTTAGGGCGGCTCTAAGTCTAGCCAACACCGCGACCCTCCTGACAACTAGAATCTCATCGTCGTCAAGGCGATGTGTACTGAAGTCCTTGAGTTGCATTTGTTGCTGCCACTTCTGAGCGATGCGGCGGAACTCGGTTTTGTTTTGGTACGCACGGTATTCTTGCGGCACCCGATCGAATGAAGATGTAAATGAGGTCGGCGAGGGGGTCACTGGAGTGTCTCGGCTGAGCGAATCCCCAAATTCGTTGACCTGACCGCCAGCACCGGTGCCAGGGTATCCTGCAGGCCTTCCGCCGCCTCGACTGCGGTTGCCGAAACCAATTGTGCTGGCGATGGTGGGCGTTTTGTTCTGTCCTACTGCCCTGCCTCCGTTGTCGCTCTGTTTACTGACGTCGGCTCGATTCTTTGAACCTCTAGCCTTCCGGCGTGCCATCTCTGCCTACAATGCCTATCAGCTCAGACGCTGCTAGCATCTGTAGGTAATATACTCACAATCTGTGTCTTAGAGTATTCTTGACTGTGGCTCTAACAGATCCTGGTGCGAAATCGATGAAGAGATAGAAAGGGAGAGGGTGGGTACTGAATGGGTACACAAGATGTGGAGGGGAAGGAAAGAACTGGCAGAAGATGATCTGGTAGGTGGTAGGTACGAGTTTGGGGTAGATACGCTGTTCAGTGCCAAGCCTAAACCTTATTTCTGCACTGGCTACGACCCCCGCAGTTGAGTAATCATCCCACTGGAAAAGTTTTTCGTGCGTCACCCGATCTCATTTCGACCATGTCATGGGGTTATGTGAATTATATGATGGAATTTGTTCGAGCGGGGAAGTCTTGTGAGTGTATCGTCTTGTCTTGAGAAAAAGGCTGAAACAGTGAACAGTCTGAGGACACCTAGATGGCGTGATTGTACACATGACAAAGCAACGTGACAAAGCAGAACGAGTGAGATATTGCAACGGTTAAGTATCACGGCGTGCAATCGCTGGCAGACACAATCCCCGCGACGTAAAATGATATCACGTTGGGATAATACATCCACCTCCCTTTCTACGTTGTTAGTTCTTTGCTTCTTCTTTCCTCTTAACCATCATTCACTCGGAGAGCCAGTAACCACCCCGGAACGAAACTCAACGCCTAATTTTGGCAAGACTTTCGACCACTTTTACTTCATCAGACGTGCGATGTCTGGTGGCACAGGACCCTCGAACGACGCAGCCCCGGTTGTGACTGCGGAACTCGACCATCGCGAGAGCTCTCTTTTGAGGGAGCTCGTGGGAGACCAGGAAGCCCTTCGGGAGGTGGAAATGGGGGAGGATTCAGGAAGCGAACCCAGTGAGCCCGAGAGCAACGCGGCGGCAGCGGGAGAAATGGAGGAAGAGTGGGAGGGAAAGGGCTGTGGGATGTCAAACTTCAGGCGCGCCGCTCCAGGCGCTGGTCAACACCTGAGCACCCAGGAGTTCTTCCGGCGCGGAGCCCAGCTCAGCATGAGCGAGATCAACATCTTTGGGACGCCCGGGAAGACGCCCACGAGAGGAGCGCTGCCACGCTCCCTCTCGGCAGCGGCCTCCAGCCTACAGTAGGTGGGGATGACGGAGACCCTGAATTTTGCCAAGAGCTCTGGAGGGGGGGACGGCAAATTGGACATGGGAGCCAGCGATTGCGCGGAGGAGGTGGCCAATGAGGTGGAAATGGCGGGCGTGGAGATGGGCCCTTGGCCGGAGGCAGCAGCCAATGCGGGCGAAGCAGAGAACGAGACGGGCTATGAGAGGTCGACGACCCCAACCCCCATGCCGGCGCGCTGGTGTAACGGCAAGGTCGGGCTGGGCTCCCGGTAGCGCAAGGGACGAGGACGGCGTATAGCGGGTGGGTGGCGCGCCGGGAGCGGTAAGAGGACAGGACAAGGATGGCGCGCAGCGGGCGGATAGCGCGCGGCGAGCGGGCAGAGGACAGGACAAGGACGGCGCGCAGCGGGCGGACGGCGCGCGGCGAGCGGGCAGAGGACAGGACACAAGAGGAATGGTGGGAACATGTTGGAATATATGGATCGATAAACGTGAAGATTATATTTTTTAGTATTATGCGGGCACAAGATCTCTATATATACAGGAAGGCCGTCAGGACAAAGGACGGAAGACTGCCCCCCCGAGCCGGTGCTCGGGGACTCAGTCATGTCCGGACGCCTCCTCATCTCTGGACGCCTCCTCATCTCCGGACGCCACCTTATTCTGACACTTCCCCTCATACGGAAGATGCAAAGGAACACAGGAGAGAACGAGAGAAACAGAATCCTCGGATGCCTCGTTAAAACTCGTAACCGTGTAAAAAACCCTTCGAGGGGGAAACCACGGACATAGGAGAAAGAGTACATCCTCCAAAGAAAGAACAGGAAGATGAGAGAAAAAAACTACTTCAACCGCTTAACGCGTGGTTTGTCAGCCACTTCCCCTGAGTTCCAGCTTACAAGCCCAAGCCCGTAAGCGTGCTTCCAGTGAGTGTCTCGAGCGAAGTTCTTCGCCATGATGTCGGCGAGCATGTCAGATGTCGGAAGGTATGTGGTTTTGATGGCATTCCATTCGCAGGCATCACGGACGAAGTGGAAGCGGACACTGATGTGCTTGGTGCGCTCATGGAACTTCGGATTCTTTGCAAGTTGGATTGCACCTTGGTTATCAACAAAGATTTGCTGGGGCTCGGTAGCCTTAGAGTCATTGTCTGAGCATACACAGTGGGGGCATTGCTCAGCATGCTTGTACAGGATCTTGCCATATAATATGTGAGCGTATAAGGAGCGGACCCATATGGCTTCTTTTGCAGTGTCGGAAGCACCTATGTATTCGGCTTCCACCGTTGAGAAAGCGACAAGTGGCTGCTTAAGAGCACGCCAGGTAATAGCACCTCCGGCAAGCATGAATACATAGCCAGATATTGATTTTTGGTCATCAGGATCTCCGGCGAAGTCTGAGTCGGTGTAGTCGATGGGCATATGTAACGGCACAGGGTCAGGCGGGCTTCCGGTAGCAGGCAGGACAAGGGCGGCGGCGAGCAGACGGCGCGCAGCGAGGACTGGACAGGGCGGCGGCGAGCAGACGGCGCGCAGCGAGGACAGGACAAGGGCGGAGGCGAGCGGACGGCGCGCAGCGGGGACAGGACAAGGGCGGCGGCGAGCAGACGGCGCGCAGCGAGGA
>Ga0307516_10003657_pt1 | contig 19544 bp, 19 predicted proteins | sample 19_EM_MG_FD_203310 | JGI IMG/M metagenome (GOLD analysis project Ga0307516, IMG submission 203310) | Populus trichocarpa ectomycorrhiza microbial communities from riparian zone in the Pacific Northwest, United States - 19_EM | ecosystem: Host-associated > Plants > Roots > Unclassified | place...
TGGAACTGAGCCTGGATTGGCGACTCTCGCCGCGCTGGCGCATGACCTGGAAGGGCCGCGCGGAAGGCATCCAAAGCGACGTGAGCCGCCACCAGCCCTTCACCCGGCCCGTGCAGGAGCAGAGCCGAGGCTGGGGTGCCGGCATGCAATGGGGCTTGAGCGCCGACCTTGCCACCGGCCCGGCCCAGCACAAGCTGCTGCTGGCGGTGGATGTCGAACGCCGACGCCAGATGCGGAACAACGCCTTCCCCGTCTTCGGCCCCCAGCCTGAAGACGGATCGGGTGTGAACATCGACGAGCTCGAGCTGAGGCAGGCCCTGCTGCTGCAGGACCAGGTGCGCCTGGGCCCCTGGCGCCTGCGTCTGGCCCTGCAGCGCACCCGCGTGCCCTTCTACCGCTACCGCGAAGGCACCGAGTTCATCCTTGACGGCGCCCCCATGCTTGCCAGCAGTTGGGACGTAGGTGCGCTGTACCGGCTGTCGCCCGCCGTCTCCGTGTACGCAGGCAGCCAGTACTCCATCGAAACCGACAACCGCGTGATCGACCTGATGGCCCCGGACGGCTCTCCACTGCCCTTCACGATGCTGCGGCAGACGCAGGCCGGCGCCAAGTTCGACCTGTTGGACAGCCGCCTCAGCCTGACGGTCGAAGCCTTCCGGGCGCGCCGCGAGGTTCCGCCCTACACCGAGTTCACGGCCAGTCCCCAGGGCCGCGCCGTGGAGGGCCTGGACGTGGACATGGCGGGCCGCCTGCTGCCGCAACTGGACGTGCGGCTGGGGCTGTCCCTGGTGCACGGCATCGATATCGCGGCCGATGGCCCCGGCCAGGGTGGCATGCCGGCACCCACGATCCACTTCCCCGCCGCCAACCTGCCCGGGCGCTCGATGCAGATGCTGCTGCGCTACCGCTTGCCCGAGCAATGGCTGGCACAGAGCAGCGTGACGGCCGGGGTGCGGGCCTGGTCAGCGAGCGCACTGGGGCTGCCGGCCGCGGTGTTCACGCAGTCGCCCTACATGCTGCCGGGCGGGGCCCAGCTGGACTTGTCCTGGCAGCGCAGCTTCGGGCCGTGGTCGATCACCGGCTTCGTCAACAACGTGTTCGACCGCCAGTTGTACTCGGCAGCCATCAACACCACCTACCTGCCCCTGCAGCCGGGCCGCAGCCTCACGCTGACTGCCGCCTATCGGGACTGAAGGCCGGGAACGCGCCGTCGATGACGGCACCGGGCCCGGCGGCGGCGCCGCAGAAGTCCACCGTGAAATCGTCCTGCTGCGTGCGTGCCACGAGCCGGTCCACCAGGTTCAGCAAGCCCCCGCTGGCCGCCAGCGGGTCCGACTCGAAAATCCGCCCGCGCATCTCGGCGCGCCGCTCCTGCAGCGCATCGTCATGCAAGGCCAGTCGCAGTTGCCGCTCGAAGTCATCCGCCGTGAAGCGATGGCGGAATTCCACATCCGGCACCAGCGACCAGTCGGGCTCGAAGTCCTGGTGGTCGCCGCGCTGCAGGTCCAGGCCGAGCACCGGCGCACCGGTGTGCAGGAAGTCGAACATCAGGGACGAGTAGTCGGTGATCAAGGCGTCGAAGAAGCGCAGCCAGGGGTACACGTCCACGCCGGGGTGCAGCAGGTGCAGGCCGGCCGCCTCGCGCGTGTGGGCGCCCATCTGGGCGAAGTAGGCGGGGTGCATCTTGACGAAGAAGTTGATGTGCTCCTTGCGCCCCAGCGCGCTGAGCCGGCGCAGGCAGTCTTCTTCCGTCAGCCAGGTGGGCTGCCCGCGCTGCCAGGTGGGCACCACCAGCACGTTCTTGCCACCGCTGCCCAGGCGCTGCGCCATGGCGTCGGGGATCTCCGCGCCGATCATCTCTTCGTAGCGCGGCTCGCGCAGCATCACCTCGTTGCGCGGAAAACCGGCCCGCACCAGGTTCTTGCAGCCGAAGGCGCGGCGCCAGTACGCGTCAAAGCAGGCGGCCGTGCTCAGCACGTGGTCGGCCCGCGAGGCCAACTCGAAGGGCAGCCGCAGCCCGGCTTCGCGCACACCCAGGTGCGGGATCAGCATCAGCAGCAGGTGCTTGACCGACACGCCATGCCACAGCTGCAGCTTGGCCGCGCCGTCCAGGCAGGCGTTCAGCGCCACCGAGCCGCGCAGGCTCTCGTTGGGGTTGACGCAGAACACCGCCACCGCGGCATGCAGCAGCAAATCCAGCGTGGCGTGGATGTCCTGGCACAAGGTGTGCACCGGCAGGCCGGCGGCCTGCAACTGCGCCGCCAGGTCGGCGTCGAAGGCGCACCACTGCACCTCGTAGCCGCGCGGCGCGGCCAGCGCCTGCAGGTACAGGTACTTGCTGTTGTCGCCAAAGGTGTCGCGGCCGAAGAACAGCACCAGCGGGCGCTTCTTCACCCGGCCCGAGAGGGCGCTGAAATGGGTGGACATCTGCCACTCTTCCAGCGCGGCCACACGCGGCTTGAGGGCTTCGTCGATGGCGGCGCCGGTGCTCAGCGGGTTCGTCATGGCAGCTTGTTCCTGGGGGTGGGTCAGCGGCGCTGCGCCGTGACGATCTGCTTGAGGGCCGTGCTGGACACGCCTTCGGTGCGCGGCAGGTACAGCACCTCGCACAAGGCCGCCAGGCTGTCAAAGCGGCCGGCCCAGTCGTCACCCATGACGAACAGGTCGGCCTGGTGCTGCACGATGTCGTGTTCTTTCTGGTCCCAGGTGTTTTCGGCGATCACCTCGTCCACGTAGCGGCAGGCGCCCACCAGCGCGCAGCGGTCGGTAAAACTCATGACCGATTTTTTGCCCTTGATGGTATTGAACTCGTCGGTGGACACGGCCACGATGAGGTGGTCGCAGCGTTCCCGGATGCGCCGGAACAGGTTCACGTGCCCGACGTGGAACAGGTCGTAGGTGCCGTAGGTGATGGCGCGCAGCGCAGGCCGCGGGCCTACCACGCCGCGGGGCAGCAGGGCGGGTCGGGGGTCGTGGGGCATGGCGGCAACAGGAGGCATGGAATGACGTTCCCTCTCAGGTGCCCCATCCGGGCGGGGCCAGCGTGGGCAGGGCAAGGTCCAGTTCCTGGACCACCAGGCCCACCACCCGCTGCGCCGAGGCGCCGTCGGGCTGGTCGAACCATTGCGCCAGCAAGCCAGCGCGGATCTCTGCGAACTGCGAGGTGTCCATGCGCTCACGCCGGGCCAGCACGGCCAACAGGTCATTGGCCGTGCTCACGCAAGGCCCCGGCAGGGCCTGCAGCTTGGCATCGAAGAGCTTGCGCGAGCGCTGCGTGTAGTCGGCATGGTCGGGGCGGAACAGCAGCACCGGGCGCTTGAGGTGCAGCCAGTCGAACATCACCGAGGAATAGTCGGTCACCAGCACGTCGCATTGCCGCAGCAGCGGGTACAGGTCGGTGCGGGGCGCCACGAAGGTGGCCTGCGGGCAGGCTTTTGCCAGCTCGGGCACCGAGGGCTGCTCCACCGGGTGCAGGTTGACGATGAGGCAGTCGCCGGTGCGCTTGAGTTCCTGCGCAATGGCGGGCAGGCCGGCCTCGATGATCCATTGTGTGCGGTTGGCATCGCGAAAGGTCGGTGCCCACAACACCACGCGCTGGCCGCGCTCGCGCGCCTTGCGGGCACGGCTGAATGCATGGCGGTCCACATTGAGCAGGTCGTCCTCGCCGGGCTCGCGGTAGAGCACGTCGTTGCGCGGGTAGCCCAGCGGCGCATAACGCTGAAAGCCGAACCAGCGTCGCCACTCGGCCTCGCCGCTGCGCGTGGTGCCCAGCAGGGCGGCGTAGTGGCCGGCGGTGCGCAGCACGCGCGCCACGCGGGGTGACATGTGCTTGAGCGCCGGCAGGTTGCGCAGGCCGATCTCCTTGATGGAGACGCCATGCCACAGCTGCACCTGGCGTGCGCCGGCCAGCAAGGCCAGTGCGTAGGGGTTGGGGTGCAGCAGGTGGTCGCTCGTCACCACCACCGCGGCACTCAGCGCCACCGTCACGTGCTCAGCGCTCCACTGGTCCCAGGCGGTGGGCAGGCAGGGGGCATTGAGCCCGCGCACGATGGCCTCCTGCTCCGCCGTGTGCGGCATGAACCAGCAGTCAAAGCCGCGTTCGGCCGCGGCGCGGCGGCAGGCCAGCCAGGCGTACTTGAGGTTGTCGCCGAAGTAGGTGTTGCCCACGAAGACCACCGAGCGCGTCTTGGCATGCATGCGCGACACCTCGGCCAGGTCGCGGCTGCTGCGCTCCAGATGAAGCTGCTGTTCCAGGTCGCGCACCTTGGCCTGCAGGCTGCCCACTTCGGCCGCCAGCGCCGTGGTGGCTTCGGCCAGGACCCGGCTGGATGAATCCGTGGCGGCGGGTTGCGCCCGCAGTTCCAGCATGCCGTTGACGATCTGGTCAATGGCCGCACTCACCTGGTCGCCAAAGGCCTCCATCTGCGCCAGGCGGGCTTGCAACTGCGCCATCGCATCATCCGGCCCGGCCTCGATGGCAGAGGGGGCGTCACGGTGGGTCGGCGGGGCAGACAGCACGGGGGACATGAGGATCCTGCAAGAGCGCTGGAGGCAGCGGTTGCTGGCAGTGTAGGAACCGCTTGTCCGCCAGGAACCCGCGATAAGGCTGGTGAACCCCCTTCAATTGATGCCCGCCGGGGGAGCCCGGGATGACACCGGACGACAAGCCCGCGTGCAAAAAGGCACGGCAGCGCTGCCCAGGGGTCGTGGCCCGTGATGCAGAACACATGGGCGTCTGCCATCAGGGTCGCTCCGTAGGAATTCGCCTGACAAGCGTACTGGACAAACCGGGACTCAAGCCACCGAACTGACCTGATGTTCCGGCCTTGTTCATTTCCCTAAAGTTCATCCCATGGTGAACGCGAAAGCAGCACCGAACAGACACGCAAGAGTCAGCCGAATCAGTCAAGCAACCGATCAATCAAGCAAATCAACCGGAGCCCACACCATGAACGCCGACCAGATCCTCGCCGAAATCCGTGAAGCCAACCTGTCCTACCTGATGCTGGCACAAAGCCTGATCCGCTCGGACCGCGAACAAGCCCTGTTCCGCCTGGGCATTTCGGAAGAACAGGCTGCGCTGATCGGCACCTTGTCGCCGGCCCAGATGATGAAGATCGCCGCCAGCAATCAACTGCTGTGCCGCATGCGTGTGGACGACGACCTGGTGTGGGGCCTGCTGACCAACCATGGCCGCCCCGCCGCCGCCAACGACAGCATCACCCGCCTGCACGCCAGCATCCTGATGGCCGGCCGCCATCAAGAAGCAGCCTGAATCCCGGCCCCCGAACAAACAGATCCCACACAAGCATCGACCCCAGGAGACCTGCCATGCGCGTCAAGAGCATCCTCAGCGAAGCCAAGCAAATCGAACGTGCCGTCACCCTCATCAACCTGGGTGCCCGCCTGCAGGTGCTGGAATCAGAAACCGACCTGAGCTACGAGCGCCTGCTGCGCCTGTACAAAGAGGTGGCCGGCAAGTCGCCCTCCAAGGGCCAGCTGCCCTTCTCCACCGACTGGTTCATGACCTGGCAGCCCAACATCCATGCCTCGCTGTTTTTGAACATCCACGAATACCTGAACAAGGTGGCCGAGATGGACGAGATCGACACCGTCATCAAGGCCTACCAGCTGTACCTGGAGCAGACCCGCGCCCAGGGCCTGGAAGCCCTGCTGTCGGTGACCCGCGCCTGGCGCCTGGTCAAGTTCATCGACAACGGCATGCTGGGCATGACCAAATGCTCCAAGTGCGGCGGCCACTACGTCACCCATCCCCACGAGATCGCCAAGCATTTTGTGTGCGGTCTGTGCAATCCTCCCGCTCGTGCAGGAAAAGGCAAGGCAGCCGGCGCCATCTGCGTCCATTGACCCTCAAGTCGCCGCGCACGGGGACCGATAGCCTGGTATCGCGAACGGTTTCTTGCTTGCTTGTCTCCTCCTAGCATCCTCGGGATGCTTTCATACGGGCCCCACACGGGGCCCGCTTTTTTTTGGGCATTCGCGTGCAAGGCTGCTCGCGAGAATGCAGGCTAAAGGCATGCCGTGCCGCTGCCGAAATGGGAGGAGCAGAATCAACGCCCCATGAACCTCATCCCGTTTTCCGCCCAGTACCTGCGCCTCAACGAAGCCCTGCCCTTTGGCGTGCGCGACGTGTCGGGCCGGCTGCTGCTGTCGGCCGGGCAGACGATCACCGACTCGCAGCAGCTGACGCACCTGCGCAGCTGCGAGTTGTATGCAGATGACAAAGAGTCCAGCGACTGGCGGCGCAAGCTCTCCGCCACCGTCGACGCGATGATCCGGCAGAACGCCACGCTGAAGAACATCGCCCAGGCCCGACCCAACTCCGACCGCACCGCCTCCACCAGCGACGGCGGCCATTCGTTCAGCGACCAGTGGGCCGACATCTGCGCCGCCCACGACGGCGCCCTGCGCGACGCGCGGCCCGGCACCGACTGGATCAGCCGCGTGCTGGCCGTGCGCCAGCGCGCCCGCCGTACGGCCGAGCGCCGGCTCGATGCCTCGATGTGCCTGCTGATCTGGAACGCCGGGCAGAGCGCCGAAAAGTACAGCAGCCACCATGGCCTGCTGTGCATGCTGGTGGCCGGCGAGGCCGCCCGCCTGCTGGGCTGGACCGCCGAAACCGACACCCTGGAGCATGCGGCGCTCACCATGAATGCCGCCATGACGCGCCTGCAGGATCTGCTGGCGCTGAAGGATGCGGAGCTGACGCCGGACGATCGCGCCGAAATCGCCACGCATCCGGAACGTGGCGCCCAGCTGCTGCGCGACAGCGGCGTGGGCGACACCTTGTGGTGCGACATCGTGCGGCACCACCACGACCTGGGCGACACGCAGACGGCCCTGGTCCAGCTCACGCCCGCGCGGCGCCTGGCGCGGCTGCTGCGCCGCGTGGACAGTTTCACGGCGCAGATCAGCCGGCGCGCCTCGCGCCCGCCCATGTCGCCGGTGCAGGCCGCCCGCGACGCCTGCCTCACCGACAAGGGCACGCCCGACGAGATCGGCGGCGCCCTGCTGAAGGCCATGGGCCTGTACCCGCCCGGCAGCTACGTGGAGCTGATCAGTGGCGAAACCGCCATCGTGCTGGCCCGCGGGCGCCAGGCCAACCAGCCGGTGGTCGCCAGCCTGGTGGCCCCCAACGGCACGCCGCTGGGCGAGCCGGCACTGCGCGACACCGTAGACCGCCGCTTTGCGGTCAAGGGCGCGGTGAATGTGCAATTGGTGAAAGTGCGGCCGCCGCTGGAGCGGCTGCTGGCCCGCACGCTGTCCTAGCCCTCGGGCCGCCCCAAGCCGGCTCGAATCCAGCGGGTGAAGCCGGTGCTTATCCGGCGCATGCCCCGCGCCAGCCCCGCCACACTCAAGCCTGCGTCTTCGGCACCGATATCCATGTCTGTGGGTCTTGGTGACGGAATTCCCGTGCCGGTCCCTGAAACAGCATCCGACATCCATGTTCGTCATCATTGGCTGGGTCATCGCGCTGGGCTGCGTGTTCGGCGTCTATATCGCTCACGGCGGCAACATCAGCGTGGTGCTGCATGCTCTGCCGTTCGAAATGGCCAGCATCATGGGTGCCGCGCTGGGCGCCTTCATCGTCAACAACCAGACCAAGGTGATCAAGGCCACCCTGGCCGGGCTGGGCACCTGCTTCAAGGGCTCCAAGTACAGCAAGGCTCGCTACCTGGAACTCCTGGCGCTGCTCTACGACATCCTGCAGAAAACCCGCAAGGAAGGCCTGATGTCGATTGAGAAAGACATCGAGGCGCCGCACAGTTCACCGCTCTTCAAGAAGTACACCACGGTGGGCCACGACCACCACGTCACCGAGTTCGTGACCGACTACCTGCGCATGATGGTTTCGGGCAACCTGAATGCCCACGAGATCGAAACCTTGATGGACAACGAGATCGACACGCACCACCACGAGGCGCATCAGGCCGTGGGAGCGATCCAGCGCCTGGCGGGCGGCCTGCCGGCCTTCGGCATCGTGGCGGCGGTGCTGGGCGTGGTCAACACCATGGGCTCGGTCGGCCAGCCGCCCGCCGTGCTGGGCGCCATGATCGGCTCGGCCCTGGTGGGCACCTTCCTGGGCATCCTGCTGGCCTACGGCATCTTCGAGCCGCTGGGCGGCCTGCTGGAGCAGAAGCAGGACGAAAACACCAAGGAACTGCAGTGCATCAAGACCACGCTGCTGGCCAGCATGCAGGGCTACGCGCCGCAGATCGCCATCGAGTTCGGCCGCAAGGTGCTGTATTCCACCGAGCGGCCGCAATTTGCCGAACTGGAAGCCCACGTCAAAGGCAAGAAGTAAACAACCCCTGACCCAGGCAGCCCTTCATGGCCGGCGACGCAAAAAAACTCCAACCCATCATCGTCAAGCGCGTCAAGAAGGCGGCCCATGGCCACCATGGCGGCGCCTGGAAGATCGCCTATGCCGACTTCGTGACGGCGATGATGGCCTTCTTCCTGCTGATGTGGCTGCTGGGCTCCACCACCGACGGCGACAAGAAGGGCATTGCCGACTACTTCAACTCGCCCCTGCGCGTGTCCCTCATGGGCGGTGGCTCGGGGGCCGGCGACTCGTCGCACGTCATCAAGGGCGGCGGCACCGACCTGACGCGTTCGAGCGGCCAGGTCAAGCGCGGCGACGTCAAGGCCAAGCGCGACACCATCAACCTGCAGGCGCTCAAGCACCAGCTCACGGCCGCCGAGCGCGCCCGCCTGAACGAGCTGCGCAGCAAGCTGGAACAAACCCTGGGCGACTCGGAGGCCCTGGCGCCGTTCCGCTCCCAAATGCGCACCGACATGACCGGCGACGGCCTGCGCATCCAGATCGTCGACAACGACAGCCGCCCCATGTTTGCCAGCGGCAGCGCGGTGGTGCAGCCCTACATGCGCGACCTGCTGCGCATCATCGGATCGGTGCTCACCGAGGTGCCCAACAAGCTCACGCTCGAAGGCCACACCGACGCCATGCCTTTTCCCGGCGGCGACCGGGGCTACAGCAACTGGGAGCTCTCGGCCGACCGTGCCAACGCCTCGCGCCGCGAACTGGTGGCCGGCGGCCTGTCGGACCAGAAAATCCTGCGCGTGCAGGGGCTGGCCGCGAGCATCCCCTATGAGCGCGACAACCCGCTCAGCCCGCTGAACCGCCGCATCAGCATCACCGTGATGAACCGGGATGCCCAGGACCGCATGTATGCCGCCATGGACCCGGCGCCGGCCGCCTCCGCCCCCGTGGCCGGGGGGGAAGGCGCCGTGGACGGTGCCGACGCCGACACGGATTCCACCTCAAGTCCGGCCGGCGGCAACCGATAAAACCAGAGCTTTTGCTGATCACCACCCCAACACTGAGCCGATTTAGCCTCAAAGCCCCCGAGGAGCGCCATGAGCAACACCGACCTGAAATTCCTGATCGTTGACGACTTTTCCACCATGCGCCGCATCGTGCGGGGCCTGCTGAAGGAAATGGGTTGCAACAACGCCGAAGAAGCCGAAGACGGCAGCGTGGCGCTGACCCTGCTCAAGGGCAGCAAGTTCGATTTCGTGGTGACCGACATCAACATGCCCAACATGAACGGCTTCGACCTGCTCAAGGCCATCAAGGCCGACGAGAGCCTGAAGCACCTGCCGGTGCTGATGGTCACGGCCGAGGCCCGCAAGGAAGACATTGTGCTGGCGGCGCAAAGCGGCGCGGCCGGCTACATCGTGAAGCCTTTCACCAAGGCCACGCTGGAAGAAAAAGTCCAGAAGATCATGCAGAAGCTGGCCACGCCGGCCTGACCCCATAAACCTCGATCGGAGCCAGAGATGAAGATGGATGCATTCGCGGATCTCGCTCCGCAGGTGTCGGGGGCTGCTTCCCCCGAAGTGTTTCAAAGGCTCGGTATGCTGACGCGCCAACTGCACGATACCCTCACCCAACTGGGCGTGATGCCCACGCTGCAGGTGGCCGCCGGCGGCTTGCCCGATGCGCGCTCGCGCCTGCAGTACATCGCCCAGAAAACCGCCGCGGCGGCAGACAAGGTGCTGAACTCGGTGGACAGCGCCAAGGCCGAGCATCACAAGGTGGCCGCCGACACGCGGCGCATCGCCGCGGCCATCGTGGCCGACCCCGTGAAGGCGGTGGCCTCCGGCGCGGTGATGAACTTCGTCGGCGACATCGAAGCCGCCACGCAGCGCATCGACACCCACCTGACCGACATCATGCTGGCGCAGGATTTCCACGACCTCACCGGCCAGGTGGTGGCCAAGGTGGTCAAGCTGGCCGGCGACCTGGAAGACAGCCTGGTCAAGCTGCTGGTCGAAGTGGCGCCCCCCGAACAAGCAAACAAGGTCGAGCAACTCGTCCTCAATGGCCCCGTCGTCAACCCCGATGGCCGCACCGACGTGGTGGCGAGCCAGGGCGAGGTGGACGACCTGCTGGCCAGTCTCGGTTTCTAGGTTTCACAAAAAGGCACTGCGCTCAGGGAAGAGGGGCGGCCTACGGGCCGCCCCTACTTATTTGGCGTCCTGCGTCTTGTCACTGCATGCGCCCACCGGGCCGCCCCAAGGTTCTTCATCCCATCGGTCAAGTCCGCGGCACCACAGCCGATAGTTCAAGCCATGGCACTCACACCTCATCTGGATCAGTTCACGCTCCTGGTGTGCGGCAACGCCTTGCTGCTGGCCATGGCGCTGACCCTGGGTGCCGTCAGCGCCCACCGCGGCGAAACCGCCCGCGCGCTGCACATCTGGATCGCCAGCCTGCTGCTGTTCGTGGTGCCCGGCACCCTCTTCCTGGCAGAACTCTGGGTCACCTTGCCGGACTGGTTTCCTCCCCCGAAAGCCGGCGTTGCGGGCTCGCTCATCGCCTTTGCCGTGATGCAGCAACTGGCCGTGCAGCAGATCAGCCGGGGCGGCGTCACCTGGGCCACGGTCGTCAAGTGCTGCCTGCCGACCCTGGTGCTGGTCACGGCGCTGGCGTCCATGCTCCCCAGCCTCGAGGCCCGTGGCGCGATCATGACCGTCGGCCGCGTCGCCATTCCCCTGTTCGCCATCTGGCGGCTGTGGCCGCTGCTGCGAGGCAGCCGCGGTGCCCGCGTCCTGCTGGCAGCCGCCGCCGGCGGATCCGTCCTCGCGCTGAGCGCGCCACCGCTGGCTGCCTACGACATCATGCGCGTGCCGGTGTATGCCATGTGCGGCGACATCGTCTCGGTCTTCATCGGCACGCTGGGCCTGCTGCTGTGGCACCAGGAACACATCGAGCAGCAACTGGCACAGACTGCCATGACGGATGCGCTCACCGGCGTGCTTAACCGGCACGGCCTGATGCCGCGGCTTGAACAGGAACTGGCCCGCGCCGAACGCACCGGCCGGCCGATCTCGGTGATGCTGTGCGACCTGGACCACTTCAAGCGCGTCAACGACCGCCACGGCCATGCCACGGGTGACTCGGTACTGCAGGACTTTGCCCAGCGCGCCTGCAGCCTGATCCGCAGCCACGACGTGTTCGGCCGCTGGGGCGGCGAGGAGTTCCTGCTCATCCTGCCCGAAACCACCCTGGAGCAGGCGGTGATGGCGGCCGAGCGGCTGCGCCGGGCGCAGGCCAAAGTGCGGGACGGGCTGCCCACCGTCACACTGAGTGCAGGTGTGGTGAGCGTGCCGCACCAAGGCTGGGGCTACTGCTCGGCCGCGGAACTGCTGGCCAGCGCTGACCACCTCATGTACGTCGCCAAGGAAACCCGCGACCGCGTGGTCTCACTGGCATCGCTGGAGGCCGAAGCCACCCTGCAGGCCGCACAGGCCCCCCCTTCCAGCCGAGACCACCGCAGAAGCGGTGCCGCCAGCATCCCTCCATTGAGCCGTTGAGTTCCCGCGCGAGTCGCCTGCGCGACTCAGTCGGCGCCGGGCCGCCCCAAGGCGGCTGATCCCCTTGGGGGATAACACCGAAGGTGTTCAAGGGGTCGTCAACTCTCCGCGTGTTAAAAAGCTCCCACACAAGGAGACGCGCGGCATGGACCTGAACTTCACGGAGGCGGAACGGGAGTTCCGCCTGCAAATCCGGCACTGGGTGGCCGAGAACCTGCCCCGCGAGATCAGCCGCAAGGTGCATGAGTCGCTGCACCTCACGCGCGACGACATGCAGCGCTGGGCCCGCCTGCTGGGCAGCAAGGGCTGGCTGGGCTGGGGCTGGCCCAAGGAGTTCGGCGGGCCGGGCTGGAACGCGGTGGAGCGCCATCTCTTCGAGGAAGAATGCGCCCTCGCTGGCGCCCCGCGCGTGATCCCCTTCGGCCCCGTGATGGTGGCCCCGGTCATCATGGCCTTCGGCACGCCCGAGCAGCACAAGCGCTTCCTGCCCGGCATCGCCAGCGGCGACGTGTGGTGGAGCCAGGGCTACAGCGAGCCCGGTGCCGGCTCCGACCTGGCCTCGCTGAAGACCCGCGCCGAGCGCCGCGGCGACTACTACATCGTCAACGGCCAGAAGACCTGGACCACCCTCGCCCAGTACGGCGACTGGATCTTCTGCCTGGTGCGCACCGGCATCGACGTCAAGGCGCAGGCCGGCATCTCGTTCCTGCTCATCGACCTGAAGTCGCCCGGCATCACGGTGCGGCCCATTGTGATGCTGGACGGCGAGACCGAGGTCAACGAGGTGTTCTTCGACAATGTGGAAGTGCCTGCCGACCAGTTGATCGGCGAAGAGAACAAGGGCTGGACCTACGCCAAGTACCTGCTGGCCCACGAGCGCACCAACATCGCCGACGTGAACCGCGCCAAGCGCGAGCTGGAGCGCTTGAAGCGCATCGCGCGCGCCGAGGGCCTCTACGAAGAGCCGCGTTTCCGCGACCAGATCGCCCTGCTGGAGGTGGACGTGGTGGCACTGGAGATGATGGTGCTGCGTGTGCTGAGCGCCGAGCGCGCCGGCAAGAAGGCGCTGGACGTGGCGGCGCTGCTGAAGATCCGCGGCAGTGAAATCCAGCAGCGCTACAGCGAACTCATGATGCTGGCCGCCGGGCCCTACGCCCTGCCCTTTGTGCGCGAGGCCATGGAGGCCGGCTGGCAGGGCGAGCACGTGGGCGCGGCCCATTGCGCGCCGCTGGCCGCCACCTACTTCAACCTGCGCAAGACCACCATCTACGGTGGCTCGAACGAAGTCCAGCGCAATATCGTGGCGCAAACCGTCCTGGGGAGCTGAGCATGAACTTCGATTTCAGCGATGAGCAGGAACAACTGCGCGACGCCCTGCGGCGCTGGGTGGACAAGAGCTACACCTTCGAGCGCCGCCGAGCCATCGTCAAGGGCGGCGGGTTCGACACCACGGCCTGGGAGGAACTTGCCGGCCTGGGCCTCACCGGCCTGATGGTGCCCACCGCGCACGGCGGCCTGGGCTTCGGCCCGGTGGATGCGATGGTGGTAATGGAAGAGTTGGGCCGCGGCCTGGTGCTGGAGCCCTTTGCCGCGGTGGCGCTGGTGGCCACGCAATTGCTGGCCGAAGCCCGCACGCCGGTGGCCGCCACCTGGCTGCAGCGCCTGGCCGAGGGCAGCACGCGGGTGGTGCTGGCGCAGCAGGAACGCGGCACGCGCTACGAACTGGCGCACGTGCGCACGCGGGCCGAGTCGTCCTCAGATTCGTCATCAGGCGGGCAGTGGGTGCTGAGCGGCCACAAGAGCCTGGTGCCGGCAGGCGCCCATGCCGGCGCGTTCGTCGTGCCGGCGCGCGTGCGCGGCGAGCCGGACGATCCCGACGGCATCGGCCTGTTCCTCGTCGAGGCCGGCAGCCCCGGCGTGGCCACGCGCCCCTATGCCCTGCAAGACAGCTCGGCCGCGGCCGACCTGAGCCTGGCGCGCGCCGCCGCGATTGAACTGCTGCCGCCGGGTGAGGCCTTCAGCGCCCTGGAGACCGCCGTGGATACCGGCCTGGCCGCCTTGTGCGCCGAGGCCGTGGGCGTGATGGACCAGTTGATGGCGGTGACGGTGGAGTACATGAACACGCGCAAGCAGTTCGGCGCGACCCTCGCCAGCTTCCAGGCGCTGCGCCACCGCGTGGCCGACATGAAGATGCAGCTCGAACTGGGCCGCTCGATGAGCTACTACGCCACGCTGCGGCTGGGCGATGCCCCTGCGCAGCGGCGCCGTGCGGTGTCGCAGGCCAAGGTGCAGCTCGGTCAGTCGATGCGCTTCGTGGGCCAGCAGGCCATCCAGTTGCACGGCGGCATCGGTGTGACCGACGAGTACATCGCGAGCCACTACTTCAAGCGGCTCACCTGCATCGAGCTGAGTTTTGGAGACACGCTGCATCACCTGGGGGAGGTGGCGGGGCGCATGCAGGACACGGCGGGGGTGTTTGCGTAGGGGGCGTCACGAGCGGCCTTCTGCCCCACCCGAACTCAGGCGCCTTTCCGCGCATGGTGACGCACGGGCTGACTGCCTCCAGAGGAACGCTGGAATGCAAGGTCGGGCACCTCGGCAAGAAACACGGACGCGTGGGCGTGGCACTGCGGCATGAGCCGGGGCAACTCCACGCGCAGGAGGCGCACGGCTGACGGCTTGTCGTCGCAATCGCAGCACAGATGATCCAGCTGATAGCCGAGACTGACTTCTGGCTGGGCCAGGTCTTCTCCCATGCAGCAATGCGACGCCCATGCGACGAACTGGGCAGCATCCAGGTCGTCTGAAATATCCAGCGCCAGCGCCCGGAGCGAAAACTCTTCGACGAACGTGAACCGGATCGGCCGCGCAGGAAACTCGAACTCCGGCCGCTTGAGGCACACCACCGGCCCATACCAGGAGAGATCCAACAGATCACTGGACGGGGTGTCACTCGCCCTGATCCGGCCGTCTACCCAGGCAATCAGAGCATCTTGCGAGACGAGCCCGGTATTCCAAAGGCCAAGGGCAATGCGGGTGGCCAACATCTTGGGCCCTTTCAATCCACAAGCAACTGGCAACTGCCGGCGAACATTTTTCCGGCGATCACCTCACACCAGTTGCACGCTTGTTGAGCCCCCGGAATGACGGCTTTCGGCATGGCGTACATCAGTGGTCCGCCTTCGCTGCCGAGAGCGCCTTGCCTTCCACGCGCTGGCCAATCTGGCGGCCAGTGGATTCCTCTTCGAGCCAAACCGCAACCTTGCCGGCCGATAGATCCCCCTTGACCAGATAGACCGTGTCCGGCTCCGCAGTGAATTGGATGGTTCCTTCCACTGAAGTCGTTCCGTGAATGATCGCCAGGATCGGCGCAGGGTGGTGCGTCGTGCCGATCACCTCAAGCGTGACAGGCCCGGACGGAAACACATGCGACACCACCACCGGTGACATTTGAAAGCCGCGCCCGAAGTTCTGCGACGCGGTGAGATCCCGGCTGTTGACGACCCGCTGCCCATTGACCGAAGCCACGGAAAAGAAATCAACTTTTGTGACGCGAAATGGCTTGAGCGCCTCCATCGGCTGCTCGGTGTACGTCTTCATCGATTCGCGAACAAACGAGCGGGGCCCTTCATAGCCAGCAGGCAGCAACGAACCAGCAGCACATCCCGCCAGGCAAGCCATCGACATCACGAATGAGAAGAGTGCTGACCGATACGCGATTGGGTGCGGGAGCATGCGTCTTGTGCCTTCACCAGGATCCATGCCAAGTCACCCATTCCGGCCTGGACCCCTCGTTGACGAAGAAATGGGCCAGTGCCTTGAAACAAAGATCAACGTCAAGACACCAAGCCAGCGGATAGTCATCGACTTGTCCGTTGCTGAGGGTGTAGGCGGCCGTATCGCTGCGAGACGGCTGACCGACTGAATGGAATCCTGCATCTCCGTCGTGCCGCAAATACATGAGCCATGCGTTGGACTGGCTGCGCAGCATGGTCATCGACGCACCATCGACCGCAGACAGCCAGAGTTCAAACGTGTCCGATTGATCGAACCGGTCCAGGGCAGAGCCAAATTCCTCGACAGACTCGATATCTTCTGATTGGCCGTTGAACATGACGCGAACAGACATCCTTGCCTCCTCCCCTCGGACGATTGAGGCCCCTCACACCTCCCACCGCGGCGTCGACCTCAACACCTCATCCAGCGTCGTCACCCCCGACGCTACCTTCAGCATCCCCGCCAGCCGCAGCGGCTGCAGGCCCTCGGCCACGCCCAGCGTGCGGATGCGCGCCAGGTCCGGCACCGGGTGCACGGCCGGTTGCAACGCCTCGGTCACCGGTAGCAGCTCGTACAACCCGCAGCGCCCGCGGAAGCCGGTGTTGCGGCAGTCCAGGCAGCCCACCGGCTTGTACGGCTTGAACTCCCCCTCCAGCCGCCAGGGCCGCACGGCAGCCTCCAGCGTGGCAGGCAGCACCTCGGTGTCAGGCTGCTTGCACGCCGGGCACAGCATGCGCACCAGGCGCTGCGCCAGCACGCCGATCACGGTGGCGTTGATCAGGTACGGCGGCACGCCCAGGTCCACCAGCCGCGTGATGGCGCTGGGCGAGTCGTTGGTGTGCAGGGTGGAGAACACCAGGTGGCCGGTGAGGGCGGCCTGCACGGCCATCTCGGCCGTCTCCAGGTCGCGGATTTCACCCACCATGATGATGTCCGGGTCCTGCCGCATCAGGGCCCGCAGGCCCTCGGCAAAACCCAGTTCCAGCGCCGGCTGCACCTGGGTCTGGTTGAAGCTGGGCTCGATCATTTCGATCGGGTCCTCGATCGTGCAGACGTTCACCTCGTCGGTGGCCAGCTTCTTGAGCGTGGCGTACAAGGTGGAGGTCTTGCCGCTGCCGGTGGGGCCGGTCACGAGGATGATGCCGTGTGCCTGCGCCACCAGGCCGCTCCAGCGCTGCACGTCGCGCGGCGCAAAACCCAGCGCCTCGACCGACTTCACCGCGGTGTCGGGGTCGAAGATCCGCATCACGAGCTTTTCGCCAAAGGCGGTGGGCAAGGTGGACAAGCGCATTTCCACCTCGTTGCCCAGGTGGTTGCGCGTCTTGATGCGGCCGTCCAGCGGGCGACGGCGCTCCACCACGTCCATGCGGCCCAGCAGCTTGATGCGCGCGGTCATGGCGCCCATCACCGTGCTGGGCACCTGGTACACCGTGTGCAGCACGCCATCGATGCGAAAGCGGATGGCGCAGTTGTCGCGCCGGGGCTCCAGATGGATGTCGGACGCGCGCTGCTCAAAGGCATAGGTCCACAGCCAGTCGACCAGTTGCACGATGCCCTGGTCGTTGGCATCGAGCTGCTTGTCCTTGCCCAGCTCCACCAATTGCTCAAAGTTGACCGAGGCCGCCACCTCGCCGGTCTTCTGCGCATTGCGCACCGAGCGCGCCAGCGTGTAGAACTCGGTGGTGAAGCGCGCAATGTCCAGCGGGCTCGCGATCATCAGCTTGATCTGCTTGCGCGTGTGCGACTCGATCTCGGCGATCCACTCGGTGGCAAAGGGCTCGCAGGTCACCACCGTGATCTCGGTGGTGCCCACCGTCACCGGCAGGATGTGGCGGCGCTCGGCATAGCTGGCGCTCATCACGTCGCCCACCCGTGCCGGGTCCACCTTGAGCGGGTCGATGCGCATGTACGGCACGCCCGTCTTCTTGGCCAGCCATTGCGTGAGCGCGTCCAGCTCGATGGCCACGCCGCTGCGGGCATGCATGAGCCCGGCCCCGGCCAGGCGCACCAGCGGGTGCAAGGTGCTCTCGCCCGACAGGCGCTGCGCCACCTGCTGGCGGTCTTCGGCGGTGATGTGGCCGTCTTCCACCAGCCAGGTGAGCAGGACGCGGTGGTTGAGCGGGCCGTGGTGCACTGGGCGCTTGAGCGCGGCAGCAGGCCGCGCGGCCACGGGCCGGGCAGCCTGGGCTGCTGCTGTTGCGGCTGTGGCCGCTGCCCCGGCGGCCCCGGGGCCGGCCTGGGATCCGGGAACGGTGGGAGGGGGGGTTTTCATGCGTGGGGATCCGGTGAGTCTTCCGTGGCGGGCAAGGGCTGCAGCAACGCCAGCCACCTGCGCGCCGGCAGGTCGGCGCGGGCAAAACGGGTTTGCAGGGCGGTGGCGCGCCGGGCCAGTTCATCGGGCTCCGGCAGGTCCAGGCCTTTGCAGGCCAGCACGATGGTATTGCCCTCCCGGGTGGGTTTGAGCATGGCCACCCGGCCCACGCCAAAAGCTGCCTGGATTCGTGCCGCACTCACTGCAAACCCGGCGTTGCGCCCGAACAGGTTGACGCTCATCACGCCCTGCGGCGCCAGCAGGTGGTGGCAGGCCCGGTAGAAGGCCTCGTCGTCCAGCACCGGCGCGGCGGCCTCGTGGTCGTAGAGATCCACGCACAGCACGTCGGCCGTGCCGGCGTGGCCCGGGTCGGCCACGTAGTGCGCGGCGTCTTCGTTCAGCACGCGCAGGCGCCGGCCGTCGGGCGGCAGGTGAAACCACAGCCGGCAGGCATCGATGACGCTGGGATTGAGTTCCACCGCGGTGCAGCGCATGCGCAACACGTCGTGGCAAAAGCGCGTGAGGGCCGCGGCGCCCAGGCCCAGCTGCACGGCGTGCCCGCGGGTCACCTCGTCCGGCTCGCGCCACAGCATCCACGCCATCATGCGCTGCACGTACTCCAGCTCCAGCACATCGGGCTTGCTCATTCGCAGGGCCCCTTGCACCCAGGGCGAACCCAGGTGCAGGTAGCGCACGCCGCGGCTTTCGGACAACGTGACCGGCGCCAGCTCGGGGGTGTCGTCGGCCACCTCGGCGACGGTGTCTGCGTCGCTGGATGCGACAGTGTCTTTCTTTTTGCGTGTACCCATGACCCTCATGCCAATCCATGCCCGGCAAACACGTCCCGCCAGGCCGCCAGCTTGCGCTCGAAACTCCAGCTCGCGTTGGCCGGGCTGGTGGAGGGCAGGCGGTGCACAGGCACACCCAATTCCCGGGTCACCCGCATGGCGCGCGCCGATTCGCCGCCATTGTGGGCCACGGCCTGCAGCCCCGGCGCGCGCTGCCGCAGGCTGGGCAGATCGTTCAGCGTGGCGGCCTCGATGGCGCTGTCCAGGCTGCCTTCGCGGCGGCAGCTTGCATACACATCCCAGATGCCCAGCCCACGCTGCAGCACCTGCTCCAGGCGCTGCGGGTAGGGCAAGGCCTGCAGGTCCACGCCCCACAGGGCCGAGAGGATGGGCCAGAAGTGGTTGCGCGGGTGCGCGTAGTAGCGCTGCGCCGCCAGCGAGGCTTCGCTCGGAAAACTGCCCAGCACCACGAGCCGCGTGTGCGGCGCAATCACTGGCGCCAGGCCTTGCAGGGTGGCCTGGATCATGAGCCCGCGCGGCCGCCCGAAGGGCGAATCCCTGAGTGCGCAGCACGAAGGTGCCCCGGCGAGCGCACCAGCCGCGGCAGGGCCGCGCAGGCGTTGGCACTGGTCACGGCCGCCGTGTGCGCCACCGTCCAGCCACGCAGTTGCGCCATCGTCTCGGCGATGCGCGGCAGCTCGGCGGGTTCGTTGCGCGATTGCTGCCCGGCGGCGCGCTGCGCGGCGGTGAGGTACAGCCACTGCGGCGGGATGTCGGGCGCATCGGTTTCCAGCACGAGGGCG
>Ga0307516_10003658_pt1 | contig 19543 bp, 19 predicted proteins | sample 19_EM_MG_FD_203310 | JGI IMG/M metagenome (GOLD analysis project Ga0307516, IMG submission 203310) | Populus trichocarpa ectomycorrhiza microbial communities from riparian zone in the Pacific Northwest, United States - 19_EM | ecosystem: Host-associated > Plants > Roots > Unclassified | place...
GGCATTGTTCGCCCTATGGGGAAACGCTGGACGGTCGGTTATGGAGCCACGAGCCCAACGCCAACAGTGGGATTTCGTAGGGCGAAGCGGTCTACGACGATCTGTACAATATCTCTCCATTCCGTCATCGCACCAAGTCCTTCGAGCGGGTTCAGCAGCGGTTCGGTGAACCAGGGGATTCTCCTCACCAATATCCCCACAAGCCAATGTTTTGCCTATGGGCCCAACGACGTGATACCCAATAACCTCTTTCACAATACGTAGGTGCTCGCCGGTAAGGGGGTGGCTATACATCAACGTGTTCATCGCGGGGAATATGTATGTCGGCGTCGTGGGCGCAAGGGCGCGCAACAGTGATGTCTAAACGTTCTGCCCCTCAGCCGATATATCCGAGGCAGTAGTAAGGGATTGTACCGCAAGGTTATCGCAGGCACCGTGCGCGACCTTGGAGAGTGTATTGGCGGAACACGGGGCGACGAGGACGATGTCTGCCCATCTGCGGAGTTCGATGTGCAGGATTGGATCACCAATCTTATAGTTCGGCTGTAGGGGGGACAGTCATGACATCTGGGATCAACCAAGACTGGCGAATGCGTACATCCCACTCATCTTCATCTACCCAAACATTCGTGCCCGTCTCCTTTATCTTTTCGGCGTTAAAGAATATCAATGAGGGCTTTGTTGCGACAACTTGTATCTTGACGCGATCATACTGCAACGACGGGAGCGTTAGGGACGACCCTCGTTACACGCGTAAAAAGCTTACCGACAGGAGGTCCCGCACGATGAGCGGAGCCTTCACGGAAGCGACAGAACCGGTTGTGATGAGGAGAACGTGAACCGATCCTTCTGCTCGGTTCTGGTCAGCAACGAAACGGGCCATCACTGGCAACGACGATCACCGCCACTTAGACAACACCTCAACCCACCAAAATGTCCTTCTTCAACTCTCTAGGGTACGTTGGCAAACATACGCCTTTTACAACCAGACTAAACGACTGGTCCGCTAACGACTTAGAAGAATGAACCGTGCTCCAGCTCGATCAAAGCGCTCAACCACGCCAACCTCTGCGACGTTTCCATCTGCCTCGGACCAACTCCCTCCCTCTCCCCAACCACAGTCCAATGGAGGGTCTGGTGGGGCTAAGCCACTCTACCTGTGCAGCCCTTTCGTCGACGCAGCCCTGGTGACAGGAAATTTCAAGACGATTGTCATGTTGCCCAAGTACGTCGACGTTATGGAATGGGTCGCTTGTAACGGTCTGTTTTTTGCCTCTTCCCCGTAACAATGCCTCCCGTTCTCAAGCGTCGACCAGTTTTCGACTTTTATCAGAATCTCAACTTGTTCTACGGAGTGATATCTGAGTGTTGCACGCAACAATCGTGTCCCGCAATGTCTGCAGGACCATCGTCAGTGCTCCTCTCTTATTGCCGCATCGGAGATACTGATGAGATATCGTGACATCCCTGCAGGCTCAATTATACCTGGATCAACACAGATCGCAAGCATGTCCAGCTCCCAGCACCGACATACATCGACTATGTGATGACCTGGGTACAAAACCTCCTCAATGACGAGAATGCGTTCCCTACCAAGTCAGGTATGTGCACAGTACCTTCCTCTATCTCCAGGGTCATTTATTGTTGCCCCTGAGGTAGGCCGTGATTTCCCACCGACGTTCCCGTCCACCGCGAAACACGTGTACCGGCAGCTGTTACGGGTCTTCGCTCATATATATCACGCGCACTATACCCAAATTCTCCACCTTCGCTCAGAGCCTCACTTCAACTCGCTCTTCGCCCATTTCCTGGCTTTCGGTAAGGAGTATGAGTTGTTGGATATCAAGGATATCAAGGGGCAGTCAGGCGCTACGGTCGGGATTGGCGCGCTATGGGAGCGCTGGAAGGAGATGGGGATCCTCGACTCTTCCACCAAGCCATAATGTGCGACCGTCAAATAACGACGGGCTTTTTGCATTTGACTTGGTGGATCATTGGATATCAGCACTAATTCTTTGGATTGTCGGCCACACCACAATACCCCGTCACGACTCACGATGTATGAGTCGAATATAACGTCAAATTTGCTTGCCTCGGTTCGTTTAGAGTGTGTTTGTGCTACCGGGAAGTTGGCGCGTAGGGCACCAGCCCACCGTTTACGACATGCCGACCACTTGATCAAAAGTCTTGTAGGGTCTCGGCCGGGTGAAATCCCCAGCACAACCGGTGCTCGTCACTACACTAAAAAAAAAAAAAAAAAGACTTGTAGGGTGCTTGTGTGCTTGCCACGGACTTTGATGTGCCCTGGTATCTGGACACAAACCCCTTGAGGCTCGATTCCGTGGGAGGACTTCATTTTATTCGCCGGCGCTGAGCGCGGATTTTTCATATTTCCCCCACCAACAAATCCACTTTCCGGGCGAACTCATCGCGAGATACTCCCCCTCACACCCTGGCGGTAGCTTTTTCCAAACGATTTTCGATGCTCTTGTATTACAATTCGGCTCGATTTATCGAGCTCGTCCAACGCGGTTGTGTTGGGCAGAATATCCCGCGCCAAAAGAAATCCTGCGTTGGGCTTCCCAGTGCGGCCCGCAGGCTTTGGTCGAATCCATTCCCGGGTGTACGGTATGGCTCAGAATCACTAAACCCCCTTGTGTCTCGACGCGCATCGACGTTCCCCGTTACCCATCGGGGAACAACTAAAGTTACCGACATGGCCCCATAAGGTTCGATCACCGTGCAGTCCTTCCTCACTCGGCGGTCATCCATGCTGATACCAAATCCAACTCAAAGTCGTTTGATCCTTACATTTCGCCACAACGTAGGCGCTACGGTAGACGCAGACCCTGGGCGCAGAAATCTTACGGTGCTGTACTTACGCTGCTATACGTGAGGCATCCACCCGGAAGTGAACCGAAAGTCTACCATGGAGCTTCCAGCAGGAGAGTGGGGGATCAGTAAGCTGACGGGCCAACCGTGCGTAGAAATTCGAGATCCCAGTGCCAAACTTGTTATCCCGGCGAGCGCGACGAGGGAGGAGGCAAAACCCCGCGCTACCCTCAGACACCCGGCCGCCGGGCCCCTCAACCGCAGACCGTACAAGGTGCCAAATCATCCGGGGTGTCCGGGGTTTAGGTATCACGATGTTCAGGGACTCACCCTCCTTACTCCAGATTAACCGCTGGCTTGGGATGTTGCGGCGACTGGGTGGTAAGCAAGACAATTAGTTTGCAGGCGTAAGGGTTGCGGTACAAAGGTAAGTAGCTCGACCAGTCGGGCAACCGACGGACGACCCGCAAACAGTCCCCGCCATGGGGCTGTAAGGCCTCCCTCCTAGTTGGCACCACTCAAAATGGAAGCACCTCAAATTCCTAACGGGCTTGAGAGGCGGAATCGTGTTGTGTGGGAGATTCACAGGAACGCTGGCAGCTGCTGACGTCTGTTGGATCTGGACAGAAGGGGACCGCCCACAGTACAGCCACCCCTCAGGCAAAGACTTGTACCGCCGGGGTATAAATATGATCCTCGAGGCTCAGAAATATTGAATGGTACGCACCTTTTTCGTCCCGCTTCACCATCGTGGCCCGATAGGGAGGGTCGTTGAATGTTTGTTTGGCTGCCCCCGGCTGAGCTCCAGGTAAACCGTGTTAATTGCGGGATTCATGGAATAAAGTTCTGATTGCCGCCCCCCGGGAGGTTCGGGCACTGGAATTCTCCGCTTCTGCCTCAATTCCTCGATGGTCCCCCGAATCCTTGTTCCTTTCCGCTGTGAGTTGACATGCTCCATCTGATGACACCAAACCCTGATAAAGGCGAAGCACAGGCCCACGTCAGGCTCTCGTCAGCACAATATAGATTAGTTACGCATGTTCGCGGTAATCCACAACTACAACGCCTGCGCAACCCTTGAAGGGGTAACATCACAACACAAGTCTCACAGATTGGCAGCACAAGCTGAGTGGGGCAAAGCTACCGTGGGCGTGAACCGTGACGCCATGTCAATCTCCGGAGGCTATTCGTAAGTATAGATAAATATTCGCGGACTTCGAGGAAGGCAAGGAGACCCAACCGCTCCCTCGGGCCGTCAGCGGCGCAAATCTAGGCTACTCGCACCTTCCACAACGGATATGACTATGTCTGGTGTTATGGATTGCCACCCAGCTGGTGACTGTCCGTGAGGTTACGTTTTGTATACACGAGTCTAGACAAACATCTGGGGCGTTTTAAGGGAGCCTCAGGACCCCCCGTTACATCGGGCCGAAGGTATTGACTTTAAACCGCCGACCCGGAATCGCAGCGCTGGCGCCGTTTCACCCGGGACCTGACCAACCATTCAAATTAGGGGTCGGGGAGTACTGCAGCCCCACCTACTTCAACCCAGCCAGGTGTTGGTGTCATCTCGGCGCTTGGGTCTCTTGATCTCGTTGGTCCCCAGGTATTGACGAATGAATCTCGGTCATTAAAACCCTCCTACAACGGGCACACACACACAATACAGTCCCGTAGACAACCACCCATTTACGGTTGGTTCGCTTTCCGGCGTCGGTGTCAACACGTTCACCCCATGGAGTGGCCCATCACTCTTCTTGACAGCTCGATGTCAAGTGTTGTCGATAACGGCGCACGAGGGAAGAGAGCCATCGAATAGTTCAGAACTAAGTCTTGCGTTGGATGGTTTGGAATAATTCACCATGTTTCCTGGCCAACTATAAGCGAACCGTCGGGTCTCGACCCTTAGGCTTAGGCGGACAATTGCCCTTGGTGAAGGCCGCTTTGATCGATCAGATCAGGTAATGAAGATCTCATCGGTAACAACCCCTAAAAAGGAATTGTCAGCCTAAAAAAACCTTTCCCTCCCGCGGTTACGCGCCTCGGATCCAGTTGGTGCCTCTCTTCCCCGCTTCCGAGTCCACCACTGCCCCAGGAGCGCTTGGGGGGATAAGGTCATCGGCAGGCGATTAAGTATGGTGGTTCGTCCCCTTGCGTGTGGGCCTCGCTGCGGTTCGGCGGCTTGGGTTCTTATGCCTGCTGGCGGTTAGGTTGTCCCATCGGAGGCAAGGTCGAACCTTCTGAGAGACCATCTTCGGACCTGACCCGCCGCCGCAGTCATTCATCCCAATACCTGTGTCCCCAGACGCACAATGGTCTAATCTCCTTTGTAACTCAGGGAAACAGGTATACTTGGGATAGACCCCTGCGACGACGTATCAGGAGCTGGCCAGGGACGAACCCACGCAGAAGAGAGGAAGAGAAAATGTGTTCAATCTTCACCGTTGCCTGCCGCATCCGTCGCTCTTAAATACCTCGGCGCTAGTAATCGCGCCATGATGCATGACACCCCAAAATCATAGGCATCATTTACTCCTGAAGAGGATACATGGTCGCCGAGGCTCAAATACAGGCATTACGTCTCATTCCACAACGTTTCTGGGTATTTCCACCTCTCTTCTGGTCGTCCACCCACAGTGCAGCCGGCGGTGAACGATCACCTAGCGGTTCCGTGTATCGCTGGAACCTGGTCTCGTACGGAGAGGACTTAGAAGCCCGCGGGACTAGCCATTTGGAATCGGCGAACGGAGGATGATGGATAGTCACCTCGCTTCTAGAACGCGCTCGGATTTCTCGCGCTGATCGTACGACGTTGCGGCCTGGTCTGGTTTGGCTGCGACCGTGCCTGGACGTCGCGGAGGTTACACGCGGGTTTCTGGAAAGGTAGTCTCGGGCGCCAAGGTGTCACAATTTATCATTCGCCAAGTTAAGTAGTATGGAACAGGGGTCGAAGGCTTCCGGCCATCAAGCTAGCGTGACCTAAAGGCAAGATGCATGGAGCGGGTTAGCCAATTGTGATGGCCCGGACGCATCCTGTCGGGGATTGTAAACGCACGTAATTGCTTGGGAAGATGCCTTTCTTCCCGTTCTCGTCGATGCCTGTACGAGAAATAAGTGTTTGGTAATAGGCGAAGCAGATGTGGCGAGAACGCTGCGAACAAAAGAGGTACGAAGTAAAGGCACCAAACCTGACCCATGGGATATCAGGGGAGAAACGAGCACTGGGTGAAGGGGATCGAGGGGGGAAGGTGCCGAAAGGAGCAAGGTGTGCTCATGTGTGCCACGGCCCCGTAAGAAAATTCCTTCGGGTTTCCCCGACATACTGATGACCGGCGGAACGGGGTAGCAAGAGATGGGGGAATTTATGCGGAAGTCAAAACTTCCGCGGCTTTGCCAGGGGGTGCTGAATGTGCGAGGGAAACACTGACCTTCCCACCATCCATCTCCATAGTTCTGTCCCCCACGGGGTCCAGTAGTCAGCTGAATCATACGGCCCTCCCGAACCCTGATCTCGTCTTCACCTGTCGCCTGGTAATCGTACACTCCGCGAACTACAGGAGGGCACCACGAATTAGGATCAGTGGTGGCGGGCCCAGGTAGAGGCGAGCAATCAAAACAGTCCCCAGCGGGAGGGGAGTGATGAAGATAAATTGACGCACCATACTGGGCACTCGCCCTCGGGGTTCCGTTAGATTCTCCTCCGGACCCAACCTCCTCCACATAAGACGCGGGGACCAGACCTTTTCCACCTGAATTATTCGCCACTTTAACCCACCCAGACCCGTCGTCCTCCTCCAAAACCTTGACCGTTTCTCCTTCGCCAATACTCAACTCATAGGGCGATGTGGCAGTGTACTCAAACACCACACGAGCCTGCGTGAATTCTTGGGGGGGCGATGGTTCCGCACGAGCAAAAGAGGATGGTGTTGGAGTAGATGTGGTCTTCGAACTCGTTCTTCTCGATATGGTGGATACTCTCGATGAGAGTGTCGATCCCCCCGCAACGCGCTTGGACCCAGTACAAGTCGCTGGTACCTGCGGGGCCAAGTTTAGCTCTGCCATCAGGACACGGACCTGGGGCTCACCTTAAGTTCACATTTGGCATGGACCGACACTCCACAAAGTTTACACGTCTTCCCCAGTTTGCTCAGACCCCAGATCGAAGCCTAGGATAAACTCGTTACAAATTCAGGCACGGGGAACAATGGGACGTGTCGTTCTACCTGACAGCAGCCACACGTGGTTGGTATGGAGAAGGAAGCGCTCTTGAACTCGTGCGGCCTTTGTTCCCCCTCATCACCGTTGAGGGCCTCGCTGATAGTTTCCATTTCTGCGAGCAGAATATGTTCCGACGTCGCGTGGGCAGTCAAGTCATGGACGGAATCAATAAAGGTCTGCCAGCATGAGATTAACCTCAGCGCCTGGCCCAGGAAGGCGCATGAAAACGTACGAAGGCAACGTCGTCCGCATTTCCGATGTTTTGGGGCGTAAGTGTCTTCTCCAGTTGATCGACATTTCTCCCTTAGAGGTTATATTAGAACGTGAGGGCGCACTACCACTGGCGTCGCGTACGTTTGGAATCCATCACAGGCTTCAGCTCCCCCAACTTTACCCTACACCTGACGAGCCTGTTCTGTAAGACGACCTTCGGGGCTGGGTCCACGACCACCTCCGGCTAGTCGCGTAGGCTATTAGCATAATAACCAGGAGGTCCGAGACCGATTTCAACATACGGCGTCGTAGTGACCAGGACATGGTTCGAAAGTCCAATCCGGCGGTGCGACAAAGGGACGAACATTGAAATCGATGAAAAGGTTTTGATCCCTCCCTGCACTGACTTCCCCCAGTGCCTGTTCAACTGCTCCGACGCGCTTCTTGAGGGTGTCTAGGTGGCCGGAAGTCAGGGCCTGGGCATGGATTAAAATTTTCACCGCCATATCAATGAGGCCGGTTTGCAATCGTTCTTTAGTGATGATATCAGCACTCGCGGGTGAGGTTTTGGAGGGGTTGGCGCACGGTAGAGCTAACCAAATGTGATCAATGGGGAGTTGGTGTGTATGATGTAGTCGTCACGCACATTCTCCAAGGCTGGTATGTCCATATCGTAGAACTTTACCTTTACCTTGTTTGCAATAGCGGTGGAAATAATGTACGAGCTAGAAGGGGTGGACTTGAGCCACCCGCGACTAATAAGGTGCTAGAGTGGCTCTGACTTTTTGGTGTTTTGCATGTCGACCTGCTGCTGCTCATACTGCTTGGCCACTCGGCCGGAGTGTTTGTCATCGTGCGCCCGGTCCTAAATTAATCAGTGACGACAATGAACCCTGGGCTTCAAGACATACCTGTTTCTGTCTGTATGTCTCAACTTCCAGACATTCATCGTCATACTAAATGCTGTGGGTCAGTTACTTCCTTCCATGCCCGACAGACAACCAGTGTACCAGCTGCTTGCTCTGATCATACGGGGTTAGGGTGCGGGACACATAAGACCATTGATTGTAGTCGCCTTGCCTTGACTCGATCCCCGTAAGCACGATCCCTATCAGAGAGGAGCTTTTGGAACGCTTTCACTTGCTGAGGCGGACGTCAGGTGCGGAGGGAGTGGTTGTGTTGAGCGCGCGTACCTTCTTCTTAGCTTCTTCGTGCCTCTTCTCCACCAATTTGAGTACGTTCACGACCTGAGCGTCTAACCCGTCGGCGAGGTTAATGTGGTCCTGCGCGGATTCAGAGAAGGAGTGGATCAATTGTGTATAGGCGTGACCCAGAGTGCTGTGGTGGGTGAGAACTTGGTTGACCCAAGGACTGGAAGGAGGATAGTGCACCTGCTCTTAACGTCTTCCTCTCCCCAGGCCTTGGTAGGCTCCACTCCTAACACAAGGGTGGGGATCTTCCTGGACTTTTTCTCTACCGCTTTGTTGGCAAGGATTAAAAGCTTGCCCGAGTACTCCCTCTCTAGTGCTATTCTGCTCTGATAAATCTCTCGGACCTACGCGGGGGTAAAAGGCACATGAGACGGGGATGGAACTCGAGGGTAGAAGTAGCATGGGGTTAAATAGGGTACTAACATCACTCAGAAACTCGAGCTGTGCATCGGTTAAGCCGGCGATGCGCTCGACTTGGTCCTAGCGTGAGGTAAGGAGCGGGGACAGTGGGTGGAGGGATGGAGAATGGTGTTCACCGGAAGAGATTTACCGTATGTTTGATCTGTGGTCATGGGGATATCAGACGAAGACGCGATCAAAGTCTACTAATATTCTGCGCGAAACATCTGGTATGTAAAAACAGAATCTAGTGGACGAGGGCGTTCTTTCGTTCCTCTTCCGACTTTGGCCTTGCGAAGACGTGGATGTGGGCCAACCCTCTTACGCTCTGCAACCTCGGCGGGTTGACGAACCAAGCGGTCTCCCACTCGTCCTCCTGCCACTTGCTTCGCACAAACTCATGCACACCCGCGCCAGCACGCTTGACGAGCTCTTCCTCTTCCGGGGTGCCCTCCAATCGATTTACGGTGTAATCCGGTGGTGCGCCCCACTCGGCGAGTGCGGGGAGAAATGCGGGAAGACAGGAGGGCGAAGGCGGGGGGGAGGTCAGACCGGTGAACCCCCACAAACCATCGGTTTCTATGCGCACAGAAATTGCAGACGGGATGATCGCACTATGGAAGATGGGTTGGCGAGTCCAGACGACGCTGTGTTTGACCTCGGGCGGAACTGTGCGAGGGAAATCAGTGGGAGTTTTACGAGCGAAATAAACCATGGGTGCCACCTGAGTATGGCCAGTCGTTCACGATTATGCTGATGAGATGGGGAGGGGTATCAGCTCTAAAGTAGTCGACGGTGGGAACAGGCAGCGAGTCTGGATTATCGAGGACTGAGATCTCGTCGATGCCGCCCCCGTATGGATTCAAAACCGACAGTCTGTCGGGTTGTCCCCACTGAAGGCGGTATTTCAATAGGTAGTTCTCTTTCGAATGGAGTGATTTGAGTGTTAGGGAGGTGAAGTGCGGGTTGGTACGAACCTAACGTGCCCCATTTCTTCTTGATCTCCTCGCTCCAGTCGTTGTACCTCAGCTGAAGCATTTTGTCTCGTTTAAGCAGCCCAAGTTCACTAAATTCGCAGGTCAGAGTGGGGTACTGGGAGCTGCTTCACAACACACCCAGAATTGACAAACGCCTTGAGGCCCTGCCATGTGAACTTTGCCGGGTAATGGTCGAGGAGCTCCTGGCGCGTCGGCAACCCAGTTCCGGCGTTTGTTGTGGTAGGGATCTTGGTTTCGGTGACGGTCATGTGTCGAGATCAACTGACTTCCCACGTTGGATCCCTTCCCGCCCTCTCTGATGTTCGGCTGACGGAAACACGGTGGCGGCGAGCGGGACAAGAAGGGTGGCAATCCAGTTCGGGTCTCGGTTCACTTTTAGCTCTCCTGCTCCGTTGGTGGTCCCTAAACTCGTCTTGGCTCTTCGTCGGTGCAAACATTACTCTCGCCCAATGGGATCCTTAACTTTCCCCCCTCTACTCCACGTCCTGCGCCCTCTCCCCTCTTCCACTCTCTCTGCACCAGCTCGCGCATTGGGTTCTCGTTCGCATTTGTCGGTATCATACCACTGGCTCATAACCGAGGGCTTGGTGGATTTTGCCTTCAGACCAAATCGCCGCCGTAGCTTCTCAGTTATTATAATTGAAACCGGGTATTGCGACCTCTTCGTATTCCATCGCTGATACCTACTGCTACCCAGGGTGGAATGACCAATAGGGTGGATGGCAAATTTACCTATGGAAAATTAGCCATCAGGAAAAGGTCGAACTGCTTTTCCCCGCGATTACCCCCCCCCCCATTTGGGCGGTTAGGGCGGAGACCTGGCTTTCGCAAGTGCATCTCTGTGCATTTTGTAACCAGGGCTTTCTCTGACGGCTTTGGTGTGTTGTTGCACCAGCCCACGGTTCTGGTGCTTCAGGTACCTCATAGTGCATCTCCAGCTCACGCACTGGCGACCAATTCACTCGAATGTACCTGGCCCTGACCGGCACGCTACTGAACCAGTGCTGCTGGTCGAGCACACATTCACTTGGAGTTCAAACCAAATACTGCTATAATTTCACTGCACCGCAAGCCGGACAACTACTCGGGAGGCAAAGGAGAACGCCGATATCTACATGAACCAGGTAGCCTGCTCCCGCGGACTAGTGGTATACCGTGCTGCTCCGTTTATTGTTCTCGACGAGAGATTCGATTGTATTGCCGTTTGTTCCGTCTTCCTTCGAGAGACCACCGTGTGTGAGTGGAACGGTAGTCACTGCGCTGCGGCTGAAAACGCGCTTCTTCGTGCGCGTTATCTTCATGCGTGATTTACATTGGGGGTCCGGACAACTAAGCGGGTTGTTCGCGTTAGGCAAGACCAACAAGGTCGACGTCCACCATCGACAAATCGACGACTACTCACGTAATTACTCCATCGGTGGACATCCAGTCGTTCGGGTGCGTCGTCCTCTGTTTTGCAGCAAGGAGTGGCAGCAAGGCGCCTGATAATAAAGGCGCTGACGGTCAGATGCAAACTTGAACCAAAGCCTTCGCGCCCGTACCTAGAGAGTAAATCGAGATCCCTTGGCCGGGGGGTAGTTTGAGCATCTCCCCTTCGAGGAGAAAATAGTCTCCATCCTTCGCGCCGCAGAAGATCCTTTCGTTCGGTGGGCAGATGATTTCCACCTTGAGGTCGTACAGTTCGAAGGTGTCATCTCCCTCCAGGGCGCAGGTATTGGTAGGATTGGGGCGAGCCATGATAGCGGCGGTGGCAGCTGTTCAAACCGACAGGACACCGGGTATTTATGCGCCGGAGAAATTTATTGTCAAGTCCGAAGCGCCCAGCAGGGCCACGCCAAGACCAATGAGAGTAGCTCCCGTCTCTTCCGTAAAAAAAAAATTCAAGTGTTTCCATATGGGTGATGGTCGTTTGAACTTTCTAAACCTTGAATATCCTAGCTGCAAGATGGAACTGTCAGGACCCCGGCCGTTGTCTGGGGCTCGAAACAATACAATTCGCAGTGACTGGGACCCGTTATCATTTTGTAAACTGTTCTACCTTGGCCACGGCGGAAAGTCAAAACCCCGACATGGAAACGCCCTCCCTTCCGACGGAAAAATGCTTCACATCAGAATGAAACTCCATGCGATTGTGTTGTGTGTCGTCGATGCGCTTCCTTCACTCCGGATTCCAAGCAACCCCGCTGATCAACATATGGAAGCGGCGCACCGAGTCCTCCTTCTCTAAATCCGGTGGATACAGGGCAAGCAGGGGTAAGCCGGCGAGAGGAGAGGTATTCGGCCGCAGTCCCACGCTTCCACGCACTTGGAACTGGCTGCCAGGCGTCAGGGAAACCTTGCCAGCAAGGTAATCCCACCGCCCCGACGTCCATATGTCACGGAGATCCCAAGAAAATGTATTGCGCAATCGCAGCGGGGTCATGTTGGCCGCCATTCGCAAGTCCTCCTAAAAAACGTGGTACCTAAGGCTTAGGCCACGAGGATTTTGCTGTAGTTCCCTCGTACGTCGTGCTCGCACTCACGTTAACCACAACGGTGATCTCCTCTGGCTTATGTTTCAGCTCTTGAATGTACAAATCAAACCGTCGAGGCGGCGCGGAGAGGAACATCACCAGCAGACCTCCACCTCGTCACTCGTGTAAATCCGTTCTGCGGCATCAACGAGGAAGTTCACTGGCAGCGTTGTTTTCTATATACATTCAAATTAGTTCTCTGGAGCGCAAATGCCATGTCGGTCCGTCGGAAGCATACCAAACGGGTATCAAGCTTAGCGATGGTCCCAGTATTCTCGCAAGCGGCTCGGGCACCTTGGGCCTTGATTTTGTCGCCTCGATTTTCGCAATTCTGGTGAGCGAGTCCGTTGATACGGCTGTCTCATACTTCAAGCTTCAAGCCTCAGGCCTCAGGCTTCGCCGGTCGCCACTCATCGAAACCAGATTTTCTTCAGCGATCAAATTTACTTGCTCCCCCTTTCGAGGTTGAACTTCTGAGAACCTTAACCTATTTGAGATAGGGCTCACAAGCAACCGGCGGGAAGGGGGGAGCATGCGAGCCTGCAGGTCATCTTGGGACCCCTCCAGATCGCCTGTCTGTTGTGTTAGCCCCACATACAATGGCATGTAGATTACCGCAGCAGCAGACAGGCAAAACGTCGGAGTGGACATTGGCCACAACTTGGGGGTTAGGTCTGCCTGCAATGTGATGCATCATGGAGCCGAAAATCGCGCTCGCGGCAACAGGGCTGCGCCGCGGGTAGGCGGAGCCGTTCTTGGGTTTGAGAAATGTCGACGTGATTGACCAGACGACGGCCAAAATTAAACACCCAATCCGTTCTTGCATATGGAGTTTCCTGGGGGCAGACGTCAGCGGATGTCCGGAGACTTGCAACTCCTTCAAAGTTGGTGCAAACCGAATGTGAACGCGAGTAGGGGCTCGAACGAAAGGAAAATAGTGGTGATCCGGCAAGCGGAACGTGTAACATTACGGCCAGCGGCGCCGTGGCTGGTATTTCTCTAGTACGATCCGTCCCCATGCGTGCAGTACACCCTGAGCGATGTTCGGGACTGGGTGGTGATGCGTGAATATGGTTCTCCGTCTCCAAGATCGAGGTCAAACACGACAGACCGTAGCGAGAGATGACGGCACAGTGAGGCCACCGGTCACCACTTTGGTCTCATACTCGCATTCTTTTTCGCGTGCTGTCCCCTACCATTCGCCCCCCGAACTTCCTGCATCTGCTTGAATTTCTTCTTTGCATAACTCTTCGCCTCCGAATCATGTAGAAGCTCTTCGACAAACGTACGTTTGCGCTCTGCGCGCGTGAGGTCGCCCCGTGATGGTTCACCGAACGGCGTTTTTGTTGGGAGGACAGTCCCAATCTATTCCGGGAGTGGAATAAGTCAGCGCATTTATTCGGCTGCACAGTCCTGTTACCCACCGCAAAGTATTTCGGCAATCCTTTGATCCCCTTGCCTTCCCCCTCGTCCTTTCGATAGAACCGTTTCGGGTCAAGCTGGTTGCGTAACCTCAGAGCCTCGTATTCACGATACAAGCGGGGAAGATCGGCTTCGGGTGGAGCAGGAAGGTCAAACCAATCCTTTCCGGCTGTCTTTGTTTTCAACTGCAGTCCAGAGGGTTAACTGATGTCGGTCCCATCGAAGGGAAACCGTACGGATTTCTTCTCTTTCTTAGTGAGAACTCTTCCAGACGTACCAACCTCTGGTGGTGGGGGTGGTGGGGCGGGAACGTACTGTTGGGAAGTCGTCTCCGTTGACGTCGATGCTAAGCTTTCGACTTTCTCGACCTCAGCGTCCCGAATAAGAGTCGCTTTGTCATCCTTGGTGGCTTCAAAAGTGAAGTAAGGCTCGGGCAGTTTTCCTGGGTTCAATTTTGGCAGATCCCTAAAAGATGGGTTTGTCATGGTGGATTTTACGGTCGTGCGAGACCTTACTTGTACTTTGAAGTGAGAATGGAAACTTCCTCCTCCTGGTTTGCAAAAGAGTCCGTCGCTGATTCCTCCGAGAACCGTTGACGCATGTTCTCAAGGTAAACCAACAAATCATCTCTTGATAACGAAGGGTTTCCCTTGGTTCCCGCTTTAGGGTTTACACCGGACGCAGGTCCCGGGCCTGAGCCAGAGCAAGAGTCTGAAATGGAATCCGAATCCGAGTCTGAGCCCCGGTCCGAGCCAGAATCTGAGGACCCAAATGAAGATCTGGAGTTGGTCGGGTTTTCGAGGTCGCCAAGATTTAGGGCGTCGCTGCCCATCGCCTTCTGCTTGGCTTTCGCTTTGAGGGAGGTAGGCGAAGGCATTTTGAGCGAACGAAAGTTCGGAAACTTCCGCCCACCTCACCGCACCTTCGATCATGCAGCAAGCTTGCATTCAAAGCATTCGCAGGTCGACGCATAAACTACCCTATCCTCTTCTCACCTCTCGGTTTAACCACACTACCACGACAACTAGCGCGTCTGCCACACCCCCCTCCCCAGAGTCCCACGAACCTCGTCGAACCCACTTCGGCTTCAGGACAGTTGCCGAGGAAGACAAGGAACACCTGGTTCGGAGCGTGTTCAGCTCTGTCGCCTCGAAGTATGACCTGATGAATGACGCCATGTCGATGGGCGTACACCGATTGTGGAAAGACGATTTTGTTTCACTGTTGAAGCCTGGTTCCAAGGGTCACATCAAATGTCTGGACGTCGCTGGGGGCACCGGTGATATCGCCTTGCGGATATTAGACTACGCTCGGGAGAAGTACGCCGATAGAGAAACGACTGTGGACATTGCAGACATCAACCCTGAGATGCTCAAGGAAGGTTATACACGGTTCAAGAAGTCGATGTACCACAACAGTATGCGCTCCTCCTAACTTTCCAGTTTGCCCCAGCTGAGTCATTGTTCCCAGCCCAACAGGTGTCATTTACAGAAGCAAACGCGCAGGACATGTCCCACATACCCTCAAACGCGTACGATCTGTACACCATCGCGTTTGGTATCAGGAATTGCACGTCCATACCTGCAGTACTGAAGGAGGCCTACCGCGTCCTCAAACCTGGAGGGACGTTCGCGTGCCTCGAGTTCAGCAAGATGACGAATCCCGTACTGAATTCGTGAGGGGTCTTCCGTCATCCGAACGGTCACGGCGGACTGGCTTACCAGATTTACAGTGTGTATGATCAATACTCGTTCTCGGTCATCCCAATGCTGGGGACGATACTTGCGGGAGACCGGGAGTCGTACCAGTACCTGGTTGAGTCGATTCGCCGGTTCCCCGTTCAGCCAGAGTTCGCCAAAATGATCTCCGATGCTGGGTTTGCGACTGGAACGATGCGTGAAGGCAGGGGTGGTGCGTGGATGGACCTTTGGGGAGGGATCGCGACAATCCACACCGGGGTCAGGTTAGAGTAGAGATGGGGGACCTCTAGTATAATTCGAAATAATGGCCCATTGAAGGTTATTTCCTCCACCACAGACGCGTCCGCGTGGGGTTGGGCGGGGCGATCCCATCAGCGCTTCAGCGGCCACTCAGTCACACCTCGAGACCACAGCATCGAGTCCCCTCTCTCTCTCCCACACCACCACCACCGTTTACCTTAGATTGTTATCCGATTTCACGAAATGGCCGCAAATAACCCAACCGTCTATCCGATGCCTCCCTCAAACGCCGACCTCCCTACTACCTGGGCCTTCTTGGAAGAGGGGGTCGACCACATCATGACCAAACTCCAGACCGGGGTGTCCTATTCCAAGTACATGGCACTCTACACCGTCTCCTACAACTACTGCACTTCCTCCAAGATGCACGGGGGAGGGGAGACCCTTGGAATGGCAGGGCGGAGTAAGTTCCTCCCAATCCACGCGTCTGCCACGCACCTCTCCATTTTTCCCCCTCGCTCCTCCGTCCGACGTGATTGACTGACGATGTGCGTGCGGGGAAAATAGCGGGCGCAAATCTCATGGGATCTGATCTGTACAACAACCTCATCCGTTTCCTTGTAACCCACTTAAGGACGCTCAAAGATGTCAGTTCCCCTCAGCGATAACCGAGGAGACAGGTTTTAACGATCCTTTTGACCCTATTCAGGCGTCAGAATCTCTCCAGGATGAAGCACTGTTACAGTACTACGCCAGGGAGTGGGATCGGTACACGACGGGTGCCAATTATATCAACAGATTGTTCACTTATCTCAACCGACACTGGGTAAAGCGAGAAAGGGATGAGGGTAGGAAGGGTGTCTATCCCGTCTACACAGTACGTCCGCCCTCACCCCCTATGTTCTTCCACAATCCGTAGTGGAACCCGTGTTGATCACGCGATCCCCTTCCTCTCCCTCGCACGGCGCCACAACCGCAGTTGTCTTTGGTGCAATGGAAAAACAACTTCTTCATCCATATCCAAAACAAAAACTCCAAGCTGGCTGGGGCCATCCTCCGACTCATTGAGCGCCAGAGAAACGGCCAAGAGATCGACCAGGGACTCGTCAAGAAAGTCGTAGACTCTTTCGTATCTCTCGGCCTCGACGAGGCTGACATCAACAAAGCTCACTTGGACGTGTACAAAGAACATTTCGAGATCCCCTTCCTGGAAGCCACTGAAAAGTACTACAAGCTCGAGTCGGAGGCCTTCCTCGCCGAAAACAGTATCTCCGATTACCTCAAAAAGGCCGAAGAGCGGTTGAGGGAGGAGGAAGACCGCGTGGAGAGGTACCTCAACACGAACACGAGGAAGCCGCTCATCAGCAAATGCGAGCATGTGTTGATCAGGGAGCATTCTAGGTTGATGCACGAAAGCTTCCAGAGTTTACTTGACTACGACAAGGACGAGGACCTCCAGAGAATGTATGCGCTCCTTGCGAGGATTCCCGATGGTCTCGAGCCGTTGAGGAACAAGTTCGAGGAACACGTGAAGAAGGCTGGTTTGGCCGCCGTCGCGAGGCTCGTTGGGGAGGGCGGCGCAGCGGCGGAGGTTGATCCAAAGGCTTACGTTGACGCATTGCTCGAGGTCCACCGTAAGAGCTCCGAGACGGTCAAGAGGAGCTTCAAGGGCGAGGCCGGTTTCGTCGCTAGTCTCGACAAGGCATGCAGAGACTTTGTCAACAAGAACGCCGCTACTGGTACATCTAGCACCAAATCCCCTGAATTGTTGGCCAAACATGCAGACGCTTTGCTGAGGAAGAACAACAAGATGGCTGAAGAGGAAGATCTCGAGAGTGCCTTGAACCGGGTGGTATGTATCTTCCCTGGCTAGTTCCGCATTTAAATGATCTGACCTCCTGCTTAGATGGTATTATTCAAGTATCTTGAGGATAAGGACGTCTTCCAAACCTTCTATACCACTAAACTCTCCAAGCGCCTCATTCACGGTGTGTCAGCATCCGACGAGGCCGAGGCGAGTATGATCTCGAAGTTGAAGGAGGCGTGTGGTTTCGAATACACCAACAAACTCCAACGCATGTTCACAGGTATGCAGTGAGAGCAAGTATCGGTGCTTTTTCGTTAACGTTTTCGATTGCCTGCCCTAGACATGAGCCTGAGCAAAGACTTGACCGACCAGTTCAAGGAGCGGATGGCCCAGAACCACGATGACATGGACATCAATTTCAGCATCATGGTCCTTGGAACCAACTTCTGGCCGCTCAATGCCCCGAACAATGAATTCAACATTCCCGCGGACATCTTACCTGTTTACAATCGTTTCTCCCAATATTACCAGACGAAGCATTCCGGAAGGAAGCTTACGTGGTTGTGGAACTATTCCAAGAACGAGCTCAGGACGAACTACCTCAACCAGAAGTACATCTTAATGACCAGCTCCTACCAAATGGCCGTGTTGCTCCAGTACAACGATAACGACACCTTGTCCTTGGACGAGCTCGCGACCGCTACAGCGATCAGCAAGGATGTGTTGACTCAGGTACTTGCGATCCTGGTCAAGGCCAAGATCCTGATCAACGAGGAGAAGGACCAATACGACTTGAATCCCAGTAAGCCTTTCCCCTTCCCACTTCGATGACCACACGATTGAGTTGGGGGTCGTAGATTTCAAGTCAAAGAAGATCCGTGTCAATTTGAACTTGCCTATCAAGGCTGAGGTCAAAGCCGAGTCAGCGGACGTTTTGAAGACCGTTGACGAGGACAGGAAATATGTCATCCAGGCTACAATTGTTCGGTACGCCCCCTGGAGGATGCTACACAGCCGGTGCCCATTTCTGACCACCCACCACTGGAACAGTATCATGAAGGCTCGCAAGACGATGAAGAACCAGGCATTGATCCAAGAGGTCATTTCACAGATCTCGCAACGGTTTGCGCCCAAGATCCCAGACATCAAAAAGGTTTGTGACATCCACACCACCCGTCGTGGCTCGGTCCTGACAGGGGTTACAGGCCATTGATACCCTGCTGGAGAAGGAGTATATTGAGCGAGTCGAGGGTACCCGCGACACCTTCAACTACGTCGCATAAATTCGACGCCCCATCTCCCCATTTGCAAGGGGATCTTGTCTCAAGCCCTCCGGCTTCCCTTTCATACTCACTATGGGTGGCGGGGTTGAGGCGATCTCTCTTGGGTCATGCACGGATATCGATATCTTGTAGCGTATTAAGTAATCGTCTTTGTTTTTCATCGTCTTTCTCCCCGCGGTCCCCCCTGCTCATTAGAATGCACCTGTATATTCGACGCACTCGAGATAAACGAGACAGCGGCTCTGGACCTCGAGAGATGCGTTTTCCCATAATTCCGGTGAGGGCGGGATCTTGGTGCGGTAACTCCCTCTCATCCCATAGCCTGGTTGACATGATGGAGAAGTCGACCTCGAGAACGGTGTGTATTATTCGTTGGATAGAACTCACGAACATCGTCTAGTCGATGTCTTGGGCTCTGCGCTCTGGCGAAGGTTTCCACCCCTCCCCTCTTCGGGATTGATGGCGGGGGGTCCACTTCCACCAGGTTGACCGACTGGGTACCTGGGGTTTGTTGGTGGGAGCGGCTCACGGATTTGGGCAACGCGTACAGTTTTGGGGGGAGCGTGACATGTTCTCTTTGGCACGTGATCGTTGATGAACTTGCGAGACAGCCTCCTCGATGCCCTCAAATCCCTTCCCGGAACGCGAGAGTTCCATATACATACCCTCGTCTCCGCGCCGTCGAAAACTCGGGAGCTCTTTCCGTA
>Ga0307516_10003659_pt1 | contig 19539 bp, 23 predicted proteins | sample 19_EM_MG_FD_203310 | JGI IMG/M metagenome (GOLD analysis project Ga0307516, IMG submission 203310) | Populus trichocarpa ectomycorrhiza microbial communities from riparian zone in the Pacific Northwest, United States - 19_EM | ecosystem: Host-associated > Plants > Roots > Unclassified | place...
GATTCGAAGTTTGCTCGGTGAGCTCGGCTATAAGCTGAAAGCTATCCCGATTTGCGGTGATAATCAGGGGTCCATATTCATGGCATCCAACCCTGTAACGGAGCCTCGCTCCAAGCACATCGACATCTGCTACCACGGAATCCGCGAGTCAGTCGTGAAAGGTAACGTGGAACTATTCTTTATTGATGGTGCTGAGAATCCCGCCGATCTGCTCACCAAGAACTTACCACGCGAGAAATTCGCGAAGTTCAGAGCTCAACTAGGCTTACAGTTTCCCTCTGGCAGCATCTAGCGCCTTATTCGCTGAAGTGCTCTACGTGCAGCACAGCGAGGGGGAGTGTTGAAGTCACACGTGCACCCGGCGTAAACCGTCGACGAAGTGCGCACAAGACTGCGACCCATATTAGTGTAGACTTAGTAATAGTCCTCTTTAGAGTAGATGTTACATGTCACACATCACGCGTCACAGTCATGCATCACAATGTTTGTTGTATATAAACAGCGTTCATCGCTTATATAATATAACAGCTCTTGACCAGCTACCGCTATCATCTCAGCTTGTACCCTCCACACAACAGGTGAGCAGGAGTAGCAGTTCCTCTACGTACATAGGTATTGCTTCAACAGTACCAAACCTGTTTGGTGTGTGACAGCGAGCATAGTCGTAACTCGACCCGCAGCTCACCCCGTCATCTCGCACCTGACTCAATCACTCACTCACTCGCGCCAGAATACAGCCACAATAAGACTCGCAGTCCACCCGATCACATCGTGTCCAACCCACGTGCTCATGCCAGTGCATCCGTGGCTGCTGTGCACCCAGTCACTCGCACAGGCATAGTCGCGACTCAACCCGCTCGCTCACTTGGTCTAAGCCAAGAGCCCACACATGATCCACCCAATCACATTGTGTCCAACCCGCGCGCTCGTGCATGTGCATCCATGGCTGCTGTGCGCCCAATCACTCGCACGGGCGTGGTCACGATTCAACCCACTCGCTCGCTCAGTCAGATCCAGGACCCCACTTGTGCACCACCCAGGGTACTCGCACGTGTTCGCCTCTCGCTCACCCGTCGAAGTGTATCCGTGGCTGCAGCATGCCCGATCACTCACGACTCAACTCGCAATCCACCTGGTCGCATCACATCCAACTTGGCCTCTTGCGCGGGTGTCTCTTGTGGCTGCAGTGCACCCAATTGTTCACCCAAGCACAAGTAGGACCAGACTCGATCACCCTCACTCGCTCGCATGCAAACGCAACCACCCACGACCCTGTTAAGCTGTTCTGGTCCTCCCTCTTTTGTACGCTTCACGTCATGGGTACGTCTTCACGCCCATCTCCCTTGTTAGAGTTTCCCGCTTCTTTATGTTGTTTGTTGGTGCTCGGGTGCCTGTTACTTGGTTGTGGACCCTTTTCGTTACATTAAATAGCGCCAGAGTGCGCACCACTTTCCCTTATTTAGACTAGAGTTACCGCTTAAACGCGCTTGGAGCGCTACAGTGTTTCCTGTCCCTTATGTTTCGTACATTGGTCCTAGGGCCACATATACCTTACCTTAGAGGAATACAACATTCTTTTTCCCCCTCACAGAAAAGTTAGAGTCTTAGCTTCTACCTGAGGTTTCCATTCGTTCAAGAGTCTTGCCATCACGTTTTATCGTATTTGTTGGGTTCGTCGTATTGATTCGTGCTCCTCTGTGTGTCTCTCGCTCTCGAATAAGTCTCCCCTCTGCTCTCTAGGGAACTCTCTAGGCTTCCGACTAGCGTGTGCTTCGCACTCCCTCTTCTGCTCTCTTTTTCCACTGTGCTGCTCTTTACACTCTATTCCTTGCTTGTCTGAGTGCTCCGCGCACTCTACCCCAGCTTCCAACTCTATTAGCTTGAGCCAGACCCGGTTCCCTTGGGCGGACCTATTTTGCACCCTTCCAGAACTTACCCTCTACAGCGCGTGAATGCAGCAGCACCTATGAGCAAAATGTAGGGAGCAGTCAACTGAGGTGAGTTGGAGTTGGAGGGCAGAAATGAGTCCTTAGGTGGTGGAGCCATGGAGGCAGACGCAGAGGCGGACTCGACAGAAGGAGGTACTGGGGATGCGGGCATTAGCAGTGTGCCTTTACGGAATTCAATGTGACCCAAAACCCAGTCAATCAATGGATTGTAGTGGGTGAGCCAGCTATGTCCGAGGACCAGCACGCAGGAGGAATCCAGTGGAGTTACATAGAATGTTTCGGAGTTGACTTCACCTGTGGAGAACTGAATGTCAAGTTTAATGGCTTTGGTAATGAAGGTGTTCGTAGAACCATCTAGGAGGCGGAGTTCAAGCGGAGTGATTGCGTAGGTTTCAAGAGAGTGTTTATTAACAAATTTGCTATCTATGAAATAGTGGCTAGAGCCAGAGTCAACGAGAGTGGAAACAGGAGGAATAGTGACAGGGGACATAATGGAAATGGAAGGCATAAGGGAGTTGGGACTGGAGAGAGTGAACACGTTGAGGCATAACTCCGTAGGTGCACAGTCGGAGTCAATGCAACCCCCAGATTGTGCGGAGTTCTGGGAGCTGCTCGCTCTTCCTTGGTCAACTTGCCATCTTTTCCAAGATGGGCGAGGGTTTTGGAGGAGGCAGGCTTGCACCAGAGGAGCTCTTTGCCTTGTCGGAGCTCTTGTTCTTGTTGTCCTTCTCCTTGGTTTTACCCTTGGAGTTGGACGAGGTGGAGGAGTTGCCTTTGGAGGCAGAGTTGGACGAGGAGGAAGTGGAGGACTTGGTTTGGCATGCAACTTCAGATTTGCGCTCCCAGTACCTGGCGTTGATGGTCTGCACGAGAGTGTAGTAACCATCAAGGGTGTGGGGCTTGCCAACATGGGAAATTTCGTCCTTGATGCGGTCAGGGAGACCACTGTAGAAGATGTGGTGGAGGGTGCCATCACAGTAGCTGCGGACTTGGCCAGCGAGGCGGTTGAACTCTACCATGTACTTGTTTATCTTTTGTCCTTCTTTCATGGACAGGTTGTCCAACTGATGTTCGGCATCTCCAACAGGGTCATGCAGGCCAAAGTTGGACTTCAGTTTGGAGACAAACTGGGCGTAGTTGTCCATCCATAGTGGATGGGTGCAGGGATTGGCAGAGTTGAGTAGGTCCGGTTTGAACCACTCGAGGGCCATGCCCTTTAGGTAAGACTGCACAAAGGTGACCCTTGTGCAGTTGGAGGCGAAAGCCTTGGGATGGTCCTGGAAGTTCAGTTCGCACTGAACAAGGAAAGTGTGGAGTTTGCATGGATCAGTCCCATCGAAAGTGTCAGGTTTGCAGACTTTGGTGCGACCAGAAGAGGAGTTGCGGTCGGCAGATGCCATAGCAACTTTGGTCAGTGCCTGGACCACCTGTGCAAATAGGAGCAAGGGGTCTGGGGTCGGAGTTGAAGCGGAAGGGATAGGGGAGTCTAGTAGCGGAATATCTGGTGGGTTGGGAGAAGGCGGGTTGCTATCTCCACCGCCACCACCATTGCCACCAGGGTAGCCGTCGCCATAGATGTCCAAGGCGTTGTCAAAACGACACGTGAAGTAAACTCCAGACTTGTTGGGATGGCGCAGAGCAGGGGTTGGAGTAGTGGGATCAGGGGTGGGAGCCCCAGGCAGAGTGTTTCTGTTAGAGAAGGAGAGAAATTCCCCTTCTTCGGCTAGATCATTTCTGGAGGTTGAAGGCACATTCAGCGCCTCCTGGCACTCTTCGAGCGCACAAGACTGAGCATGAGTTGTGATTATTGAGCAACTAGTCATGGTTGGGAGTAATTAGCAGGTGTGCAAGAGTGAGTTCAAATATACTGTCAGAACCAGTTCCTCCAACAAACTCTGACACGAGTGGAGATAAGTCCAAAGGGTTGTTGACAACAGGCGGAGAGGTTTGAGGACTTTGGCTTCAGTGTATGTGCTGCGCCCTTGCAATACCTGCATCCTCGTATTTTGGAGGACTAAGGGACAGAGTGACAGAGGTCCGATGAAGGTCGGAGTTGCCAGAAGGCAGAGGAGACAGAGGAGGATGGAGGGGAGTTCGCAAGAAGTATTCAAGATGATATTCGAACTGAGGGACAATCCCCTCAGCGTGCGGAGTACTTATACTTTACATCGGATATGTATAGTAACTGAGAAGTGGAGGAGAGACACAGCGGAGATGTAGCTAAGAGTCTGTGGAGACATAGCTAAGAGTCTGCAGAGATGTAGCTAAGAGTCTGCGGATGACAAATGGATGAGTAACATACACAGAATGGAGATCAGTGATAAGTGTAACGGATCAAAAGGTTAACGGGACACAGCTATGAGTAATCATATCTAATCTAAAACAGGAACAAGGGAAACAGGAACAGAAGCGGAACAGAAGCATACAATAACCAGAGGCGTAAGCACGGAACTATTTACTAAAAGGAGACGGAGCATCAATTGTCGGAGCAGAGATGGATACGTAGCATCAGAGGTGTCCAATCACAATCGGACTTGAGTCTACAACAGACTAGAAGCCTTGCGGAGTCACAAGGTGTCACATGGTCGTGACACAGCTCCACTACTGCCCCACAACCACTCCCAGTAGCCCTTCTCTGTGTGTGGTTTGTCATCCATTGGATACATGGTGTGTATATGATCTCTTATCATCAATGCTTTCTGGACAGTGGTACTCATACTTCGGCTTGCCATTGCATGGATCCACCCGTTTGCACCATTATTCATGTTCTGCTTTTTTCTCACCTTTGTTGTTCTATCATCATTGCCTGACTTTTCACCACTCATTGCCTGCAGTGTCCTAGCTTTTCACTTGTTGCCATTGATGACTGCATTGCCACCTGTACACAGTTGCATCACCATTGGCTACTGCATCATTGCTGTCCAGTGTGCTTGCCCCTGCTGTAGTTGTCACTACAAGTTAGTAGCCTGTTGCTAGGTATGTTTGTAAACTATAATGTACCTTTCTGTCCTGATGACTTCAGTCTTTGAACAGATTGTGAATGAGGCAGTTTGTTGGGTCCGGGTGGTTGACGTGCTGTAGATCTTATCTCCTTCTGTGTCGTACATAGCTCCATTTCAAGTGCAGTGACCTCATTGACAATGGTGTTGTGCTCTAGTTTTGACTTTCCTTTTGTCCTAGCAGGCGACCAAGTAGATGGTTGAGGTAAGTCTAGTAACCCATGGTGCTTCCCTTTATTCTGTGGTTGAGTGGTTGGTGCCATGAGCTGAGGTGTTCATAGTATCAAGTAAAATGAGAGAGAGACAACACTGCCAAACTTTGAAGTCTCAACTCATTGCCACAACATCATTTTACCACAGACAAGTGTCACAAGCTGACTCAAGGTATGCTGCCACAACTACTACAAATGATACTCATCCTCATTGTGACAAACTTTGTAAATCTAATGTCAATGGAATTACTGTAGAGGAACTTGGGCATATCCAGACTTCAGAATCAGTGTAGCATTAGTACTACAATGGCCACAAGGCTTTCCACACAATCATACCAACCATGAAGATATTACTGCACTGACCCAGTCAACTCTGACTGTCAAAAGGGCTTTATATCCTCAGCAGGATTGGCTCGTCATTGTAGTGCTGTACATAAGCATCACTACATACCATCTTGTCCTCAACAACATCAACAACCAAATGCAAGTTGCAGTGAGGGAGAAGATGAAAATGATGAGCCTCAAGGAGCATATTATATCAAGCATCCAGTTCTAGATGGTGGGTACTAGATTTATTCTTTCTGGGTTATCATTGTTTTGGTCCACTTACTACTAGTACATTCCACTATTGATACTAGGCACACCAGTTGATTCAAATGGTGGTGATCTTCCAGAGGATGTTTCAGCTCCCCAACCTAATCCTCAACATAGAAGTCCATGGCATCCCTTTGAAAGCTGAGCTCACTTTGAGCTGGCTGATTTTATTTTCCATCAGAATGAGATGCCAGATGCCCAGATAGATGAACTGATGCATATTTGGGCCAGTATGCCAGGCCATCATGATGGCACACCCCCATTTTCCAATCATGAGCATTTATATAACTCAATTGATGCTATTTCAGAGGGAGATGCCCCATGGACTTCTCTTTCCATGGAATCAGCTGAGGCTGGCACACTACCAGCAGATGATTCAAGTGTACCAAGCTGGAAGAGAGCAACATATGAGGTGGTCTTTCATGATCCTCAAATATCCAATCCTGACTTCAAGAGTCACATTGACTACTCCCCATGATTAGTGTTTGGGGAACAGGGCCAATGTGTAAGTAAATCATATATTGTTTTTATGCTCTTAATTGAAACTGATTTAAATGGATACCTAAAGAATGAACTTTCTGATGACCCTGACAATCATGGAGCAATGTTTGTTCCCATTATTTTGGGTAATGACAAAACTACAGTTTCAATTGCAACTGGAAACAATGAATATTACCCAATTTATATTTCCATGGGGAATGTGCACAATGGAATGAGATGTGCACATGGTGAAGCTGTAAGTTTACTAGGATTTCTTTCAATACCCAAGAGTAAGTTATTCTAGTTATATTTTCTATTATATTTTACTAAAAAGACTACTAATTAGTGGACAAAGAAATTGAATCTGATCCAGAGTTTTGTAAATTTCAGAGGCATCTTTTTCATACCTTCTTGGAAGCTATTTTTCATGCTATGCATCCAGCAATGTCAAAGCCTCAAATAGTAAAATGTGCTGATGGCTATTATTGCAGAGCAATATATGGGCTTGGCCCTTATATTGCTGATTACCCTGAGCAAGTTTTGTTGGCCTGTATAGTTCAGGGGTGGTGTCCAAAGTAAGTAACTACTTATTAGTAGTAATGGAATACTAACTTGGTTTTACTGTTATCTGCTACTAGATGCACTGCTTACCATGCTGATTTGGATAATGATCCTAATTCAATATCTCAGAATCATAAATATACCCAAGTTCTAATGGATGCATTTGCATCTCATGTCTTGTGGAAAAAATATGGAATAGTGAATGAGATATTGGTAAAATTTAGTTTGCTAGTGATATGATAGCTCTAGTAAGCTGACAGGACAACATTTTGTTATAGCCCTTCACAGCTAGCTTTCCTTGTGCAAATATTCATGAGCTTATTGCTCCAGACATTCTGCATCAAATCATCAAGGGAACATTCAAGGATCATATTGTGGCTTGGGTAGAAGCATATTTGAAGAAGCACTAAAAAAATAATTTTGAAGCTGTCCTAGCTGATATTGATCAATGGTATGTTGAAATACACAATACACACCTTTTACTACTAACCTTAATATAGCATTGCAGCAGTACCACCCTTTCCAGGGCTTAGATGTTTTCCACAAGGTTGTGGATTTAAACAATGGACAGGTAATGATTGCAAAGCTTTAATGAAGGTTGGTATCATATTACTATTATATTAGCTCTTTATGCTTACTGGTAGACTGGTATTATAGGTTTATCTCCCAGCCATTGCAGGGTATGTACCTGATCAAATGGTACGAGCCCTTGTAGCCTTCATGGACTTTTGTTATATTGTCCATCAATCAAGTCTGGATGAGGCTGATTTGAATGCTCTTGATAATGCTCTTTGGCTATTGCAATATGTTTATATTTCCTTTGAAGCAAGACATACCAGTTGGTGTAACTCATGATGAGCTTGATCCAGTGCAGCATATTGGTGTGGATTGTCAATCAAATCATCCATAGCAATGATTACAATTCTAGGGAAATATGACTAGAGTTTAAAAGTCCATTCCAGTCCAATTTTTTGCCTTTTTGGAAGAGGATTGGACTGGACCACTTTTGGAAGCCTGGGAACAGTTCATGAACTGCTTAATGACCAGTCCAAAACCACTTAAAAAAAACCAGTCCAAACCACTAAAAAACCAGTTTTTTTTGCATTTTATTGATGTTTTTCACATCAAAGGTGTGTCAGAGAGCATCTAAATACTATGTATACACTGTAGTAACTATGTACAAGTCATTACATATTTATTTGTGCCATACTTCATCCAAAAAAATCAATTTTACACCCCTTAAGACCCACTGCAGGCCAAAATTAGCCTGTAATATAGGAGTTTTTATACCATATATATATTGCTTACATAATGTGGTTGCAACTGGTCTTTTCATCATTCTCAAAAGTAGGCAACTGGCAACTGCAGTCTGGTTGCAACTGGTCTGGTCCAGTCCAGTTTCTGGTCTTTTTGCAGTCATATGGACCAGACTTTCAAATTCTAAATATGACCAGGTTCAAAAACATAGATACTGGAGACAATAGCATGGCAGAAAAAGGAGTTTTTGTCATACATACCAGCTTCCCCTGTCAATATCTGGTATGATCACATGGTGTATCAATATGATGGTTTAGAAGATATATGGCTTATGAGATAATGTCAGCTAATGGATTATGAAAGAGTCACCAATTTCCTGATGTCCACAGTCTGCCACCCATACTCCTTCATGGTCATTGTCTTGTCATGACTACTAGTAGTGATCAAGATATGATTGTGGTCATTGCTGGTGATACTAGTCCAAGTTGCCATGGTCACTGGTAAGTGAAGTTGTGGTGGTGCCAGTGACTACTAGTAGAGTCAGTCACAGGCTGTGGTCACTGCACATGTAACAAAAAGTGCAGTGTTACCTAGTAATCTTGGTCCAAGGGCAGCCTGTATTGGCTGGGGATAGGCTGGGACAACTGGAATGATCATGTAATTGTGTGCTGACCTGTGCTAGACTGTACCAAACTTGGCACTTGGCTAAATGGTTTGAAACACTGGAACCTTGGCTAAGCAAAAGGGCTGGTTTGCTGATGCTGTTTGGTGTGTGACAACATAAACATGCCTTAAAATGAAATATACAATGAAGGAAACATGAGAACAGAAATAAAGGGACTCCTACTAACAATGGTCATTTTCCTATATGCCCCATATAGTTACACTCTATCCAATTGGAGCCATGAACCATCCTGCTCAAGTCAAGCTTGGTATGTTTTCCAATAACAAATAACCTATAGGGTGAATATAATGATGGCCTTGGCATATATGATGGAACCCACAGAAGTAGATGACCTGCTGGGTTAATAATCCATCCACCACTGTCTAATTCCAGTAAAGCCCTGACATTAAAATCACTTTCTGGGATATACACATTGGAATCCAGCAAGGCATGAGATGGAATTGAAGAATAGCAGAGTGAGTGAAAGGTCTGTCTTGGCATGTTGTCAGAGTGCAGATTAACTACAGTATCTGTAGGACAATTCCATATGTGTATGATATGGTCACCAGAATCAGAAACAACTTTCTGACTGTCTGGTGAGAATGCTGCTGAGTATACAAATTGAGTGGCCCCTGTGAGAGGGCTACTCAGCTGCAGTCCAGTCTCAGCATCCCACAAACATATGGTCTTGTCAATGGAACCTGAGGCAATCCTCTTGCCATCTGGTGAGAATGCCACTGAGTATACTAAGTCAGTGTGCCCTGTGAAAGGGTCACCCAGCTGCAGTCCAGTCTCAGCACCCCACAAACATATGGTCTTGTCTCTAGAACCTGATGCAATCCTCTTGCCATCTGGTGAAAATGCCACTGAGCATACAAAGTCAGTGTGCCCTGTGAGAGGGCCACCCAGCTGCAGTCCAGTCTCAGCATCCCACAAACATATGGTCTTGTCAAAGGAACCTGATGCAATCCTCTTGCCATCTGGTGAGAATGCCACTGAGTATACTGTGTGAGTGTGCCCTGTGAAGGGGCTACCCAGTTGCAGTCCAGTCTCAGCATCCCACAAACATATGGTCTTGTCTCTGGAACCTGATGCAATCCTCTTGCCATCTGGTGAAAATGCCACTGAGCATACAAAGTCAGTGTGCCCTGTGAGATGGCTATCCAGCTGCAGTCCAGTCTCAGCATCCCACAAACATATGGTCTTGTCAAAGGAACCTGATGCAATCCTCTTGCCATCTGGTGAAAATGCCACTGAGAATACTAAGTCAGTGTGCCCTGTGAGAGGGCTACCCAGCTGCAGTCCAGTCTCAGCATCCCACAAACATATGGTCTGGTCTCTGCAACCTGATACAATCATCTTGCCATCTGGTGAGAATGCCACTGAGCATACTGTGTCAGTGTGCCCTGTGAGAGGGCCACCCAGCTGCAGTCCAGTCTCAGCATCCCACAAACATATAGTCTGGTCTCTGGAACCTGATGCAATCCTCTTGCCATCTGGCGAGAATGCCACTGATTCTACTGCATCAGTGTGCCCTGTGAGAGGGCCACCCAGCTGCAGTCCAATCTCAGCATCCCATAAACATATGGTCTTGTCTCTGGAACCTGACACAATCCTCCTGCCATCTGGTGAAAATGCCACTGAGTATACTGTGTTAGTGTGCCCTGTGAAAGGGCTACCCAGCTGCAGTCCAGTCTCAGCATCCCACAAACATATAGTCTGGTCTCTGGAACCTGATGCAATCCTCTTGCCATCTGGTGAGAATGCTACTGAGCATACTAAGTCAGTGTTCCCTGTGAGAGGGCTACCCAGCTGCAGTCCAGTCTCAGCATCCCACAAACATATGGTCTTGTCAAAGGAACCTGATGCAATCCTCTTTCCATCTGGTGAAAATGCCACTGAGTATACTAACTCAGTGTGCCCTGTGAGAGGGCTACCCAGCTGCAGTCCAGTCTCAGCATCCCACAAACATATGGTCTTGTCAAAGGAACCTGATGCAATTGTCTTGCCATCTGGTGAAAATGCCACTGAGTATACTTCATTAGTGTGCCCTGTGAGAGGGTCACCCAGCTGCAGTCCAGTCTCAGCATCCCACAAACATATGGTCTTATCAAAGGAACCTGATGCAATCCTCTTGCCATCTGGTGAGAATGCCACTGAGCATACTGTGTGAGTGTGCCCTGTTAGAAGCCCACCCAGCTGCAGTCCAGTCTCAGCATCCCATAAACATATGGTCTGGTCTCTGGAACCTGATGCAATCCTCTTGCCATCTGGTGAGAATGCCACTGAGTGTACTTCATCAGTGTGCCCTGTTAGAGAGCTACCCAGCTGCAGTCCAGTCTCAGCATCCCACAAACATATGGTCTTGTCATAGGAACCTGATGCAATCCTCTTTCCATCTGGTGAGAATGTAACTGAAACCACATAATCATCATGTGCCCTGATTGATATCTGAAGGCTTGGCCAGCATGGCTCTCCTCCATCAACAATTTGAGCCAAATTTGAGTACTTGAGTGCAAATTCTGTATAAACAATGGATTGTACTGGAGAAAATGTCAGAGCTGAGATATACAAGTGTGGGGTGCTTTTCATGATGGCACCACCAAATGCTCGAACAAACTTGATGGCATCCCATGCTATTGCTGATGCATGTTTAAAGGTACCATCCTTCTAAACATTCTCATTAGCAGTGTTGATTAGGATCAGATTCATAATAAACATACCTCCAACCATGAAGCTATATTTGCCAGATGTGAAGACACAACGTTGAGCACCTTCAATAAGCTGAGTGCTTCAATCCAGAAGAGCAATTTGTCCTTCAACAGCAACTCTATTTCTCCTGCCAAATTCCTCCCAAATTGTGCCCCCTGAACATGAATGGCCAAGAGTCGACAAGCATAAGACAAGTGAGCAGGGATATATTCATGAACTCGCCAGTCCAGGTCAGTGACCTCAGAGTTTGGTAGGTATGAGGTTTCCAACTGACAGATATTGAAACACAGCCCAGTTTGCATGACTCGAACACAGGCCCAAGCAAGCTGACAATGGACATCTTCCATTTCAATAGCAAACTCCATACTCCGTGCAGAATCAGTCAAGAAATCATAGAATGATGCATGTAGGGCACGGACTGGAGTTGATACATCAGCAATGCCACTCAGCAGAGCACCCATTGGGTTGAGGATCGCCTTGACATCAGAAACATTAATGTCTGGGAAGTTGCGCCACATCGCATTTAACGACGCCACTGGAAGAGGCTCCTGGGTCCACACTATTTGCCGCATCACAGAGCGGAATCGTGCAAGTGCCTTCGGCTTGTTCTCGACGATGTCTCGCAGAATGGTAAGGTACATCTCGTCCAGAAGTCCCTTGCTCCCCCCAGGCGAAACAGAGATCAGGTCCTCGTATCGTTCCATGGCTGTGAGCCCAGCCTTGTGTGATTTGATAAACTCGCAAGCCAACCGAGCCCACTCGAACAACCCATCCGCCAGCCGTACGAGGCATGAAATTTCTTCGGCAGAGAAACGATCCATCAGTCTTCCTAGCTGATCAGAAACATACAGGCGAATATCATGTTCAGCACTCGAGATAGAGATGTCATTCATGGATTTGGATGTGATGTGTGGAATATGCTGCAGGGCCTCCATGATGTCAGGTAAAGGGCGGGATGTAATGAGAACACGAAAGCTGGACGGAAGTTGGGCAACCTGTGTGGAAGCGAGAACGCTGAGAATGTGTTTCCGGGAGGCCTCAACACCGGTCTCATCAAGTGCATCAATCACAATGACCACTCGTCCGACCATAGACGCTGCAGCTTTGGAAACGGGATCCAAAATGAACTTCTTCCACTGTCGCTTCACATCACGCGTGGTGGATAGCGCTTTGTCAGCTGCAATGACCTCCGCTACAATCAGCTTGAAAGTAGGGTCACGATCAGCAAGATCATGTGCGATAGTGGTGAATATCTTTTCGTGGCGACGTTCCGCCTGTTGATCACGGGCGAAGCAAAAACACGACCCAAGGGCTCCAAGGGGTTCGAACCAGTTGGCAATGGTATGGGCAATGGCTGATTTCCCTTTGCCTGCTTGGCCATGGAGCCACAACACCCGAGGGGTATCAGACTCCGACTTATTGATCCAGTCTATAATGTCCGCCAGGATATCAACCCTCGTGCCTTCCAAACAGACCTTGGTGGTGTCTAATCCGGCACCACCTGCGTAGGCAAGCTGGGCAAGGGTAGCCCTTTGATCTGCATGGTAATTGCTTAGGACAAGTCACAACCGTGTGGACCCCATCCTCACCTATGGCTGAGACACCGACTTTAATATCATCGACGCTGTTCAAAGCATGACGAATAGCATCTTCCACGAGACGGACGCCATCTAAGGCACGCCGAACATCCTTGTGGACATCACTGACATCGGCCGAGATGTGGTCAGCCTTGTCAACAAGCCCGTGAACAGCCACCCATGTATCCCGGCATATAAGGTCCCGACACTGCTGCGTCAAGACATCCAGCGCATTGCCATAGGTAGTAATCGCAGTATTAGTTTCAGACCAAACATTCTCCAGCGTTCTTTGCCCTTCATAAAGTCATTAGTCAAACATTGAACCTCGACTGCTAGTATGACATACAAAAGCTTTTCGTTTTAGAATAGGACTGGATAAACATGATGCAGTTGGGCATCAGTTTGGAGATTTCAGATAGAGGTTCCTTTATCTGGGCGACATTTGCGATGGTATGATCTTCGATGAGGAAAGCATAGACATGGCTGATTTTAGACAAGAGAGCGACAACTGACTCATCCATGGTGCTCTGTGCAATAATAGTCTATCCACATATTAAATATATTGCAATCTCGTATGACTTTGGGACGTACCTGAGCGGCCCATGATAGGGCGCATAAAGCTAGTTTCGCATATGGGTGAATCTAAGTGCAATTTAGTGACGTGTGCGCCAAACGAAAGAGGACACACATTAGAAATTGTCTCGACAATGGAGATGAAGACTTTGATGGGTTGAAGACATGAATTTACAGTATCAAGCTGATCCATAACGGATTGGCATGTATCCACAGCAACGAACGCCTTGCCCATGCTGTCCGGCATATTCTTCATCTGCGACACGCCTTCTCGTGCAACTTCGATGCTGGTGACTGGGTCCTTCACATCATCATCATCAGTAGGAGCCTGAGGCCGGATGAGGCTGCAGTGAACCGCCCGATCTTTTCTACCACTTACCTGGAAAGGATCGGGTATAAAATCCTGCGCTTCAGAAACTTGATGTGCAGGAGACGAAGCCGGGTTGGCAACGGTATTCGTGACGATATTGTTGAGCTCATCCTGTCATTGATGAGGACCAAATAAGATCAGTGCTTAATGCTCGATGACATGCACGTTGGCCCACATTTTGAACTTCCAAAGGAGGCGTGTCTTCCGATACCTCAGCTGCTGAGACGGGAACACACCATGTAGGAGTAGCACTAGCGCTGGTTGTGGTACCAAGTTCGGTTGTGATGTTGGCATCGACGGCCTGCGTTTTGTGTCACCAGAGATCAGAGTACAATGCAAGATAACGATAACATACACCTTGACTCTGCGTGAGTGAAATGTGTACTGCGGATGTGCCGGGGACAGGGACTGTTGCTTGCGGACGGGATTGGGCAATCTACGCGGTTGACAGTCTCACACCAACTCAAGGTGTCGCTGCACTTACCAAATTGACTGTACCTTGGTTTTGCTCGGTGAGAGTGTTCCTTGAGGGGCTGCGAGAAAGGCCGAATAACTGTGTTGTAGGGCATTTCAGTATGGGTACCCAATACAACTGCAGTGCATACGTACCTCGCGTCCATGAAGCAAGGCGTCCAAAAGCCTGTTCTTTGGCTGGCCTGTACGAGGGTTGTCCCCAGACGATCCCTGCTGTCCCTTTGGTTAGTTTGAAGAAAGACGGTTTTGAAGGAGCGAATCCCAAAAGATCCCAAAGCACCTCGGCAGCAAGATTCCGATTTTTTCTACGAAGAAACTTGGAAAAGTGGTTCTTTTTGCTACGTTCTGGCATGATGTCAGTGGTATTCCCTTGGGACAAATGACAGAGACGACAATGAGTGTGGACTGAGGGTGGACATGCGGCACGCTTCTACAGCATGGAGCGGCTGTGCGCCACTGCCACGACTCACTCTCCTTCTAGAGGAACGACTATCTTCATCTACGAAGAGAGTCTGGCTTAGGGAGACTAACGACTCACATCCGAATCAAATTTAATCAACGTCGGACAGACGACGATAATGCGTCTCAGACGAAGGAAGATGACCCACAAATACCCGCACCTGCACCTGTTCGATCTCACCCAGCAGTGCTGCCGCCACCTCCCGGTGCACAGATCCTGACTCTATCTACAATCCAGGCTGCTCCGCGCGAATGACCGAATTACAGATTGCGACATACCGTGACGCAGGGGACATACCCAGTCTGTATCTGTAGACAAGGTTAGTCCCGACGGGACCCTTCTCGCTTCTTGTGGTGTGTCTGCTCTTTGCATCTGCTTGGGTCTTGTGATATGTTTCGCAACACATGCAGCTGCGCCGGACAATGTCATCAAAATATGATCGCCTTTCACAGGAGCCTCAGTAATCCGCAACCTCAGTGGGTACATGAAGGGTTTCTCAGACATCTCATGGTCGAGCAATGGGATATGCCTTGCTTCCGCATCGGATGATACAAGTATACGAATATGAAACGCCGAAACTGTACGTTCGTCTCTCCTACCCATGTATAGCTCATGAAAACGGTGGGTGGTCCCCTCAGGGCAAACATCTACGGGGACACACAAGTTTCGTGTTCTGCGTCAACTACGACACTGCGTTGACCCTATTAGTCTCCGGTGGATGCGAATGCGACGTGCGTGTATAACGGAACACCGCGAGAGGTACATCAACATATGCCAATCTTCCCTTTGGATCGAGAGTACTCATGGTTACAGGGACAACGCCCATCTCCACTACGTCACTGCCGTGCACTTCAATCGCGACGCAGTAGAACGATGAAGGAATGCCTAATTTCAAAGCATGTGATCCGAGTCTCTACGAAGCGATTCCAGAAATAAATGTGCACCATAACACACTATCTCAACAAAAGTAACAGTTTCAGCTGAAAGTCTATGCATACCTAAATATATATATATCGACCGAAATATGCAGGTTCTACGAAGCAAACTCGACGCGGCCCTACTGGTCTCCGTACACCTTGAGAATGACATAAACAACGACTGCACTGAGACCGATGACCAGCGCAAATGCGCCAAAGACGTATGTGGCGAGTTCCCAAGGTAACATCTGTTCGGATTTAGGAACACCTCCAGCAGTGGCAGCAGCAACAGCTCGTTTTTCTTCTATCCTTGCCACTGCTGTACGTTTATCCCTAGGATCATATCTGACCCCATTCGGATCGAGGATAACGAATGACGGATAGTTTTGTTCATACCATACTTCGATCTAAAAAGGTAATTGATTTTTAAGATAGTGTAGGAGAGGAAGGGCGTACCTGGCCGCATGTGACGGATAGCCGAATGAAATTAGGATCCTGCGGTTTTGCTTTTGCGTGCATCTTGCGAGCATACTCTCGGAAGATGAGTGCGACCTCGCGGCAATTAGTCGACCGCATGATAAGCTGTTCAAGAGTCCACGTCAGCAGCAGCGACAGGAGTCGTCGTCAGAAGTGGGAGGAAAAAAAAAGGAACAATGTAGAACACGCACATGAGCAGCCTCTGCTTTTCTAATTTTGATATTCCGCTGGAACATCTCGGGGTTCATGAAGCACAGCGCAAGCGTGGCCATAGCCATCGTCGCAGGAACAGCGCAAAACACAAATACACTCTGGTTCGTGAGCAGACGCAGATAATCCAACGAATCGCATGCATGGCGGAGCGCATCGACGACCATCGCGCTCTGTATCCACGTCGCATGTTCAACGTCGCCCTTCTCGTACATGTCCTTCATCTCTTCGAAGCCGTACTTTGCCCAGACTTCTCGTGGCCAGAAAAACCGACGCTCTTCGACGTCTTCCCTGTAGTCTCGGATGATGTTTGTCTTTTGGAGAAGAAGACCCATGGAGTTGGCAAGTTCGAGTTGGTCGCAGAGCCATGGGGCTTCTTTACCGGATGCTGACCATATGCGGGTGAGCCCTTCTCCGACGAGACCCGCGACGTAGTGACAGTAGAGGTCGTATTCAGCGACGGTGTGCAGGTAGACGGTTTCTGTGGTCGCCGCTTTATGCGCGTAGTCGGCCATTCCGGTTTCCATCTTGTGGGTGATGTCGAGGATGATGGTTTTGTACCTAGCGACCACGTTCGTGAGACTGCTTATTGCCAAAAGAAAGGGGAAAAGAACGTACGCGGGTTTGAGACGGTTGACTTCTTCGACGACGGTATCGTATTCTACCAGAAGTTGTCTGTCCTTTTCGTCGGGACCGTTACCTGAAAATGACCATCCGGGGGTGACGGTCTTTTCGTGGAAGGATCGGAGCATTGGCTGCTTGATGTCGTCAGGGAGGGTCATGTCGTCTTCGATGGTATCCAGACCGCGCAAAACGAGGTAATATATGCAGATCTGCGGTGACAAGAAGTAAGCCGCCGAGGTAGAGTAGAGCGTTGGCAGGCGGTGCCGAATAAGCTGGAGCTTCTGCCAGACACTCACCGTTCTGGCCAAGTCCCCCTCCAGTTCCTTGATGACAGCAGAAAAACTTCTGCTAGTCTTGTCCAAGAATTCCCAACAGCGCCGCATCGTTTGTCTGTCCCATCCCGAGGCGGGATGTTCCTGCGTTGCAGTGATATCCCGCTTTTGCTCGTGGTAGAGATAGAACTGGAGGAGCGTCCTGAACTCCGATGGGTGTGTCAGGAGCAGACCGAGCATTGTAGTGACCTTGCCCATTGTCGCTGCGGATGGAACGAAGAGGAGGAGGAGGAGAACAGAGAAATTTCAGGTGCGTCGCGTAAATTGAAATGGTTCGACATCTCTTTCCATAAATGGCTATCACATTATTGCTGCCAGCAGTGGTTCGTCGCTTCCCGGGTTTACCATGGACGACGCGACGAGTATACATCCTCCAGTGCGGCTGCACCCTACTTCATCCCAACCGTTATCGATGAAAGCGACTCAAGCCCATGTCGATGAGTTTCTGAGTAACCTAAAAGCGCGCAGCACTCCTTCCAAGGGGTTTGATGCGACTGTTACTTCTCAATTGGTGAAACTCAGCAAGGCCCTCAAGGAGGAGCGCGCGAGGGCACGACGGGCCAATTGATTCTCCAGTGCAAACAAGTAAGATACGCTCCTGTTGCTTGGATGAGTCGCTACCGACCAGTATTTCTAGTACCCCGTAGCCGTCAATGCAATCAAAAGTTTTTTCAGTTGTGCTGCAGATAGGCTATAGATTTTTTTGCCCAACTCTGCCGTGTAGGTATGTAATTTCTGTCGGTTCGAATGTGGTACGAGGCTCATTACATGAGTGCAGACTCATCATGTACACATGCTGGATTGTATATACATACAGACACGCTTTACACGTTTGGCAGGGCCACGGTCCGAGTGCCAACGTTGTTGAAGAACGGAGCATAATCCATGTGTTCCTCTGCGAATCGGAGCACGTTGACGGTGACTCTTTCCTTCAAGCCACGTTGACGATGGCGGTCATGCACGTAATTCTGACGTGAGGAACGAAGTTGACGCCAAGTAGTACTTGCATGCATAGCAGTGGTCTCTTCCGCCGGTGTTGAAGGCAGCCGTTGTAGTGTGTGCCTTGCAATTCTATTCGTCAATATAAAATCGAAACCCGGCGGGGGCGCGCAGCATGTTCGGGACGATCTCCATCTTGAGCGCTTGAGCCCCTGTGTGTGAGAGTCAGTGCCTTTAACCGACTGCACGTGTCGCAAACTTTGTATGACCCAGTTACGAGAACGAACGCGGCACGACACCCACAGAGGACACTCTGATGGCCCGACAAACGACACACCGACAACGACTCAACGCTTGTCTGCACCAACGGATCGAGTTGTGTTCACAGATTCGCTGCATTGAGTGTCGGAGTGGAAAGACGCACTCGGCTAAGCATTCGCTTCCGTAATCGACGTTCCCCAGCCACGACAGGAGCGAAAAGCTTATATGGACAACCGATCCAGGTTGACAATCGATGCTGACCTGCCTGCGATTCGAGGTTTCTCCTCGCACCGTCACCACGACTGATCGAGCGGGCTCAGTCTCTTCCCTTTACTCCCACCCTCGTCTCTCATTTCTATAATCTATCCTGTTCTCGACGGTCAACATTGGACGCAGGCTCATGGCGGAAGTAGCTGAAGGTCTGCCTCGTGCATCAGCCATATCTTCTTGTATGTGGACAAACACATCCGGCATCTGAACCTCACTGATATCGATCCCAGGTGTATCGTTGGGCATAATGGTCCTCGATTTCGCCTGGTTATTTCGCGACGAAGTCAAGTTTATATGGCCGTGAGTCCGAGGGCTAGCAACGATAGCCTCACTCGCTGATCGCCCTCACAGCAACGTACGCTGCCGCGAGAGATTTGCACTGGTTTATACCGTAGCAAGGTATGCTGGCATGGGGGGCCATATGTGAGTCCACGACCCAGAAAGTTGTCGTGCACCGCTCATTTGTCCCCCAGTTTCAATGTTTACTTTAGCCTGCGAATCGCCTCTGGAGTCGTCACACCCCCCGCTCTATGTGTCCTCTGGTTCAGATATCAGGCCATCACAATCCAGCTTCTTCTCGCAGCCGTAGAGATCTCGTGGATGCACAGGAGTAAGCCGCCGGGCCTG
>Ga0307516_10003661_pt1 | contig 19536 bp, 16 predicted proteins | sample 19_EM_MG_FD_203310 | JGI IMG/M metagenome (GOLD analysis project Ga0307516, IMG submission 203310) | Populus trichocarpa ectomycorrhiza microbial communities from riparian zone in the Pacific Northwest, United States - 19_EM | ecosystem: Host-associated > Plants > Roots > Unclassified | place...
GTCCCCCTCGCTTGCGCTCAGGGGCAACCTGCGGTGCTCGCCGAAATCGGGGTCGAGCTCGAACTCGCCTTCGGCTCAGACAATCGCTCGCCCTGATCCGATTTCGGCTGCGCTCCTCGGCCCAGCCCGACGGGTGGGGAGAAACCCAATACCCAATACCGGATACCGGCCCCGTTCGGAGTGCAGGAAGCGCAAAGCGCTTCCTGCACGGGACTCCCAACAGACGGTCATGTTTGCACGCAAGTGCAGCGCACGGCCAAATGAAGTCCCCCTCCATCGCCCAGCGGGGCGAGGGAGGGGTTAGGGGTGGGAGTGGGGAGTTCACCCTACTGCCGCAGGCAAGACGGGGACGCAGCGTGATGCTGCGATGGCCTTCGGACCGCCTGAAGCATCGAATCGGCCTGCAGCTCCCGCCCTGTGGGCCTGGTGAGCTATTAAAAATATAGCGCCCAAGGACACCCGCGCCGTCGCCAACCTCATCGGGGTTTGCCCCGGGGTGGCCCACGCCGCACCCACCAGCGACTACCATGCAGGCACATCGGACTTCAAGAACTACAACATGCCCCACGACACCTCACCCTTCCCCCACCTGCTGGCCCCGCTGGACCTGGGCTTCACCACGCTGAAAAACCGGGTGCTGATGGGCAGCATGCACACCGGGCTGGAAGATGGCCGCAAACACTTCCCGGCAATGGCCGCCTACTTTGCCGAGCGTGCGCGCGGCGGCGTCGGGCTGATGGTGACCGGGGGATTTGCGCCCAACATCGCCGGCTGGACCAAACCCTTTGCCGGCATGCTGGCCAGCTCGGGCGCGGCGCGGCGCCACAAACAGGTCACCGGCGCCGTGCATGCCGAAGGCGGCAAGATCGCGCTGCAGATACTGCACACCGGGCGTTATGGCTACCACCCGCTGTGTGTGGCGCCCTCGCGCATCCAGAGCCCGATCTCGCCCTTCACGCCGCGCGAACTGAGCGCCGGCGGCATCGAGCGGCAAATCCGCGCCTTCATCCGTTGCGCCTTGCTGGCGCGCGAGGCCGGTTACGACGGCGTCGAGATCATGGGCAGCGAGGGTTATTTCATCAACCAGTTCCTGGTCACCCACACCAACCAGCGCAGCGACGACTGGGGCGGCAGTTACGCCAACCGCATGCGACTGGCTGTCGAGATCGTGCGCCGCACGCGCGAGGCGGTCGGGCCGGACTTCATCATCATCTACCGCCTGTCCATGATCGACCTGATCCCCGACGGCAGCAGCTGGGAGGAAGTCGTGCTGCTGGCCAAAGCCGTGGAAGCCGCCGGCGCGACCCTCATCAACAGCGGCATCGGCTGGCACGAGGCGCGTGTGCCAACGATTGCGACTTCGGTGCCGCGCGGCGCCTTCACCTGGGTCACCAAAAAACTGCGCACCGAACTGCGCGCCGCCGGGCTCACCATTCCCCTGGTCACCAGCAACCGGCTCAACACGCCGGAAGTCGCCGAACAGGTGCTGGCCGACGGCAGCGCCGACATGGTCAGCATGGCGCGGCCTTTCCTGGCCGATCCGGAGTTCATCAACAAGGCGGCGCGGGGCCGCAGCCAGGACATCAACACCTGCATCGCCTGCAACCAGGCCTGCCTGGACCACGCCTTCCAGGCAAAAATTGCCAGCTGCCTGGTGAACCCGCGCGCCGGCCATGAGCTCGAACTGGTCATCCGCGTCACCGCCGCCAAAAAACGCATCGCCGTGGTCGGCGCCGGCCCGGCCGGCCTGGCGGCGGCCACCACACTGGCCGAACGCGGCCACAGCGTGGACCTGTACGACTCGGCGGACCGCATAGGCGGGCAGTTCAACCTGGCCAAACGCGTGCCGGGCAAGGAAGAGTTTGAGGAAACCCTGCGCTACTTCGGCCAGCGCCTGGCCACCACCGGCGTGCGGCTGCATCTGAACACCCGCATGGATGCGGCAGCGCTGATCGCCCAGAACTTCGACGAGGTATTGCTGGCCACCGGTGTGACGCCGCGCAACCCGCGCATCGCCGGCCAGGACCACCCGGGGGTGCTCAGCTACATCGACGTCTTGCTGGGCCGCCAGCCGGTGGGCCGGCGCGTGGCGCTCATTGGCGCGGGCGGCATCGGTTTCGACGTGGCGGAATTTCTCGTCACACCGGCCGGCCACTCCACGGCGCTGGACGTGCCGGCCTGGCTGGCCGAGTGGGGCGTGGCCGACCCGGGCGAGGTGCGCGGCGGCGTGGTGCGCCCCGCCAGCACACCGCCGGAGCGCCAGGTCACGCTGCTGCAGCGCAAGCCCGGCAAGCTCGGAAAAAACCTGGGCAAAACCACCGGCTGGATACACCGCGCCGCGCTCAAGATGAAAAACGTGGAGATGCTGTCGGGCGTCAACTACGAACGCATAGGCGACGACGGTGCGGGCGGCCTGGGCCTGTTCATCACCTTCGGCGAGAAGCACCAGGACGGCACGGTGCTCAGTGTGGACACCATCGTGCTCTGCGCCGGCCAGGAGCCGCTGCGCGAACTGCTGGAGCCGCTGCTGGCGGCCGGGGTCAAAACGCAGCTGATAGGCGGCGCCGACGAAGCATCGGAGCTGGACGCCAAACGCGCGATCAACCAGGGCACGCGGGTCGCGGCGGTGGCCTGAGCCGTACACGTCCCCGCGCGTGTAGGTCTGAGCTGACAGGAGGCAAGGGCCCTGCCCTGCCCCGGCGCCACAGGCGCAGGCTTAACTTGAAACCATGGAATGTTCCATGTTGTTTGAAAGGTAAATCATGAACAAGGACCAAGTGAAGGGCAAAGTGAAGGAAGTCGCCGGCGAAGTGCAGGAGCACACGGGCAAGATGGTGGGCAGCGCCGAGCAGCAGGCCAAGGGCCACACCCGCGAGATGGCCGGCAAGGCCCAGAAGGCCGCAGGCGATGCGCGCGAAAACCTCAAGGACCTGAACAAGGACCTCAACAAGCAGCGTTGATTGCCTTCGCTGGATTCAGCCAGGTAAAAAGGCCGGTCGTCACCGGCCTTTTTTGTGGGCGCTGCATACCTCTCAAGCCGCTGAGGGCCTGAGCATCTCCGCCACATGGCTGCCAATGGCCAGTGCACTGGTCAGGCCCGGTGACTCGATGCCGAACAGGTTGACCAGTCCGGGCACGCCATGGCTGGCCGGGCCCTCGATGACAAAGTCCTGGGCCGGCGCGCCCGCCGGCTGGATCTTGGGGCGTATGCCGGCATAACCGGCCATCAGCGCGCCGTCGGGCAAGGCCGGCCAGTATTTCCGGACCTCGGCATAAAAGGCATCGCCGCGCGACAGGTCCACCAGCAGGTCATCGGGCGAGTCCACCCATTGCACGTCGGGACCGAACTTGGCTTGGCCGCCCAGGTCCAGGGTCAGGTGCACGCCCAGGCCCGCCAGGTGCGCAGCGGGTTCAGGCACGGGGTAGATCAGCCGGCTGAAAGGCGAACGTCCGGACAGCGTGAAGTAGTTGCCCTTGGCGTAATACGCCTGCGGCACACAAGCCGGATCCAGGCCCGCAAAACGCGCCGCCAGCCCGGGCGCCTGCAGCCCGGCCGCATTGATAACGCTGACCGCTTCCAGTTCGGTGCCGTCTTTCGCTACCAAAGTGATAGCACCCCGCCCGCATTCCGCGTGGGCCAGCGGCGAATTGAAGGCCACAAATCCGCCGGCGTGCTCGAGGTCGCCCTGCAGCGACAGCATCAGCGCGTGGCTGTCCACAATGCCGGTGCTGGGTGAATGGGCGGCAGCCACACAGGCCAGCTGCGGCTCCATCGCCACGGCCTGCGCGCGCGTGAGCAGCACCAGGTCCGTGACGCCATTGGCAGCCGCCCGGGCCACGATGCCCTGCAGTTCACCGGCCTGCGCGTCGCTGGTGGCGACGATGAGCTTGCCGCAACGGCTGTGGCCGATGCCGCGCTGCGCGCAGTAGTCGTAAAGCATCTGTTTGCCCTGCACACACAGGCGCGCCTTCAGCGAGCCCTGCGGGTAGTAGATGCCGGCGTGGATGACCTCGCTGTTGCGTGAGCTGGTGCCGGTGCCGATGGCGTTGGCGGCCTCCAGCACCATCACCTCGCGGCCCTGCAGCGCCAGCGCGCGCGCCACCGCCAGGCCCACCACCCCCGCGCCTATGACGACGCAATCGATCCTGTCCATGTCAGGCGGGCAGTACGCGCGGGTCGGTCGCCAGCAGCAGTTGCACCAGCGACTGCAAGCTGGTTTTCAGGGGCGCAAACCCGGCGTGGGGCGCCAGCGTTTTTTCGTCCATGTAGAGCTTGCGGTTGATCTCCAGCTGGATGCTGTGGCGGTTTTGCCGGGGCGCGCCGTACCGGCGCACCAGCTCCACGCCCTTGTAGGGGTGGTTGTAGGCCACGCTGTAGCCGAGCCCCGTCAGGTGGGCGCACACCAGCCGGGACAGCGGCGCGCCCGCCGTGGTGCCGTCGCGGTCGCCGACCACAAAATCGGCATGCGACTCCCCCGGAAAATCGGTGGCATGGCTGGACGCCACTGCCGGCATCGAGTGGCAATTGATGTGGATGCTGTAGCCGTGTCGGGCATGCGCCGCATCGATGGCCTGGGCCACCGCCGCGTGGTAAGGCTGCCAGCACTGCGCGATGCGCGCCTGCACCTCGGCCACGTCCAGCTGGCGCCGGTAGATCGGCAGGCCGTCGTCGGTGGTGCGCCAGATCAGGCCCTTGCCCAGGCGCACCTTGCCCATGACGCGGGGGTCGTCCGACACGGGGTGCGGCCAGGCCTCGCCGAACAGGCTGACATCCACCTCGGTGGTGTCGCGGTTGGCGTCGAGGTAGCTGCGCGGGAAAAAAGCCTCGACCCAGCCCACACCCAGCGCGGGCGCAAAGTCGTAGAGCTTGTCGACATGGGTGTCCTCCGCGCGGCGCAGCGTGGCCAGGTCGCAGGCAAAGGCAAAGTCGTCGGGATAGTTGGTGCCGCTGTGCGGCGAGTCGAGCACCAGTGCCGTGTTGCCGGGCAGGTAGCGAAACAGGGGAGAAACAGCTGGGGTCATGGGTTTTATTGTGCCCGCAAGCCGACCCGGCCGATGGCGCGCGCGAATACGCAAGACGTCGGCGGGGTGCATGCGGGTGAACAGCTTCAGCCCAGCGAGATTTTCGCGAAGCGGGCGATGCGCTGCATCTTGTCAATCTCTTTCCTGATCTGCGCGGAAAACTCCTCGGGCGACGTGCCGGAGGCGAACAGCCCCTGCCCTGCCAGCTTGCTGCTGACCGCAGGTTCGCGCAGCACCTTGCCCACGGCTTCATGGATGCGCCTGACGGCGGCGGCCGGCGTGCCCGCCGGCGCCACCAGGCCGAACCAGGAGGGGTCGTTGTTGGAAAACAGCGAGAGCTCCGCGTAGGTCGGCGTGTCGGGCAAGACCTCCAGGCGCTTGTTCCACGACACGGCGATCGCCCGCAGCTTGCCCGACTGGATAAAGGGCAGCGACGCGGCGACCTGGTCGAAATACACCATGACCTGCCCACCGACCACGTCGTTCAGGGCCGGGCCCGCGCCGCGGTAGGGGATGTGGACCATGAAGGTGTTGGTCGTGCTCTTGAACAGCTCGCCCCACATGTGGCCGATGGTGCCGTTGCCCGGGGAGGCGTAGCTCAGCTTGCCTGGGTTGGCCTTGAGGTAACGGATGAGTTCGGCGTAGTTGGTCACCGGCAGGGCCGCGTTGACCACCACCACGCCGGGCGCTTTCACCAGTTCGGTGACGCCCACAAAATCCTTGACCGGGTCATACGGCAGTTTGGCGTAGACCGCCGGATTGACACCGTGGGTCGACAGGGTGGCCACGCCCAGGGTCAGGCCATCGGGCGCGGCCCTGGCAACTTCGGCCATGCCGATGGAGCCGCCCGCACCGGCGCGGTTGTCCACGATCACCGGCTGGCCCAGCACCCGCGACAGCGGATCGGCCAGGGCGCGTGCCGTGATGTCGGTGGCGCCGCCCGGCGGAAACGGGACCACCAGCTTCAGCGGTTTGCCGGCCTGGGCCCAGCTTAGTCCCGGAAGTACTGAAGAAGCTGTGATGGCGATGAGGTGACGTCGTAACATATGCGCTCCATGGGTTGTTTGTGCAGGGGAATTGTGGAAGCCGGCGGCAACAGCGGCAAGTGAAGTCTTGGACTTTGTTCATTCCATATTGGACTGAATTTCAGCAGTAAGATGCGCCAAGGAGACGCCGCATGAAACGCCTGCAACCGCCCCTTCACCTGCTCAAGGCCTTCCTGGCCACGGCCCGCTTCGGCAGCGTGTCCCGCGCCTCGGAAGCCCTGCACCTGACCCAAAGCGCCGTGAGCAAGCAGGTCAGCGAGCTCGAGCAGATCACCGGCGTGTTGCTGTTCGAGCGGGTTCGCCAGCGCCTGGCCTTGACCCCGGCAGGGGTGCGTTATGAAGCGGCCATCCGGCCGGTGCTGGCGCAGCTCGAGGCCGCGACGCTGGAGCTGATCACCAGTGGCGACGGCGGTGGCGCGCTGCACCTGTCGACGCTTCCGACCTTCGGCGCGAAATGGCTGATTCCGCGGCTGCCCGAATTCCAGCGCCAGCATCCGCACATCACCCTGCACTTCGTCCCCTACCCCCAGGGTTATGACTTCCAGCGCGCCGACCTGGATTGCTCCATCCTGTTCGGCAACGGCAACTGGCCGGGCGCCACCGCGGAATACATCACCGGCCGCGAGGTGGTGCTGATCGCGCCGCCGGTTCCGGCAGCGGACGCAGGCCGCGCGGCATTGCGCGAACCCCAGGACGTGGAACGCTTCACCCTGCTGCAGCACCTCAGCGTGCCGCACGCCTGGACGCGCTGGTGCGAGACCCACGGCGTGCGCGGCGTGAACGGGATGATGGGACCGCAGCTCGACCAGTTTCACAGCCTGATCCGCGCGGTGATGGCCGGCATGGGGCTGGCGCTGGTGCCGCATTGCCTGGTCAAGGACGACATCGCCGCCGGACTGGTCTCGGCGCCGCTGGCCGACGGCTACATGGACGAGATGGGTTATTACCTGTGTTACCCGGAATCCCGCGGCCACCTGCAGCCGCTGGACAGCTTCCGGCAGTGGCTGCTGGGCAGCGTGTGAGCCTTGGGGTGATGCCACACTGGCCGCTGCCTGGCTATCAAATCAATAGCTGTCTGCCCTTTCAGGACGGGGGCTACAGGCAGATTTCGCTTGTAAGCCGGCTCAGGCTGGCGCGGCCAGCATCTCGCGCAGCAGCCAGGTGCCAGCGCGGCCCAGCGGGCGCTGGCGCGACCAGACCGCATCCACCGGCACGCGCTGCGGCCAGCCGCGCGCGTCGAGCTCGCGCAGCTTGCCGGCCGCAAACCGCGTGACCATCCAGCGCGGGATCGCGGCCCAGCCAAAACCCAGCACCGCCATCTCCATCAGCATCAGGTAGCTGGGCGCCGACCAGGAGCGGCGCGCCGCCGGCATGACCTGGTCGGCCCGGCCCAGGTAGGTGTCCAGGCGCAACTCACGGTACTGCGCCAGCACCTCGGGCGTGATGTCCTGCATGCCGGCCAGCGCGTGGCCGGCAGCCACAAACAGGGTGATCTCCGACTGCTCGGCAATCGTCGCCGAGCCGATGTCGGGTGGGTACACGCCCTGCGCGCCCACCACGCCGATGTGCGCGCGGCCGGTTTGCACCAGCGACACCAGGTCACCATGTTCGGCGATCAGGCATTCGAACTCCAAGTCGGGAAAACGCTGCTCGAAGGCGGTCAGCATGTCCTCGAAGCGGTCCGACTGGTAGGTGTCGGACCAGACCACGCTGAGCCTGGCTTCCAGCCCGCCGCCCAGCTGGCTGGCCGACAGATCCAGCCGGTCGCTGGCGGCCAGGATTTCCTGCACCTTGCCCAGCACCACGCGGCCGTGTTCGGTCAGGGCAGGTTTGCGGCTGCTGCGGTCGAACAGGCTCAGGCCCAGGTCGATTTCCAGGTTGGCGATGGCGCTGCTGACCGTGGACTGGCTTTTGCCCAGCTTGCGGGCGGCGGCGGAAAACGAGCCGAGCGTGGCCGCTTCGGCAAAAGCGGTCAGGGCTTCAGGGGAATGACGCATGGCAGCTATCTATCTATTTTTTCGATGGTTATTGATTTTAATGTATTGGAAATAGCGATAAAAATAAGGCCTTCCAACCACCAACCACGCCCGTCGTCATGAGTCTTCAGAAGTCAGTCAAGGAACGCTTTTTTCACGCCCTCGCCTTCGAGGTGCTGGCCATCGCCCTGTGCGCACCTTTGGGCGCCTGGCTGCTGGGGTATCCGCTGGCGCACATGGGCCTGCTGACCCTGATGATCTCGCTGATCGCCATGGCCTGGAACATGCTCTTCAACGGCCTGTTCGACCGCGCCCAGCGCCGCATGGGTTTCAGGCGGACGCTGGCCGCGCGCGCGCTGCATTCGGTGCTCTTTGAAATTGGCCTGATCCTGGCCGTGGTGCCACTGGCCGCCTGGTGGCTGGACATCGGCCTGTGGGAAGCCTTTGTGCTGGACATCGCCATCGTGCTGTTTTTCCTGCCCTACACCTTTGGCTTCAACTGGGGCTACGACCACCTGCGCGGCATCGTCGTGGCCCGGCATTTGCGCAAAAAAGCGGCGGCTGCCGCCTAAGGCCCGGCCGCCTGGTCAGCAGGTCCCGGGAGAGAAACTGGCGTAAGGAATGCGCGCAACAGCGACAGAAGACTTACGATCTCCGGCAAACCACCAGGAGAGGCCATGACCATCAGGAAGCTCACTACCGTCTGCGCGCTCGGCGTCGCCAGCCTGGCGCAAGGCGCGTGCTTCACGGACGGGCAGGCGGCATCCCTTGCCGAGCACTTCTTCAGCAAAAGTGCGGCCGCCGACATCGGCCCCATGACGCAAGCCGAAGCCGAATGCAGCCGCGCCAAACTCCACACCGTGCTGGAACGGCGGCAGGGCCCGTTGATCGGCTACAAGGTGGGCCTCACCAACCCCGCAATCCAGCGCATGCTCAAAGGCGACCAGCCGGTGTGGGGCAAGCTGTACCAGGGCATGCTGCTGGAGAACGGCGCCGTGCTGGACGCGGCCTTCGGCGCGCGGCCCACGGTCGAGGCGGATTTGATGGTGCGGGTCAGCAGCGCCGCCATCAATCAGGCCCGCACGCCGATGGAGGTGCTTCAGGCCATTGACCAGGTGATTCCTTTCGTCGAATTGCCCGACATGCTGGTGCAGACGCCGCTCAAGCTGGACGCGCAGACCTTGACAGCCATCAACGTTGCGGCACGGCTGGGTGTGGTGGGCCGCCCTGTTCCGGTCCCGGCCAGCCAGGCCGACAAGCAGGCCTTGCTTGAAGCCTTGCGCGACATGCATTTGTCCATGACCGACGGCGCCGGCCGGGTGTTGGGCCAGGGCAAGGGCAGTGACCTGCTGGGCCACCCGCTCCATGCCGCCATCTGGCTGGCGGCAGCCCTGGCACGCGAAGGCCAGTCCCTGAAGCCCGGCCAGTTCATCAGCCTGGGATCGTTTCCGCCGGTGATGCTCCCGCAGCGGGGCCTGAAGTTCACCGCCACCTACCAGGGCTTGCCTGGCGCGCAGCCAGTTTCCGTCATTTTTCGGGAATAAGGCCTGAACAAGGCCTGATGCCGTAACGCTGTCAGGGCATCACTTCATCTGCACCGAGCCGGAGACATTCACCATCACCGTGCTTTTGCCGGCCTCGACCGGAACCGCCGCATCGGACATGGCGGCCTTGGCCTCCATGGCCATCATGCGCGGACGGATCGGGCCCTGGTCGTTGGCGTTGATGGAGACCTCGCGCAGGGTGTAGCTGCTGAAGCCAAAGCTGCGGGCGACCTCGCTGGCCTTGGCCTTGAAGCTTTCAATCGCCTGGGCCTGGGCTTCCCCCTCGACCCGGGCGCGCTGTTCGCGGCTCAGTGCAAAACCGACGTTGCCCAGGGTCAGGGTCTGGATTTTCCCGGCCGTGCTGGTGATGCGCGCAAAGTCCTTGCCTTCCAGCACCAGTTCGGTCCGGCCCTGCCAGCCATTGATCTTGCCGTCCTTGCTGTAGCGCGGGTACAGGCTGAAGTTGCCGGTGCGCACATCCATCAGGCCGGGCTGGGCTGATTTTTTGGCTTCGGCCAGCGCGGCGTCCAGCGCGGCCTTGAGCTGGTTTTGCACGCTGGCCGCGTCAGCGCCGTCGCGCGTGGTGCTCATCATGATGGACAACAGGTCCTGCTGCACCTCGACCGCGCCGCTGGCCGAGAGCTGCGCCACGTTTTGCAGCGGCGGCTGGACCAGCACGGGCTGGAGGCCCTGTGCCCACAAGCCGGTGCTGGTGAAGGCCAGGGCGCAAAGTGCAAATTTCAGTTTGTTTGTGTTTTTCAAGGATCGCTTTCAGTGGAGAAAAAGGTGGCAGGTTTTGTAAAAACCCAGACGCAGAGCGTGAACATAGCCGGGATGGCGCAAAGTTCTTGTCAGCAAAAAGCTTCATCTGCCGTCATCCCGCGGCGTGAGCATAGGCTGCGGTGCTTATCTGCACGTTGAACGGCTTGCGCAGGCTGCAAGTTCTGTAACAGTGTGTCAAAGTGGGGCAAAAATCGGGAATCTAGGTTTTTAGCCCTGAAAATGGCTCTGTTACAAATTACGATGGCACCATGACACAAGCTAGCAACACCCCTCGCGCTGACAAGATCCTGATTCTTGACGATGACGTTCGCATCCGTGACCTGCTGCGCCGCTACCTGACCCAGGAAGGTTTTGAGGTGATCCTTGCGGAGGACAGCAAGGCCCTGAACCGCATCATGATGCGCGACGCGGTCGACCTGATCGTGCTGGACCTGATGATGCCGGGCGAAGACGGACTGTCGATTTTCCGCCGCCTGCGCGCCGCCAATGACCGCACCCCCATCATCATGCTCACCGCCAAAGGCGAGGACGTGGACCGGATTGTCGGCTTGGAAGTCGGCGCCGATGACTACCTGTCCAAGCCCTTCAACCCGCGCGAACTGCTGGCGCGCATCCATGCCGTGCTGCGCCGCCGCCCTGCCACCGAGGTGCCGGGCGCGCCGTCGAGCGAACAGGAAGTCGTGAACTTCGGCCCCTTCACCTTCGACATGGGGCTGCGCACCCTGCAGAAAAACGGTGAGGAACTGCCGCTGACGACCGGCGAATTTGCCATGCTCAAGACCCTGGTGCGGCATCCGCGCCAGCCGCTGTCACGCGAAAAACTGGCCCAGCTCGCGCGCGGCCGGGAGTTCGAGCCTTTTGACCGCAGCCTGGACGTTCAGGTTTCGCGCCTGCGCAAACTCATCGAAACCGATGCCGCCGTGCCGCGTTACATCCAGACCGTCTGGGGCATTGGTTACGTGTTTGTGCCGGACGGCACGAATTGACGAACTGACGACCCCCGCCGCCGGACGCCAGACTCCCCTCTGACCGGGCCGACCTACTTCTTTCGTCTCCCGAGTCCTCCGCATGCAAGGCACCCGCGCCGTACACCTGGAAACCGCCCCCGCCGCGCTGGAAACCGCTCCGGCGCCGCTGGAGATGCGTCCGCGCGTCGGCCTGAGCCTGTTCTGGCGCACCTTTTTCTTTCTGGCCCTGCTGCTGATCGGCTGCATCGTCGCCTGGCTGCAAACCTTCCGCGCGCTGGAGTTTGAGCCGCGCGCCGTGCAAAGCGCCCAGCAACTGGCCTCGCTGGTCAACCTGAGCCGCGCGGCGCTCAAATATTCGGACTCCATCACCCGGGTCTGGCTGATCAAGACCCTGGCCGAGGAAGAAGGCGTGCGCATCTCGCCGCGCGAGCCGCGCGACAAGTACGAGCTGTTTGTCAACGACCCTTTCGGTGAACGCATCGGCGACGAGCTGACCACCCGCATGGGCCAGGGCACGGTGGTGGCCAAATCCGTCAACGGCGCGGCCGGCCTCTGGGTGGGCTTCACCATCGACGGCGACGCCTACTGGCTGCTGACCGACCCGTCGCGCCTGGGCCCGATGCAGGGCGGCACCTGGCTGATCTGGCTGATCACTGCGGCCATCCTGTCGCTGGTGGGCGCGGCGCTGATCGCCCGCCTGATCAACCGGCCGCTCAAACAGCTGTCGTTTGCGGCCAGCCGCATGCGCGACGGCGACTTTGACGCCAGCCTGCTCGACGAACAGGTGGCGACCAGCGAGATCCGCGAGGTCAACATCGGCTTCAACCGCATGGCCGAGCAGCTCTCCAAGATCGAGGAAGACCGCGTCATCATGCTGGCCGGGATTTCACACGACCTGCGCACACCGCTGGCGCGCCTGCGCCTGGAAACCGAAATGAGCGTGGCCGACGCCGAGGCGCGCGCCCACATGGCCGCAGACATCTCGCAGCTCGACGCCATCATCGACAAGTTTCTCGATTACGCCCGGCCCGACGCGCCGCAACTGCAGCCGCTGTCGCTCAACGCCATCATCGACGCGGCGGTCTACGCCGTGGCCGAATACACCGACATGCGTGTCAACGTCACGCTGCCAGGCCCCATCACGGTGCTGGCCGACGAGGTGGAGTTGTCCCGCGTGATCGCCAACCTGCTGGAAAACGCCAGGCGTTACGGCAAGACACCGGAAACCGGCATTGCCATCGTCGACATTGCGGCCAAGGAGCGCGACCAGTGGGTGCTGATCAAGGTGCGCGACCACGGCACCGGCGTGGCGCCGCACGCCCTGGCCAACCTGACCAAGCCTTTTTTCCGCGGTGACGCTGCCCGCACCGCCGCGACCGGCGCCGGCCTGGGCCTGGCGATTGTCGAGAAAACCATGCACCGCATGGGCGGCGTGTTTGCGCTGGCCAACACCGGCTCCGGCGGGCTGGCGGCGCATATCAAGTTGAGGCGCGGTTAGCCCCCACGGTTGCTCACTGCGTGTAGCGCCCTGCCCCCCGAGGGGGCCGCTGCGCCTGCGGGCCGGCAAAGCCGGACCCGCGGCCCCTGCTTGAAAAGAGTTGATGCAGCAGTGGTTGTTAAATCGGGCTCCAGCCCCCACCCAGCAAGCGCAAGCAGCTATTAAAACAATAGCGCGACGGCGCGGGCTTCCATGCTGAGGCCCTGCCCGACCGGGCCGAGTTTCTCGGCTGTTTTGGCTTTCACGTTGACACGGGATACGTCCAGGCCGAGCGCATCGGCCAGGCACTGGCGCATCGCCGGAATGTGGGCCGCCAGCTTGGGCGCCTGGGCGATCACGGTGCTGTCGATGTTGCCTATGCGCAGGCCGCGGTCCGCGAGCATGCGGCCGGTCTCGCGCAGCAGCGCCACGGAGTCCGCGCCCTTGAAGCGCGCGTCGGTGTCCGGGAAATGGCTGCCGATGTCGCCCAGCCCCGCCGCGCCCAGCAAGGCATCGATGATCGCGTGAACCAGCAGGTCCGCATCCGAATGGCCCAGCAAACCGGTGCTGTGCGGCACCGTGACGCCGCCGATGATCAGCGGCCGCCCGGGCACCAGCGCATGCGTGTCCCAGCCTTCGCCGATCCGGAAGGGAGCCCCGACGGGTGACGGGTCAGAAGGGTTCGTGGCGGATGTCATCAGGTCAGGCTTTCTTTCAAAGCTTTGGCTGCAGCGGGCTTGCGCGCGCGCGGTTTGGCGTTGGCGGCAGCGCGGGCATGGATCAGCGCTTCGGCCAGCACAAAATCCTCGGCATAGGTCACCTTGAAATTGTGGGCGCTGCCGCGGACCAGTTTCGGGCTCAGGCCGGCGGCTTCCATGGCGCTGGCCTCGTCGGTGACGCTTTCGCCCAAGGTCTGCGCCATCGTCAGGGCCTGCGTGAGCGCGCCGAGGCGGAACATCTGCGGGGTCTGAGCCAGCCACTTGTCGGTCCGGGGCACCGTAGCAGCCACCCTGCCCTCCTGGCCCTGCTTGAGCGTATCGGGCACCGGGTGCGCCAGCAGGCCGCCGACCGGGTCGCTGTGGCAGGCGTCGATCAATTGATCCACCAGGACGGCGGTGACCAGGCAACGCGCGGCGTCGTGCACCAGCACCCAGTCGTCGGCTTCAGCGCCCATGCCCGCCAGTTCGGCCAGGCCGCCCAGCACGCTGGCGGCGCGGCTGTCGCCGCCGCAGGCGGCCACGTCCACACCGGCGGGCGTGCGTCCATCCAGAAAATCATCGCCGGGCGCCACCACCACCAGGCAGCGGGCAATGCGCGGCACCCGGGCAAACGCCTGCAGCGTGTGCATCACCATGGGCACACCTGCAATCGGCTGGTATTGTTTTGGCAGGGACGCATCCCGCGCGCTGTCTGCGACGGCCCGCGTTCCCTGTCCTGCGCAGGGAATCAGCGCAAAAAATCGCGGAATCAGGGATTTCGGAGCATCGAGCGTCATGGCCCGATCATAGATTCTAAAATCGGGCCATCAAAGGTCGTCGCACCCCATTCCAGCCGGTTTGGGGTGTTTCCCTTTTGTCCGGCCTTTTTCCCAGCCTTTCGCCACCTTTTCCGACTGCTTCATGGATTTACCCAAACTGCTTCCCGGCAAACGCTACACGCTGCCCCAGCCCACGGGCTCGGCCGACGCCTTGTTGCTGGCGCAGCTGGGGCTCAGGGAAAAAGCCGCCGGCCGGCTCACCGCCATCGTCACCTCCGACGCGACCACCGCCCAGCGGCTAATGGACGAGATCGCCTTTTTTGCCCCGGATCTGCGCTGCGTGTTGTTTCCCGACTGGGAAACCCTGCCCTACGACACCTTCTCGCCGCACCAGGACCTGATCAGCGAACGGTTGGCCACGCTCTGGCGGCTGCATGCCTCGGGTGGGCAGCAAGGCAAGGACGGCGCCGACCTGGTGATCGTCCCGGCCACCACGGCGCTCTACCGCCTGGCGCCCCCGGCCTTCCTGGCCGGCTATACCTTTCATTTCAAGGTCAAGCAAAAGCTGGACGACGCCCGGCTCAAGAGCCAGCTCACGCTGGCCGGCTACAGCCATGTCACGCAGGTCGTGAGCCCGGGCGAATACGCGGTGCGCGGCGGGCTGATCGACCTGTTCCCCATGGGCTCAGCCGTGCCCTACCGGGTCGACCTGTTCGACGACGAGATCGACTCCATCCGCACCTTCGACCCCGACAGCCAGCGCAGCCTGTACCCGGTGCCCGAAGTGCGGCTGCTGCCGGGCCGCGAGTTTCCGATGGACGACGACGCGCGCGCCAGATTCAGGAACCGCTGGCGCGAGCTGCTCGAAGGCGATCCGACCAAAAGCCGCATCTACAAGGACATGGGCAACGGCGTGGCCACGGCCGGCATCGAGTACTACCTGCCGCTGTTTTTTGAAGAAACCGCCACGGTGTTCGACTACCTGGGCAGCGAGGCCATGGTGGTGCTGCACGGCGACCTGGAGCCGGCCTTCCAGCGTTTCTGGCAGGACACCCGCGACCGCTACCGCCTGGTGCGCGACGCGCCCGACCGGCCGGCCTTGCCGCCGGAGGCGCTGTTCCTCGGCACCGAACAGTTCTACGCGCGCGCCAACGACTACGCGCAACTGGCCATCCGCCCCGCGATCGAGGACGTAGCCGACAGCGCGCATTTCCAGAAGCTGGGCGAGATGTCCGTGGTGCGCGGGGCCGAGGACCCACTGGCCCGTTTCAAGGCGCACATCCGCAACACACCGCAGCGTGTGCTGCTGCTGGCCGAAAGCGACGGCCGGCGCGAAAGCCTGCTCGACTTCCTGCGTGCCAGCAACGTCGGCCCGCCGGCCTTCGACTCGCTGGAAGACTTCCAGGCCAGCGACGAAAAACTCGGCATTGCCACGGCGGCGCTGGCCACCGGTTTCAGCTGGCTGGAAGGCGACATCGATTTCGTCACCGAAACCGAGCTGTTCGCGGCCGGCGCGGTCACCCGGCGGCGCAACAAGAAGCAAGAACAGGTCAGCGATGTCGAAGCGCTGATCAAGGACCTCTCCGAGCTCAATGTGGGTGATCCGGTGGTCCACAGCGCGCACGGCATTGGCCGCTACAAGGGCCTGGTCAACATGGACCTGGGCCAGGGCGCCACCGAATTTTTGCACCTGCAATATGCCGACGACGCCACGCTGTACGTGCCGGTCAGCCAGTTGCAGCAGATCAGCCGCTACACCGGCGTCAGCGCCGACGAAGCGCCCTTGCACCGCCTGGGCAGTGGCCAGTGGGAAAAAGCCAAGCGCAAGGCCGCGGAGCAGGTGCGCGATTCGGCGGCTGAGTTGCTCAACATCTATGCGCGGCGCGCGGCGCGCGAAGGCCACGCCTTCCGCTACTCGCCAGACGACTACGAAACCTTTGCCAACGATTTCGGCTTTGAAGAAACCGCCGACCAGCGCGCGGCCATTCATGCCGTCATCCAGGACATGATCAGCCCGCGGCCCATGGACCGGCTGGTCTGCGGCGATGTCGGCTTCGGCAAGACCGAGGTCGCGCTGCGCGCCGCCTTCATCGCCATCACCGGCGGCAAACAAGTGGCCCTTCTGGCGCCCACCACCCTGCTGGCCGAGCAGCATTACCAGACCCTGGTGGACCGCTTTTCCAAATGGCCGATCAAGGTCGCCGAGATGAGCCGCTTCCGCTCCGGCAAGGAGATCACGGCAGCCATCAAGGGCATTGCCGACGGCAGCATCGACATCGTGGTCGGCACACACAAGCTGCTCAGCCAGGACGTGAAATTCCAGCGCCTGGGCCTGCTCGTCATCGATGAGGAACACCGTTTCGGCGTGCGCCACAAGGAGACCATGAAAGCCATGCGCGCCGAGGTCGATGTGCTGACCCTGACCGCCACGCCCATCCCGCGCACGCTGGGCATGGCGCTCGAGGGCCTGCGCGACCTGAGCGTGATTGCCACCGCGCCGCAGCGGCGCCTGGCCATCAAGACCTTTGTGCGCAGCGAAAGCAACGGCGTGATCCGGGAAGCTGTGCTGCGCGAGCTCAAACGCGGCGGACAGGTGTATTTCCTGCACAACGAGGTCGAGACCATCCAGAACCGGCGCGAAAAACTCGAGGCCCTGCTGCCCGAAGCGCGCATCGCCGTGGCGCACGGCCAGATGCCCGAGCGCGAGCTCGAAAAAGTCATGAAGGACTTCATCGCCCAGCGCTACAACCTGCTGCTGTGCTCGACCATCATCGAAACCGGCATCGACGTGCCCAGCGCCAACACCATCGTGATGAGCCGCGCCGACAAGTTCGGCCTGGCGCAACTGCACCAGTTGCGCGGCCGGGTCGGCCGCAGCCACCACCAGGCCTATGCCTACCTGATGGTGCCGGACATCGAGGGCCTGACCAAGCAGGCCAGCCAGCGCCTGGAAGCCATCCAGCAGATGGAAGAACTCGGCTCGGGCTTTTACCTGGCCATGCATGACCTGGAAATCCGCGGCACCGGCGAGGTGCTGGGCGAAAACCAGAGCGGCAACATGATGGAGATCGGTTTCCAGCTTTACAACGAGATGCTCAATGAAGCGGTGGCGTCGCTCAAAGCCGGCCGCGAGCCGGACCTGTTGTCGCCGCTGAACGTGAGCACCGAGATCAACCTGCACGCGCCCGCGCTGCTGCCCAACGATTACTGCGGCGACGTGCATCTGCGCCTGTCCTTCTACAAGAAGCTGGCGACGGCAAAAACCACCGACCAGATCGACGCGCTGCTCGAGGAAATCGTGGACCGCTTCGGCAAGTTGCCGGCGCAGGCGCAAACGCTGATCGACGTGCACCGCCTGCGGGTGATCGCCAAGCCTTATGGCGTGGTCAAGGTCGACGCCGCGCCCACCCTGATCAACATCACCTTCAAGAAAGATCCGCCGATCGACTCGATGGCCATCATGCACCTGATCCAGAAGAACAAACACATCAAACTGGCCGGCAACGACAAGCTGCGCATCGAGCGCGAACTCAAGGAGCCCAAGGACCGGGCGCAAATGGTGCGCGACGTGCTGCGCTCCCTCGGACAACCCAAAACCACCACGGAAGCCACCCCTGCATGACCCCCGCTGAAAATTTACCCGGCCTTGTCGTCAACATCGCCACGCCCAAGCTCAAGCTCTCGGACTTCAAGCTGATCGCCTTCGACATGGACTCTACGCTGATCAACATCGAATGTGTCGACGAAATTGCCGATGCCGCAGGCCGCAAGGCCGAGGTGGCGGCCATCACGGAAGCGGCGATGCGCGGCGAGATCACCGACTACAAGGACAGCCTGCGCCGGCGCGTGTCCCTGCTCAAGGGCGTCAGCGTCGAGAGTATGGACGGCGTCTACCACGAGCGGCTCAAGCTCAACCCCGGCGCGGCCGAACTGGTGCATGCCTGCAAGGCCGCCGGCATGAAGGTGCTGCTGGTCAGCGGGGGTTTTACCTTTTTCACCGATCGCATCCAGGGTGAGCTGGGCATCGACTACACACGCTCGAACGTGCTGGAGGTCCGGGACGGCCTGCTGACCGGGCGCATGGTCGACCAGCCCTGGGGCGACATCTGCGATGGCGAAGAAAAACGCAAGATGCTGCTGGAGACCTGCGACATGCTGGGCATCGCGCCCACCCAGGCCATTGCCATGGGCGATGGCGCGAACGATCTGCCGATGATGGGCGTGGCCGGTCTCTCGGTGGCCTACCATGCCAAGCCGGCGGTGCGCGCCCAGGCCATGGTGGCCATCAACGAAGGCGGCCTGGACCGCCTGCTGGAAGTTTTCGTCTGAGCATGTTTTTACTCAAACGTTTCGAAAAACTGCTGCACGCCTATCCCGAGGCGGAGCCGGCGCTGCCGCCCAGGGGCTTCATCGCTTTCATCTGGGCTGCCTCCGGGGGCGCGCGCGGCTACATCCTGTTGCTGGCCAGCCTGTCCGCAGCCATGGCGATTTTCGATGCGCTGCTGTTCGCCATGCTGGGGCGCATCGTCGACTGGCTGGCCATCACGCCCCCGGCGGATTTCTGGCAGGCGCGCGGCCCCATGTTGCTGGCGCTGCTGTTCATCGTCATCGGCAGCGTCGTGGTGGTGGCCCTGCAGACCATCGTCAAGCACCAGACGCTGGCGATCAACTTCCCGATGCGGCTGCGCTGGAACTTTCACCGCCTCATGCTGGGTCAGAGCCTGTCCTTTTACCAGGACGAATTTGCCGGGCGCCTGACGACGAAGGTGATGCAGACCGCCCTGGCCGTGCGCGACACCCTGTTCGTGATGGCCGACGTGCTGGTGACCATGGGCGCCTACGTGGTCACCATGACGCTGCTGGCCGGCTCCTTCGACATGCAGCTGGTGCTGCCCTTTCTGCTCTGGCTGGTTCTCTACATGCTGTCGCTGGCCTACTTCGTTCCGCGCCTGGGCCGCATCGGCAAACAGCAGGCGGACGCACGCTCCATGATGACCGGCCGCATCACCGACGCCTACACCAACATCACCACCGTCAAGCTGTTTTCACACACCCATCGCGAAGCCGGTTTCGCGCGGGCAGCGATGCTGGAGTTCATGAAGACCGGCCACCGGCAGATGCGCCTGGTCAGCCTGTTCGAGATCGTCAACCACACGCTCAGCATGGGCCTGATCGTCGGCATGGCTGGCACCTCGCTGTGGCTGTGGTCCAAGGGCTCGGTCGGCGCCGGCGCGGTGGCAGCA